>TARA_B100001057_G_scaffold237323_1_pt1 | contig 10182 bp, 8 predicted proteins | sample TARA_B100001057 | Tara Oceans TARA_B100001057 (sample SAMEA2621839) | marine metagenome | biome: marine biome (ENVO:00000447); feature: surface water layer (ENVO:00002042); material: "saline water (ENVO:00002010), including plankton (ENVO:xxxxxxxx)" | depth 5 m | reverse complement strand
TAGAAATTTTAGGAAAAATAAAGACATAGCTTATTAAAAGTTTATGTATAGCTTGTATCTTAATTAGTTAAGTATGTTTATTCGTTTTTTTAAAAAAAACTTTTTCATTGAAAATAATTTTTTTTTAAAATTTTCAATACTAACTATCGTACTCTTTTTCTTTGTTGCTATATTTTCTTACATCATCATTCCAGATAATTCAGTTAATGCCAACAGTGTAAATGTTGAAATTCAATCAATGAAACCAGGCTTTAAATCAAAATTATTATTAATACCAAATTTAGAATATAAAAAAAAAATAACTGATAATTTCTTTGGTTCAAGACATATTATCCGGTCATATGCTATTGTAGATTATAGATTTGAAGACGATAAAATAATATATCAAAAATATAATAACAATGAAAATGATGTGGTTGAGGAATCTATTGATATTCAAAATTTTTTTAGATATGAACACAGAAATAATGTACATAATAATGTACGGGAAATGCAAAACCTAATTGTTGATAAATATATAATCAATAGAACTTTTTATTTTGGAACAGATATCTATGGTAGATGTTTGTTCAGTAGAGTTATTCTTGGTTCAAGAGTCTCTATTTCGATTGGTTTCATTGCCGTTTTTATTTCTTTTTTTATTGGTGTTTTTTTAGGCTCTTTTGCTGGTTATTTCGGAGGTATTTTTGATAATATTGTGATGTACATAATTAATGTTTTTTGGTCTATACCCACACTATTATTAGTTATTGCAATAACATTAATACTCGGAAAAGGATTTTGGCAAGTTTATGTTGCCATTGGACTTTCCGTTTGGGTTGACGTTGCTAGAATTGTAAGAGGTAAAGTTAAATCTGAAGTTAATAAAAATTATGTAAATTCATCTCGACTATTTGGTTTTAACCATCTCATAATCATTTTTAATCATATAATTCCCAATATATTACCATCCATACTAATAATCTGCGCTTCTAATTTTGCTTCTAGTATATTACTTGAAAGTGGTCTAAGTTTTCTCGGAATTGGCTCCCAGCCACCTATTCCAAGTTGGGGTTACATGATTAAAGAGAATTACCAGTATTTAATCCTTGGTAATGCTTATTTAGTTTTAATACCAGCTTTATTTTTGACACTTTTAGTATCTTCTTTTATTTTTATTTCAAACCATTATTCATCTAAAGTTCTGTAAATTACCATCTTTCTTTTTTATTTGAGTCTATTTTAATATATCCTGCAAAAAGTATCGTAAATGATAGCATACTCGACCCTCCATAACTTATGAATGGTAATGGAATACCAACACTAGGGAATATACCGATAACCATAGATATATTGATTGCAAAATGAAATAATAATATTGTTACAACGCAATATGAATATATTTTATAAAAAAGATTTCTTTGAGTTGAAGTTCTTTTAATTATTCTTAATAGTAATAAACTAAAAATTATAATTGTCAACGTTGAACCTAAAAAGCCCCACTCTTCACCAATTGTTGCAAAAATGTAATCGCTATGTTGTTCGGGTATAAAGTCTCCTTTAGTTTGTGAGCCTTTTAAAAATCCTTCACCAAAAAATCCACCTGATTTAAATGCCAGTTGTGATTGATTTGTATTATAACCTACCCCTTTAACATCATCATTCAAACCTAAAACAACATTAAATCTATCCCGATGCCTTTGCTCAAAAACATTATTAAATATGAAATCTACTGAGACTATTAAAATAATAGCACTCAACATTTGATATACCAATTTTGTTTTTTTTAATCCATTATACAATTTATATATAAATAAAAATACAAGTATTATAGTTGTAAAAATTAACATATTCTTTTTACCAAAAAAGATGGTTAGTAAAAAAATAACAATCAAGGCTGTAAAAATATTCATATATATTGATGGTAAACCAACAATATACAGTACCAAGTAAAAACCTAAAAAAACTAATGCTGTTCCTGGATCGGGCTGCATAACTATTAAAGCAAAAGGTATAGATATGATTAAAAAACTGTAAAATTGTACGGTCAATTTCTTTATGTCAGAATGAATATTACTTAAAAATTTTGCCAAAGCAAGAGCAGTAACAGGTTTCATAAATTCTGATGGTTGAAAATTAAAACTGCCAAATGAAAACCACGATTTTGATCCATTAATTTCATTACCAAAAAATAGTACTGCTATTAACAAAATAATCATTAAGAGATAAATAATACTACTATACTTAAAATAAATTTTGATTTCTGGAATCATACAAAAAAAGAAAATGCTAATGCTTATCAAAAAGAAAAAAAGCTGTTTTCCAAAAAAATTGTCTAATGAAAAATTATTCATTCCTTCATAATGGGTAGATGAGTAGATATTTATTAGTCCAATAAAAATTAATGAAAGTACCAACATGCAAGAGATAATATCAAAATTTTTAATATTATTCATTTATTTTAAAGCTCTTTTTAGTGTAAGGTTTGAGATATTCAGAAATCAAATTGCCGCTAACTACATAGTTTTCTAACCAAACTCTCTGAATTTTTTTATTAATAAATTTTTCAATCATCAAGCTAGAGATTGGGGCAGCCCAACGAGAACCCCAATACCCATTTTCAACAAATACACAGATTGCTATTTTCGGATCATCTTTAGGTGCAAAACCTATAAAAATTGAATGATCTGTAAGCTGTTTTCTTATTCCATTTATTTTAATATAATTTTCTGCTGTACCAGTCTTTCCTGCAATTTTAATATTATTTATTTTTGAATTTGTTGCGGTTCCTTTCTCGATGACATCAACCATCCCATTGATAATTGGTTCAAAGTTTTCTGATTTAACAAGTGTCATGTTTCTTTTTCTGTATTTATCACTAATTGAGCCATTTTCAATTTCTTTTACAAAATGGGGAGTAATATACCACCCTCTATTTGCAATAGTAGCAGAGAAGTTTGCAAGTTGTATTGGGGTAGTCAATATTTCACCTTGTCCAATTGAATTTGAAATTGTTGTAACTGCTCTCCATGATTTATTGTAGTACCTATTGTAATAATCAGAGTTGGGAACAAAGCCAGGTTTTCCTGTCGGATGGTCATATCCCAAATAATTACCAAATCCAAATGACTCAACGTAATCATTCCATTTATTTAATCCAATTGATGAATTATCATAACTTTCTATAATTTCTTTGTAGGTTTTTGCAAAGTATGTATTACAAGAAGTATAAATAGCACTATTTAAATCACTCAATGTAGCACCTTTGGTATGACATTTCATAAAAGAGTTTTTTGCATAAAAATGACCTTCATTGCACATAAAAGTTGTTTCTTTTTTAATTACATTTTCTTGCAAACCAATAAGTGCATTAATAATTTTAAAAGTTGACCCTGGGGGGTACTGACCTTGCAAACCTCTTTCGAATAGTGGTTTACCAATGGAGTCATTATTTAATTTTCTGTATTCAAATGATCGTTCTCTGCCAACTAAAAGACTTGGATCATATCCTGGTGAGTTTACAAGTGCAAGAATTTCACCAGAACTAGGTTCTATTGCAATAATACTTCCGTATTTATTTTTCATTAATGAGTCGCCGTAGGTTTGTAAATCAATATCTAAGGTTAGTTTTAATTTTTTTGGTGACTGCGGCAATGTATCATATATTCCATTATTATATTTTCCTATAATTCTATTGTACTTATCCTTTTGATAATAATTTACGCCCTTTTTTCCCCTCAACTCTTGTTCATATGTTTTTTCTAAACCTTGCCTTCCAATCATTTCTCCAGCTTTATAATAAGAATTATTATCAATTTCAAAATCATTTACCTCACTTATATAACCAAGTAGGTTTGATGCTGTTGAATAATTATATTTTCTTTTTGAATTTTTTTGAATAAAAAACCCACTTAGTCTCCACATTTTTTCTTGTAATCTTGCATATTCTTTTTTTGAAATGCTTGGAACAAACACGGAAGCTTTTAGTTTAGAATATTCAAGAGCTTTTTTATATTTTGTATTAAACTCTTTTACACTTATATCTAAGTCATTAGAAATTTTAACACTGTCGCTTATATTTACCTCGTCTGGAATAATTAAAACATCATAGTAAGGCTCATTAGATACAAGTAACTTGTCATTACGGTCGTATATGTATCCTCTTTCAGGAAAATTATAAATTTTTTGAACTGAGGCTTTTCCAATTATATCAAAATTTTCTTTATTAATTAACTGGAGATAAAATAATTGAATAATTAGAATTGATGAAATGATAATTACAAGTATCTGAAGAAATTTATCTCGCATTTTTTTTAAAAAAAATAAGTATAAAAATGTAAGATAAAATTATTGAAATTATTGTACTTAATAATGTTTTTTTGATTATCCAATTAAACTTTTCGATTGAAAAAGCTTCAATACTAAATAACAAAAACTGGTGAGTCAAATATATGAGGACCAAAAAAGTTAATTTTTGATATAAGCTTGTTTCTTTAATATAATCCGCAGTTTTTCTAACCTTACTTGCATCGAAATGACCAAAAGAAAACTTTAAAAAGTAAATGCGTAATAAAGACGAAATTAATAAAGAAAATGTTATAATTCCATAACTATTTGAAAAAAAATCAAGAATCAAACCTGTAAAAAACATATATAAATACATAAGGGATTTATTATAATTCAATGGAAAAATTATTAGAAATATCAAATAAATATTCGGATTGACACCAAAAAATAAAACATTATTAAATATCAAAATCTGACTTGTTGTGATAAATAAAAGCCTTAAAAAAACTAATAAATTAGTGTTATTCATTGCGATTTTCCAAATTTTTTATTTCGTTTTTATAATTATTTTTAACCACATAAACATTTTGAATTGATCCAATATCTTCAAATAACTCAACATTTATCTCATAATAGTTACTTCCGATTGGAAGAGTAAAACTATCAATTTTTCCAATTGGAATATTTTCTGGAAAAATTGATGACATTCCCCCTGTTTCTATTGTGTCATTTATTTTTATTTTAGCATTTTTTGGTATATCGTATAAATTTAAAATTCTAGGACTATTAGCATCCCACCTTAATGAGCCAAAATGGTTTGTTCTGTTAATTCTTGCATTTATTATTAAGTCAGTATTCAATATTGAGATTATAGTAGCAAATTTTTGAGATGTATTATTAACTATACCAATTACCCCATTGCTAGAAATAATACCATCATCAATTTCAATGTTATCCATAGAACCTTTATTTATTGTTATAAAGTTCTTTGAAAATTTAATACTATTAGAAATTATTTTTGCAGTATTAAATGAATAATTATTTATGGTTTTTAAGGAATCTAAATCAGTATTTGGCGAATAATTATTTCTAAGAAAATTATTTTCATCAATTAATCTTTCATTGATAGATTTCAGCTCAAAATACTCTGTAAATAGTTGTTTTTTTTTATGAATTATATTAATCAACGAATTTGAAAAAAAATTAAACTTACTATTATGATAATAATTCTTATCAATTATTTGTATTGCTGAAAATAAAATAAGAAAAGTGAAAGTTAGTGAATGAATCTTTTTAATTAAAAAATCAATTATTTTTCGCATTAAAATCTATTTCACTAAAACGTTTCTGTATCTATCGATATTTTTTAATGTGATGCCAGTTCCTCTGACAACTGCTCTTAAGGGATCCTCAGCAATGAATACAGGTAAATCAGTTTTTTTGGATATTCTTTTATCAAGTCCCCTAAGCATTGAACCACCTCCTGCGAGGTATATTCCTGTATTGTATATATCAGCAGCTAACTCTGGCGGAGTTTGTGATAGTGTTTCCATTACTGACTCTTCAATTCTAATAATTGATTTATCCAGGGCTTTTGAAATCTCGCGATAACCAATAGAAATTTCTTTTGGTTTTCCGGATAGTAAATCTCTTCCTTGCACTAAAAGATTTTCAGGTGGATTTTCCAACTCATCAAGAGCTGAGCCTATACTAATTTTAATTTTCTCAGCAGTTCTATCACCAATAGATAGGTTATGTTGGGTTCTCATGTAAAATACTATATCTTCAGTAAAAACATCTCCGGCAATTTTTACTGATTTATCACATACTATACCTGCAAGTGCAATCACAGCAATTTCTGTTGTTCCACCACCAATGTCTATTATCATATTTCCCTTAGGCTGGTTTATATCAACTCCAATTCCAATTGCAGCAGCCATAGGTTCATGAATAAGGTAAACTTCCTTTCCATTAACTCTTTCAGCTGATTCTCGAACAGCTCTCATTTCAACTTCAGTAATTCCTGATGGAATACAAATCACCATTTTAAGTGATGGTGAATAAAATCTTTTGTTAAGTGTAGGTATGCTTTTAATTAGTTGACCAATCATTTGTTCAGAGGCATTAAAATCCGCGATAACACCATCCTTTAAAGGTCTAATAGTTTTGATGTTTTCATGTGTTTTTCCGTGCATTAATTTTGCTTCTTTTCCAACAGCTATGATTTTTCCTGATTTTTGATCAATGGCAACAATAGATGGGCTATCAACAACTACTTTGTCATTATGAATGATGAGTGTGTTAGCAGTTCCTAAATCAATCGCTATTGATTCAGTCCAAAAATCGAAGAAACTCATATTACAAATTAAAAGCTAAAGTTAATAAATTAATGTTTAAAGTGTCTATTTCCAGTCATTACCATTGATATTGAATTTTTATTACAATAATCTATTGATAATTGATCTTTTATGGAACCACCTGGCTGAATAATGGATTTTATTCCATTTTTTGATGCAATTTCAACACAATCTGGAAATGGGAAAAAAGCATCACTGGCCATCACAGCACCTTCAAGTGTAAATTTGAATTTTATTGCTTTATCAATTGCTTGATTTAATGCATCAACCCTTGAGGTTTGACCAGTACCTGATGAAATTAGCTGATTATTTCTTGCTAATACAATAGTATTAGATTTAGTGTGCTTACATATTTTAGATGCAAAGAGTAAATCATCAATTTCAGATTTACTTGGTTTCTTTTCAGTAACAATAGATAGGTGTTGAAGTGTATCAGTAATAAGATCCCTTTCTTGTAATAGTTTGCCATTTAGGCAAGTCCTGACACTAATTTTTGAAAAATTAATATTATTTAACTTAAGTATAATTCTGTTTTTTTTTGATTTTAATATTTTTAATGAACTATCATCATAGCTTGGTGCCAAAATTACTTCAAAAAATAAATCATTGATTTTTTTTGATGTTTTAAAATCAATATTTGTATTACTAATCAATACGCCACCAAAAGCAGATACAGGATCGCCCTCTAGGGCACATTTGTATGCATCATGAATATTATCTTTAGTTGAGAGCCCACATGCATTATTATGTTTTAGGATTGCAAATGTTTGTTTATTATTCCAAAATTCTGAAATAATATTAACTGCTGAGTCAACATCCAGAAGATTATTGTAAGACAATTCCTTGCCGCTGAGTTTATCAAAAACAACATCTAAATCTCCTTCAAAATAACCTGCTTGGTGAGGGTTTTCCCCATATCTTAGTGTTTTTTTCTTTAATAATTTTTCGTTTTTGAGATATTGTGAAATTAAATTATCATATTTTGACGAAACTAAAAAAGCATCAAAAGCGTATTCTTTTTTTTGATTGACTGAGAAAATACCCCGGTTTTTATTTAAATCATTTATAAATTTATCGTACTGAGATGTGGAAGACACACAAACAACATTATTAAAATTTTTTCCTGCTGCTCTAATTAAAGATATACCTCCAATATCTATTTTTTCAATTATTTCAGCATGCGATTTAGAATCATTGACGGTTTCCTCAAATGGGTATAAATCGACAATAACAAAATCAATTTCAGGTATTTTATACCTGTTTTTTTCCTCGATATCATTATTAAAATCTCTCCTATATAAGATACCACCAAAAATTTTTGGGTGTAAAGTTTTTACTCTACCTCCAAATATCGATGGGTAATCTGTTAAGTCTTCGACCTTTTCTGTTTTAATTCCAATTCCTTTTAAATAATTTTCCGTCCCGCCTGTTGAAATTATGCCTATTTTTAAATCTGATAGCTTTTTAGCAATCTTATCAATTCCTTTTTTATTGTAAACAGAAATTAGAGCATATTTTTGTGTTTTTTTTATCATGTATACGTATTGTATAAATGTAATATTTTATAAAAAAAAAAGCTGCATGATAGCAGCTTTTTTTAATTCAATCCGTTAGAATTTACATCATGCCAGGCATTCCACCTCCACCCATTGGAGGAGCAGGAGGGGTTTCCTCTTTGATGTCAACTAAAGCACATTCAGTTGTTAGTATCATTCCAGCAACTGAAGCTGCATTTTCTAGAGCAACCCTAGTAACTTTTTTAGGATCGATAATTCCAGATTCGAAAAGATCAACATATTTTTCTGATTTTGCATCATATCCAAAACCTCCTTTTCCATCTAAAATTTTTGCAACAACAACTGACCCTTCGCCTCCAGCGTTTTCAACGATTGTTCTTAAAGGTGCTTCTAGTGCTCTTGAAATTATTTGAATTCCAGTAAGTTCATCATCATTATACGCCTTAATTTTATCAAGTTGTTTTCTTGCTCTAATTAAAGCAACACCTCCGCCTGAAACAATGCCTTCCTCTACAGCAGCACGTGTAGCATGAAGAGCGTCATCAACTCTGTCTTTTTTCTCTTTCATTTCAACTTCAGATGCAGCACCTACGTACAATACAGCAACTCCCCCAGCTAACTTGGCGAGTCTTTCTTGAAGTTTTTCTTTGTCATAATCTGATGTTGTAGTTTCTATTTGAGATTTAATTTGGCCAACTCTATTATCTATATCATTCTTTTTTCCAGAACCATTCACAATTATTGTATTATCTTTGTCAATAGTTACTCTTTCCGCAGACCCTAACATATCAATAGTAGTATTTTCAATATTAAAACCTCTTTCTTCCGAGATAACAGTACCACCAGTGAGAATTGCAATGTCCTCAAGCATAGCTTTTCTTCTATCTCCAAATCCAGGGGCTTTTACAGCTGCAATTTTAAGAGCACCTCTGAGTTTATTAACCACTAAAGTTGCCAAGGCTTCACCGTCAACATCTTCAGCAATGACGAGTAAGGGCTTGCCAGACTTTGCAACAGGTTCTAATACTGGAAGCAAATCCTTCATAGCTGAAATCTTTTTATCATACAGTAAAATGTAGGGTGATTCTAAATCAGACTCCATTTTTTCAGAGTTGGTTACAAAATATGGTGATAAATATCCTCTATCAAATTGCATCCCTTCAACAACATCAACATAGGTATCTGTTCCTTTTGCTTCCTCTACAGTAATAACTCCTTCTTTTCCAACCTTCTCAAATGCTTGGGTTATAAGTTCACCAATTGAATTATCATTATTGGCAGAAATTGATGCAATTTGTTGAATTTTTTCAGAGGAATTTCCCACTGTTTTAGCTGATTTGTTTAAATCTTCCACAATAGCTTCGACAGCTTTATCAACGCCTCTTTTTAAATCCATTGGGTTAGCACCCGCAGTAACATTTTTAAGACCTTCAGTTACAATCGCTTGAGCAAGAATTGTAGCTGTAGTTGTTCCATCTCCTGCAAGGTCATTTGTTTTTGAAGCAACTTCCTTTACCATCTGAGCTCCCATATTTTCAAGAGAATCCTCTAGTTCTATTTCTTTCGCAACTGTCACTCCATCTTTAGTAACCTGAGGTCCTCCAAAAGACTTTCCAACAATAACATTTCTTCCCTTTGGACCTAGTGTAACTTTAACAGCATTAGCTAGAGCATCAACCCCTCTTTTGAGTCCTTCTCTAGCTGTTATATCGAATTCTATTTTTTTTGCCATAATATTATAATTTAAAATTAAACAATTGCGAGTATATCACTCTCTTTCATAATAAGCAGATCTTTACCCTCAAACTTAAGTTCAGTTCCAGAATACTTACCATAGAGGACAGTTTGGCCTATTTTTACAGTTACTGGATTATCTTTTGTACCATCTCCAACTGCAACAACATTACCTTTTTGTGGTTTTTCTTTTGCAGTATCAGGAATAATAATTCCAGACGCTGTTTTTGTTTCAGCTTCAAGGGGTTCAATTAAAACTCTATCAGCTAAAGGTTTTATTTTTAATTTACTCATTTTGATTTTATTTT
>TARA_B100001057_G_scaffold74716_2_pt1 | contig 10183 bp, 10 predicted proteins | sample TARA_B100001057 | Tara Oceans TARA_B100001057 (sample SAMEA2621839) | marine metagenome | biome: marine biome (ENVO:00000447); feature: surface water layer (ENVO:00002042); material: "saline water (ENVO:00002010), including plankton (ENVO:xxxxxxxx)" | depth 5 m | reverse complement strand
ATTATTTGCATTTACGAAATGCTTCTCTTAAGAAAAGGAAAATCAAAGTTTTTTGCAATTACTTATACAATTTCTCCATTTATTTTAATTCAAATACTTATTTGGAAATATTTGTCAATAAATACATCTGAAAGTTTATGGTCACCAAACATAATACTACAGCTATTAATTCTGACTTGGGTATTTGATACATTTGCATATGTATTTGGTGTTAAGTTTGGAAAAAATAAAATTATGCCCTCAATTTCTCCAAAAAAGTCTTGGGAAGGTCTTTTTGGAGGAATGCTTTTCACGATTTTGGCATCTTTCTTAATTTTCGAAAAAAATTACATAAATATAATTTTGTTTGCAGTTTTAGTTCCAATTTCTGCAACAGTAGGTGATTTTATTGAATCTTTTTATAAGAGACAAGCTGGAGTAAAAGATTCTGGAAAAATGATTCCAGGACATGGTGGCATGTTAGATAGAATGGATTCACTTTTAATATCAATTTCTGTAATCAGTTTAATAATAATTACGAACATTAAATGAAAATTCATAAAGAAGGAAAAAGCATAATTTTTAATCAAGTAATACTTTTAATAATTGTTGGTTTTATTTCACAGTTTAATAGTGTTTTCCTTGATTACACGTTACCAATTTTTTTATTCTTTATCCTATTTTCACTATTCTTCTTTAGAATTCCAAAAAGAAATTTTGAAATTAAAGAAGGTAAAATTTACTCACCTTGTGATGGGAAAATTGTTGTTATAGAAGAAACTGAAGAAAGCGAATATTTCAAAGACAGGCGAATACAAGTGTCAATCTTCATGTCGCCCCTTAATGTTCACAATAATCTTTATCCTACATATGGAAAAATTATTTATACAAAATATCATCCAGGAAAGTTTCTTTTAGCATGGAATCCAAAATCTTCGACACAAAACGAAAGAAATTCAGTTGTAATTAAAAATGATAGTATTGAAATTTTATGCAGACAAATTGCAGGTTTTTTAGCGAGAAGAATCGTTTCATATGCAAAGGAAGAAAAAAATGTTCAGGCTAGCCAAGAACTTGGATTTATTAAATTTGGGTCAAGAGTTGATATCTTTCTTCCAGTTGGAACAAAGACTAAAGTTAAATTAAACCAAGTTGTTACTGGAGGTAAAAGTATTATTGCTGAATTCAAAACTTAATTAATTTTTGGTATATTTGCTTGGAACAAAAACAATGTTATTATGAAATATTCAACTGTAAGTATAGCAACCGTATTAATTGCAGTATTTTTTACTTCTTCGTTGTTTGCTCAAAACGTAGCAATTAACAATAGTAAAAAATCCAATAATACAGAAACAATCGATAAGCAAGAAAAAGAATGTACAAAAACTAAAAAAGGCTTTAGTTTTTTCAGTAAAAAATCAAAATCTGATGGTTGTTGTAAATATGAAACCAACAAAACTGCTCAAAAAACTTCGTGTGATTCAAAAGCTCCAAAAACTTCATGTGATTCAAAAGCGATGAAGACATCTAATATTATGAAGACAAAACAGTCATGTTGCTCTAAAACAACAACAAAAGCATCAAATAGAGATGCTGCAGCCAAAGTAAGACAAGCAATCGCCAAAGGAGAAATAACTCCTGAACAAGGTAATGCTAGATTAGCCAGATTACAAAAAAACAATAAAAAATAACTAAAAACTTATAATTTTTTTAAGCCACTTTATTGTTTAGTGGCTTTTTTTTATTAAATGGAATTTTTAGACAAAAGATTAGAAGAATATATAGAGCTTCATTCAAGCAGAGAACCAAAATTATTATCAGAGCTCAATAGAGATACATGGGCAAATATATTAATGCCAAGAATGTTATCTGGACACATTCAAGGAAAAGTATTAAGCTTATTCAGTAATCTCATCAAACCAAAAGCAATAATTGAAATTGGAACATACACAGGATACTCAGCTTTATGTTTAGCTGAAGGGTTGGACAAAGAAGGAGAGCTACACACTATTGAAATAAACGAAGAACATGCCCTTGTTGCCAAAAAATACTTTGACAAATCAGTACATTCAAAAAAAATAATACAACATATTGGTAGTGGTCTTGAAATTATTCCAAAAATCAATAAGAAATTTCAAATTGCATTTATAGACGCAGACAAAGAGAATTATTCTAAATATTTTGATTTAGTTATTGATAAAATTGATCTTGGTGGAATAATAATAGCTGATAATGTGCTTTGGAGTGGAAAGGTTATTGATGATGAAATGGATAATGAAACCTGTGAGTTAAATAATTTTAATAAAAAAATAACAAAAGACAATAGAGTAGAAAATATTCTACTTTCTGTAAGAGATGGTTTAATGATATGTAGAAAAATTGAAAATTAATGGTAGATTTTAAAAATCAAATTACTGCCTTTAAAGACAAGTCAAATATAGATTTAACAAGAGCCTATTTTTTATTTAGCACAATCAGTAACCCAACAATTTCTAAATTCTTAACAAAACTTTTACAACTTGCAATTAAACTTAAACTACCAATTAATTATTTAGTAAAAATTACAATTTTTAAACATTTTTGCGGAGGAGAAACAATTAAAGATAGCACAAAAGTAGTAGACAAATTATGGGCTTCCAAAATTGGATCAATCTTAGATTATTCAGCTGAGGGAAAAGAAAACGAAAATGATTTTAAAAATGTTTATGAACAAGCTTTAAAAGTTTTAGAACTATCCAAAGAAAATAAGAAAATTCCTTTCATTGTTTTTAAGTTAACAGGTCTAATTCCCTTTTCATTACTTGAAAAACTTAGTCAGAATGAAAATATAAATACTGAGGAAGAACTAATTTATAATTCATTTTTACATCGATTAAAAAAAATTTGCAAAAAAGCCTTAGAAGTAAAAACACCAATTTTTATTGATGCTGAAGAAAGTTGGATTCAAAAAGCGATTGATAACATTGCATTTGATTTAATGAAACAATACAATAAAGAAAATGTTATCGTATTTAACACTCTTCAAATGTATAGAAAAGATAGAATTAATTATTTGAAAAGTATTATCAATAAAGCAAAAAATAATAAGTTTAAAATCGGTTTAAAAATTGTGAGAGGGGCTTATCATGAAAAAGAAATTCAAAGAGCTAGAAGAAAAAAGTATGAAATACCTGTCCACTTGAAAAAAATAGATACTGATAATGATTTTAATATGTCTCTAAAAATATGTATAGAAAATATTGATTTTTTATCACTATGTTCAGGTACACACAATGTTCAAAGTACAGAATATCTTTTAGAGTTGATGAAAAGCTATAATATTAAAAATAATGACAACAGAATTTTTTCATCCCAATTATTGGGAATGAGTGATATCATATCATATAATTTAGCTTTAAATAATTATAATGTTGCAAAATATGTTCCATATGGGCCAATCAAAGATGTTATACCATATCTTATAAGAAGAGCAGAAGAAAACAGATCTATTTCAGGACAAATGAATAGAGAATTAAAAAATATCATTGATGAAAAAAGAAGAAGACAAAGTTTAAGTTAATTGCAATTATACTCTTCACTGTTTAACATCACATCTAAAACACTCACCTTTTTACTTTCAGGACAAAACTCAAAAAGAACTTCATAAAAATTATCACTCATCTGATTCTCAATTAAATAAAGTTGACATGGCTTCTTTTTTTTATCACTTTTTGAAAAATTTACCTTTCCTCCATCTAGTACTTTTAGTATATTTAATTTATTAATCTCGAAATATAATATTTGACACTCAGCCTTATCAGAAAATAAAACTCCATCTTTCTTTAAGTGGTATATAACTCTTTTATTAATATCAAAATAATCAATATACGCGTAAAATGTAGTTTTTAATCTATTTTCAGGTCCAAGTGAAAGAAAAAAAATGCTAACAAGTGCACCAAATCCAAACAAAATAATTCTTTTAAACATGAGATCAATTTTTAATTTCAGATATATATATTTGTCTGGCCATACCAACTTTATTCATCTTAATTTGAACATAATTATCTGGTAACATACTAGCTATTTTCTCGGGCCACTCTATAAAACAATAGGATTTGGAATAAAAATATTCTTCATATCCTAAATCAAATATTTCACTTTTTTTGGTTGTCCTGTAAAAATCGAAATGATAAATTTTTTGATTTTCATTAGTTAAATATTCATTAACAATTGAAAAAGTTGGGCTTGAAACCGTATCAACAACATTCAATTTGCGGCAAATTTTTTTAATAAAAGCTGTTTTTCCAACTCCCATTTCGCCGTAAAAAAGAAAAACTTTAGAAAAAAATTTTTGAATAATTTTTTCTGAAATGTTGTCCAACTCATTTTCATCATATATTAAATATTCAAGCTCCATTATTTTGGCTCTAATACAATTATCGGAAGTAGCATTTCTTCAAGAGATATACCTCCATGTTGATATGTATTCTTATAAAAATTAACAAACTTGTTGTAATTATTTTGATAAACAAAATAAAGGTCTTCTTTAGCAAAAATATATTTACTACTGATATTTTGCATAGGTAAAAAGAAACTTGTTGGATCATTTACCTCTAACACATCATTCGCATTATAATTAAGATTTTTACCGTGTTTATATCTAAGGTTTGGATTAACTTTTCTATCGCCTATAACTTTTGATGGTTTATTTACATTTATAGTACCGTGATCAGTTGTAATTATAATTTTAGAACCCTGACTCGCTATTTTAGATATTATGTCAAGTAAGGGGGAGTGATCAAACCATGAGGCTGTTAATGATCTATATGCTGAATCGTCATCTGCAAGTTCCTTTATTACTTTCATCTCTGTTCTTGCATGAGAAAGCATATCAACAAAATTATATACAATTACATTTAGTTGATTGTGTTTCATATTATCAATTTTGCTAATCACTTTTCTGCCAAAATCAATATTGGTAATTTTTGTGTAAGAAGATTTAAATTCATTCAAGCCAAATCGATTTAGCTGATCATATAAAAAATCTTCTTCATACATGTTTTTACCTCCCTCATCCTCATCATTCAACCACTTATTTGGATATTTTCTAGAAATATCTAGCGGCTTAAGCCCTGAAAAAATAGAATTTCTTGAGTATTGGGTGGAAGTAGGCAAAATACTTAAGTACATGCTGTCATCAAGTATTTTAAATTTGTTTAAAATTTTATTTTCTATTATTTTCCACTGATCGTATCTCAAGTTATCAATTAAAAGCATGAAAACAGATGATTCTTTATCTAAATGTGGAAAAACTTTTTGAGACATCAAGTTATGTGATAATATAGGTGAATCCTTTTCATTTATCCAGTTTTCATAATTTCTTGAAATAAATCTAAAAAATTGTGAGTTAGCTTCGCTTTTTTGCATTGCTATGATTTCATCAATACTGTTATCGTTTGACTTTTCTAGCTCCAGTTCCCAAAAAACTATTTTTTTATATACTTCACACCAATTATCAAAAGAAAGATGTGAAGATAATTGCAGCGATATATTTCTAAATTCCTGCTGATAAGTTTTTGTAATTTTTTCATCAACAAGTCTTGACGAATCTAAATTTTTTTTAATTGATAAAAGAATTTGATTAGGATTTACTGGCTTGATCAAATAATCAGAAATTTTTGATCCTATAGCTTCTTCCATAATACTTTCCTCTTCACTTTTCGTGATCATAACAACAGGAATATTTGTATACTTATCTTTTATGATATTTAAGGTTTCTAAACCAGATAAACCTGGCATATTTTCGTCTAAAAAAATTAAATTAAAAGAGTTATTATTAATAATTTCTAATGCCTCATCTCCACTTTTTGCAGTAGTTAAATTGTAACCTTTTGACTGTAAATAAATAATGTGAGGTTTTAACAAATCTATTTCGTCATCAACCCAAAGTATATTATTCATCTTTAAAAATATTTTATACAAAAATTAAAAAAAAACATCTATTTTAGTTTGTGCATTCAAATAAAAGAGCAAAAATAATTAATGACCCCATATACGGATTCATTGATATTGATAAAGGTATAATAAATGATCTTATTAATCATGAATTTTTTCAAAGATTAAGAAGAGTATCCCAACTTGGCTTAACATATTTAGTCTATCCTGGAGCAAATCACACAAGATTTCAACATGCTCTTGGATGCCTTCATTTAATGAACAAAGCATTATACCAGATTGAAAACAAAGGACATAAAATTTCATTTGATGAAAAAGAAGCTGTTAAAATTGCCATTTTACTACATGACATTGGTCATTCTCCTTTCTCTCATGCGCTTGAAAAGATTCTAGTAAATAATGTTAGTCATGAGGAAATCACCCTTTTATATATGCATAGATTTAACGAAATTTTTAAAGGAAAATTGTCTTTAGCTATTGATATATTTTCAAATAAATACCATAAAAAATTTTTATATCAATTAGTATCCTCTCAATTAGATTTAGATAGACTTGACTATTTAAAAAGAGATAGTTTTTTTACTGGAGTAGCAGAAGGAAATATTGGAGTTGATAGAATTATAAATATGTTTAATATCAGAAATGACAATCTAGTTGTAGAAGAAAAGGGAATATATTCAATTGAAAAATTTCTACATGCAAGAAGATTAATGTATTGGCAAGTTTATTTACACAAAACTGTTCTATGTTCTGAAAATATGCTAATAAAGATTATAAAACGTGCAATTTTTCTAAATAAAAAGGGGAAAACAATATATTTATCTCCTGAACTTAAAATGCTCTTTGATGAAGATTTTCAAATTAATGGTTACCAAAAAAATAAAGTTTTTCTTGATAATTTTTCAAGAATTGATGATTTTGAAATATTTACATGCTTAAAGTATTGGACAAAAGAAGATGATTTTGTTTTATCTAAACTCTCTAAAGATATTTTAAACAGAAATCTTTTAAAAATAAATATTCAAAAAGAAAAATTTAAAAAACCATTAATTAAAAAAAGTCTTGAAAAAATGATAATTAACGAAGGAATTACTAAAGACGAAGCAGAGTATTTTATTTATTCCGACAGAGTTAGTAACAGCATCTATTCGTTAAAAGACAATAATATACAGATCTTATATAAAAATGGAGAAATTAAAGATATTTTTAGTTCTTCAGAACAATTTAAAAATAAAGCTGCAAGTAAAACAATAAATAAATACTTTTTTTGTTGTCCTGATGATTATATTATAAGCTAAAGCTTATACATTTGTTAAATGAATTACACGGTAAAAGAAATAGCTAAGGTCTTAAAAGGAAATATTATCGGTAGCTCTGATATTATAATTAAAAATATAAACAGAATTGAAGAAGCAGCTGTGGGTGATATAAGCTTTATTTCTAATTCAAAATATGAAAAGTTTCTACATACGACCATGGCATCATGTATTGTTGTAAATAAAGATTTAGATATAAATAACATAGCTAAAACATCCATCATACAGGTTGAAAATGCATATCATGCCCTATCAGAATTAACTGATTTATTTTCAAATGACAAGGAAGAGAAAAATGCAATTTCAAAAAATTGTATTGTTGATGAAAGTACAATAGTTAGTAAAAATGTAAATATTGGGCATTTCTGTGTAATTGGAAAGAATTGTAAAATTGAAGAAAATGTTAGAATTTTCAATAGTTGTACTATTGGTGACAATGTAACTATCAAAAAAAATTCCATAATATATTCTCAAGTTTGTATTAAAGATAATTGCATAATTGGAGAAAACAATATTATTCACTCTGGTGCAGTTATTGGCTCTGATGGGTTTGGATTTGCTTCTAGCGAAAATCAATTTAACAAAATAAAACACCTTGGAAATGTAATAACCTATAAAAAAGTAGAAATTGGAGCAAATACTACAATTGATCGTGCTTCTATTGGTTCAACAATTATTAGTGAAGGAGTAAAATTAGACAACCTAATCCAAATTGGTCACAATGTAAAGATTGGGAAAAACACCGCAATTGCAGGACTAACAGCGGTTGCAGGATCAACTAAAATTGGAGAAAATTGTTTAATTGGTGGTCAATGTGCAATTACTGGCCATATTAAAATTGGTAATAACGTGAGAATAGCAGGAAATAGTGGTATTGGTGGAAATATAAAAGATAATCAAACTGTACAAGGAATATATGCGTTTAATAAACAAGATTTTCAAAGATCTTACATACATTTCAAGCGCTTACCTAAAATTGTTGAAAAATTAGATCAAATTCAAAAAGATCTAAATAAGTAAATGAAACAACAAACAATCCGACAAGAATTAAGTATTAGTGGAATTGGAATTCATACTGGCAAAAAATCAACACTTAAAATATTTCCTGCAAAAGAAAATACAGGAATAATTTTCCAAAGAATAGACCTTCCAGAAAACCCAAAAGTTACAGCAAATTTCAAGAATGTTTCCTCAACAAATAGAGGTACAAACATAAAGTATAACAATACTGAGATTAAAACTATTGAACACCTCATGGCATCTATTTCAGCTCATAAAATTGATAATTTGCTTATTAAAATTGACAATATTGAAGTACCTATTCTTGATGGCTCTTCTAAAGGGTTTTTTAATCTTTTAAAAAAAGCTGGATTAAAAAAACAATCAAAAAATAAAAAATACATAACAGTCAGTAAAAAACATCTTATTGAATGTAAAAATAGTAACTCATCTTATCTTGTTGAACCGTCAGATAGGTTAAGCATTAAAGTTAACTTAGAGTATGACAAAAGTTTTTTAAAAAATCAAACAGCAATATTAGAAGATATTAATAAATTTGAAAGCGAAATTTCTTCTGCAAGAACATTTAGTTTTCTTGATGAAGTAGGTTATTTAATTAAAAATAATCTTATAAAAGGTGGGAATCTTGATAATTCTGTAATAATTGTCAACGATAGCGTAAGTGATGAAATTAAAGTTTTTTTAATAAACAAATTTGGTAAGGAAAATTTAACATTTGAAAAAGGCAAATTATTAAATAAAGAAGAATTTAGATTTAAAAATGAGCCTGCAAGACATAAATTACTTGACTTTATAGGAGATTCGTTCCTAATTGGATCAAACATTAAAGCAAAAATAACATGCTTTAAGCCAGGTCATAAGAGTAATTTAGAGTTTGTAGAAAAATTAAATAAAATTATGAAAGAAGAAAATAAAAAAATTGCTCCTGAGATTGATTTCAATGAAAAACCTCATTATGACATTGATGATATAAAAAAAATATTACCTCATAGAGAGCCATTTATATTTATTGACGAAATTAGAGAACTAGGTGAAGATTATATAATTGGAGTAAAGTACGTAAAAAAAGAAGAAGATTACTTTAGAGGTCATTTTCCTGCTGAACCAGTAATGCCTGGTGTTTTACAGCTTGAAACAATGGCACAAGCAGGTGGAGTTTTAATTCTTACAACAGTAGACAATCCACAAGATTATCTTACTTTTTTTATGAAAATTGACAATGCAAAATTTAAGAAAAAAGTTATCCCTGGTGACACAATTATTTTTAGATTAAACCTTATTTCACCCATAAGAAGAGGTTTGTGCCATATGCATGGGAAAGGATTTGTTAATGGAGATATAGTAGTCGAAGCTGATCTTTTAGCACAAATTGCCAAAAAAGACTAATGAACAGATCTCTTTCATACATTGATCCTCAAGCTAAACTTGCAAAGAATGTTGTAGTTGAACCATTTGTCACAATAGAAAAAAATGTAGAAATTGGTAGTGGAACATGGATTGGGTCGAATGTTACAATTATGGAAGGTGCACGTATCGGTAAAAATTGTGAAATTTTCCCTGGTGCTGTAATAGCTGCTATTCCTCAGGACAAAAAATTTAATGGGGAAGAAAGTTTAGCAATAATTGGAGATAATACTGTAATTAGAGAATGTGCTACTGTTAACAGAGCAACAAAAGCAACTGGAAAAACAATAGTAGGAAATAATTGTTTAATAATGGCTTATGCTCACATAGCACATGACTGTGTAATTGGCAACTACTCTATAATAGTAAATAATGTTGCTCTTGGAGGTCACGTAAAAATTGGAGAGTACGCAATAATTGGAGGATTAACAGCAATACATCAATTTGTAAAAATTGGCAAACATACAATGGTTTCGGGTGGATCTCTTGTAAGAAAAGATGTGCCACCATTTGTAAAAGCAGGTAGAGAG
>TARA_B100001057_G_scaffold451353_1_pt1 | contig 10184 bp, 10 predicted proteins | sample TARA_B100001057 | Tara Oceans TARA_B100001057 (sample SAMEA2621839) | marine metagenome | biome: marine biome (ENVO:00000447); feature: surface water layer (ENVO:00002042); material: "saline water (ENVO:00002010), including plankton (ENVO:xxxxxxxx)" | depth 5 m | reverse complement strand
GAAAAAGGTTATCGTTTAAATGTTGGTATTATTGTAGCCAATTCAGAAGGTAAATTGTTGTACTGTAAAAGAAAAAAATCAAATAACTGGCAGTTCCCTCAAGGTGGCATAGATAGAAATGAGAATCCATTTCTTGCTGCATTGAGAGAACTATATGAAGAAGTTGGTATACAAAAAGATAAGGTTAAATTAATTAAAGAATCTGAGAATTGGTACAAATATGATCTTCCAAGTAAATATAAAAAAAATAATTTTTTATGGAATGATTTTAAGGGACAAAAACAGAAATGGTTCTTTTTTAAGCTAACTGAAGAGGTGTTGATTGATTTGAATAATGAAAATAATCCAGAGTTTGATGAATTTGATTGGGTTGATTATTGGAAGCCCTTAGATGAAATAGTTGAGTTTAAAAGAGAAATTTATAGAAAAGTCTTATCTGAGTTAGAGTCAGCATACAAATTAGAGTTTGATAAATAATGGAAATACTTATTTATATCGCAATTGGCTTGATCGTTGGAATCTTGGGAGGGCTATTTGGAATCGGAGGTGGAGTAATTATTGTCCCAGCATTATTACTCGTTCTTACTCATCTTGGTTTTGAATCAAATTTTTTAATTCACATTTGTGTTGCTACATCTCTTGGAAGCATTTTTTTTACTGCTTTTGCATCTATGCTCGCACATAATAGAAAGGGAAGCGTTGCTTGGAGTTTTTGGCGTAAGCTTTCTATTGGCATTGCTTTTGGTTCTTTTCTAGGGTCATTATTCTCAATTTCTATAGAAGCCTCGACTCTAAAAATGATTATTGGAATCTCATACCTTCTTATTGCACTTCAGACCATTCTTAACATTGCTGTAACAGCGAGAAAGATTAACCCATCTCCTTATATAGTTTTTTACGGAGCTGGAACCGGAGCTGCTTCCTCAATATTAGGAATTGGTGGAGGGAGCTTTACGGTCCCCTATCTTAATTATGCCGGTTTAAAAATGGTTAACAGTGTTGGAACTGCATCGGCATGTGGAGTAACAATTGCTATCTTTTCTTCTTTAGGATTTATATTATCTGGAGTTGGAGAAGAGCAAGCTTTACAAAAATCTATAGGATTTATTTACTGGCCTGCTCTCATAGGAATTTCTTTGGGAAGTCTAATTACCGCTCAAGCTGGTGTTCATATTGCACACAAGATTGATGAAAAATTATTAAAAGCTCTTTTTGGTATTTTTATTCTCTCAGTAAGCTACTATATGCTTTTTATATGATTATTGAATTATCGGACTTTTTTAATAACCCAAGCCTTATAAGTTTTGGAAGTATATCAATACAGTATTATGCAATAACGTGGGTACTCTCTGCTATTTTTATCTATCTGCACCTGGCAAATAATTCAATTACAAAAGAAATTGGCATCACAAGAGAAAAAGCTAATGACCTTGTTTTTCTTTATGGCTTAATTTTTGGAGCTATGATTGGAGGAAGAATTGGGTATATGATTTTCTATGGATTTGATCAACTAATAAATAATCCTTTAAAGCTTTTTTATATCTGGGAGGGTGGTCTCTCATTTCACGGAGGATTAATTGGAGTGATCGTCTCTATGTTAGTATTTTCAAAACAAAATCAAATTAACTTCATAAGGCTTTTAGATTCAGCAGCTTTAAGTATGCCAATAGGATTATGTCTAGTAAGGATTGGAAACTTTCTTAACGGTGAATTGTATGGAAGAGCAACAGATGGCAGCTGGGGTTTCATTTTTCCGACTGATCCGTTTGGACTTACCAGACATCCTTCACAGCTCTATGAATCTTTTGGTGAGGGTCCTTTGCTATTCGTCCTCCTTATGATTGTTAATAAATATACAAAGAAAAGGGGATTAGTTGCTGGATCTTTTCTGCTTTTCTATGGATCTATAAGATTCGTTATTGAGAACTTTAGACAGCCAGATTCTCATCTTGGCTTTATTTTTTCAGATTTCCTTACTATGGGACAACTTTTATGTGTTCCTATGATTCTAATTGGTTTAATATTCATAATTACTTTTAATAAAAAAAATGCAGTCATATCTTAATCTTCTGTCACATATTCTAGAAAATGGTGAAAGCCGAGATGATAGAACTAAAGTTGGAACTATTTCCTCCTTTGGACATCAGCTAAGGTTTGATTTAAGAGATGGTTTTCCTGCTGTTACTACAAAAAAACTTGCCTGGAAGGGAGTAGTGTCAGAGTTAATTTGGTTTCTAGAGGGATCTGATGATGAAAGGAGATTAGCAGAGATAAGGTATAACAAGAACAGAGACGAATTAACTAATATAGATAAGTACCCCACCATATGGACGGATAATGCAGATAATCAAGGCAAGGATCTGGGCTATGAAAATTCTTCTTTAGTAAAGAAGCTTGGGCCCGTATATGGAGTTCAGTGGAGAAATTGGGATGGTAAAGACCAAATAGAGGATCTCTTAGAATCCCTAAAAAATAATCCAAGTAGTAGAAGGCATATTCTTAGTGCTTGGAACGTAGCGATGGTAGATAAAATGGCCCTTCCTCCTTGTCATCTTTTAGCTCAATTTTATGTTTCTAGCGATCAATGTATTGACTGTCATATGTATCAAAGAAGTGCTGATATGTTTCTTGGTGTGCCTTTTAATATTGCTAGTTACTCGTTGCTTATGCATATATTGGGAAAAGTATTAAATTTAATGCCTAGGTATTTCATCCATTCTTTTGGCGATGCGCATATTTACCTAAACTCAGTTGGTCAAGTGAAAGAACAGATAAAGAGATCTCCACGCCCTCTTCCTAGGTTGGATTTTCCAGATATAAATAATTTAGAAGATCTGAAAAATTTAAGCCTAGATGATTTTGTTCTTGAGGGTTATGATCCGCATCCAGCCATTAAAGCTAAGATGGCAATTTAAGAATTAGCCTTGATTTTGGATATAGTCTCTTCTTAATGCTAAGTTTTTAACTCGTATTTGCTCGTTTTCTGTATATTTTATCCAACTATTAGCAATCTTTTTAATCTTTTTATCATCGTCACGAGCAGCGATTCTAAATTCTTTTTTAGCCTGCTCAAAGTTCTGTAATTCGAAGTGTGCCTGACCAAGTGTAAGCCTAGCCTGAGATGGATTTTTTACTTTTCCCTTTTTTAACCCCTGCTGGATGGCATCAATCGCTTTTTCAAGCTTATCTTCGGATAGATATAAGCTGCCAAGGATTATAAATGTTTGACCATCTTCTGCTAATTTTGCAGCCTTCTCTAATACTGGTATTGCAAGATCAACCTCTTGTGCCATTCTCCAGGCATCAGCAAGAACTTTAAGATTTTTTTCAGTATCTTTCACTACAGGAAGTAGTTTTTCTTCTTTTGTTTTTTCATCGATGGTGGGTACTTTCTTGACTCTGCCTGATGCTAGAACTTTAGCTGCCCAGTATGGATTATTATTTAGGAGTAATAATTGAGTAAGCATGAGGTACTCTCCTTGTTTATCAAGAAGATCTTTTTGATATGCCGCATTTAGAGTAGTCATATAATCAACTTCGCGACTTAGCTGACCATAAATACCGCCAAGTTGAAGAAAATACATTTTTTTAGGATATAAATTTACTAATATTTCATAAATATCGAGTTGTTTATATAAAGACTGCTCTTTTCCAATCCTAGATTCAAGTTCGCTGTAACAAGCAGCCATAAGAACATACCAGTTTTCTTTCGGTTTATAGTCTTCAATTTCTGCAGTTTTAACCGCGCTCAACATACTATCCAGAGCTTTTTCATATAAATCATATTTTTCATTCGTAGATTTCTTTTCTGAGCCAAGCTGGAAATATGCTTGCGCTAGAAGCGACCATCCTTGAGCGGTAATAACCTCAACCTCATCCATCCATTGAAGTAAAACCTCTACTCCCTTTTCAAAATTTTCTTCGACGAAGTTTAATGTTGCAAGCGTATATAAAGATGCAACTCTCAGAGGAATAGTTGATTCAGGTTCCGCCAATAAATTTTTGTAAGCTTGCATTGCCTGAGGATAATTTTCTTCAGAATAATAAATATACCCCCAATAATTCCACATCACAGATCTGTCATAACTTCTGAGACTGTCTTTTTTATCTAAAAGCTCGTTCAAAACCTCTTTAACAGTTTCAAAATCTGGATCTTCTTTGCCCTCCTCATCAACTCTCTCCAAGGCCTCAACTACCTTAACGATTTTCTTTGCGGTTGATGTTTGAAGAGCTCTGGCTTTCTTATATGTTACTTTTTTATCCTGAGACTGAGCATCTAGCTCGATTGGCGCTGCAATGAGTCCAAATAAAAAAAATATAGCTAATAATCTTGAAAACATATTTATGAATCTTCCATTATAAAGGTAAATTTGTGTTGAACTCCCTCTACCTTAACAGCTTTACCATCAACTATCTTTGGTTTATATTTTAGTTTTAGTGCAGCACGAGAAGAAGCAGAGTTAAAAATTGAGCAGGGTCTTAATTGAGCTTCAGGATCATTTGGATTTTTTGAAGTGCAATAACCCTCAACAGGAACAACATCTTCAATGGTTCCTGACTCCGTTATTGTGAATGCAACTATAGCAAATCCCATTGTTCCTCTTTCCTGAGCTCTTCTGGGATATTGGGGTTGAATCTTAAAAAGTGGAATATACTCTCCGTCTCTAAAAAAACTTCCTCCTGCAGTAAACTTTGCCTTTGGCTTTGGGATACTTACATCTATTCCGGTGGTAGGTTGCAGATCTACTTCAGGTTGCGCAATATCCTCAGGCTGCTCTTCGGGCTCCTCAGGCTTATCAACATCATCCATGAAGGTGTCTATCTCTCTTTCAGGCATAACTATATCGGCTAACTTAACAGACTTATCTTCTTTTAACCCGCTGTCGCCCAATGAAATAAGAGTAACCATTAAAACGAAAAGAAAAAGAGTTGTAAAAACAGATAATACCAAGATAGCAAAATATTTATTAATCTCAAAAAGCTTTATATATGCAGCCTTTATGGGATTAAAAATATTTGAAACCAATCCATCCATAATTTGAACTACTTTGGCTCAGATGCAAGTGATATAGCAGTAACTCCAGCCTCTCTTGCTCCATCCATGACTTTAATGATGGTATCTGCAACTGCTTTTTCGTCAGCCTGGATTACAACTGACCCTTGTGGATTATCAGCTAAAAGTTTAACTACATTTGCTTTTACTTGCCTTACATCAATTCTTCTTCCATCCATCCAGACTTCACCAGTTGGCCCTACAGCTATCAAGATTGCTGCATTTTCCTGAGTTTCTGCAGTGTCTGAATCTGGTCTATTAATTTCTAGGCCAGGCTCTTTAATAAAGTTTGCAGTAACAATAAAGAAGATAAGCATAATAAATACTACATCCAACATAGGTGTAATATTTATTTCACTTTCTTCCTCTTGAACAGCAGTTGATATTGCATTTCTTCTCACTTTATTTCTCCTAAACTCTTTTTATTCTCTCTTCAAGGATGCCGTTGTGTTTATCACTCATACTGGAAATATAAATCATTGCAAATATTCCTGATAGAGATACGACCATCCCCGCCATTGTTGGGAGTGTAGCTTTTGATACGCCACCTGCCATTGCTCTGGCATCGCCTCCACCGCTAAAAGCCATAACCTGAAAAACTTCTATCATCCCTGTTACTGTTCCCAATAATCCAAATAATGGAGCAAGGGCAATACAAGTTTTTATCAATGTAGTATTCTTATTTATTGATGATTTAGCTTCCGCTAAAAACTTATCTCTTATCTGAAGAGCATGCCAAGAGGTCTTATCTGATCTTGATTCCCACTTGTTTACTAGTGATTCAAGAAAGACATCATGGCCATGTGATAAATAATATATTCTTTCAAATATAAGACCCCACATTAATAAAACCAAAAGTGCTATTAACCAAAGCACGCTACCACCGGCCTCCATAAAGTCTCTAATGGAAATAAAGTTTTCAGTAATAGCGTAAATCATTATTTAGTTTCAGCTCTCTCTGCTAATATTCCTGTGCTCTGCTCTTCAAGAACTCCAACAATTTCTCTTGCAGAGGAATTAGCAAAGGAGTGCAATAAGGTAGTAGGAATGGCAACCAATAGACCTAAAACAGTTGTCACAAGTGCTTGTGAAATACCGCCCGCCATAAGTTTCGGATCTCCAGTACCGTAGAGTGTTATTTGTTGGAATGTAACAATCATACCTGTTACTGTTCCGAGCAATCCAGCAAGTGGAGCAACCACGGAAATAATCTTAACCACACCTATATATCTCTCAATATCTGGTCTTTCAGCCATAATTGCTTCAGCTAATTTCAATTCAAGCGTATCAATATCTTTTGTAAAATGCTCTTCACCCACTTTTAAAACTCTTCCCAGAGGATTGTTTGAATTTAGTGTTTTTGAGTTCGACTGTTTTTTAACAGCTCTTCCAGTAACGTAAAGCACATATAGCTTATAAAGAGCTAGAAGCGTTCCTAAAAGACCTACAATAATAATTGCATATCCTATCTCTCTTCCTTGGGCAGCTCTCTCACTTAAGCTTGGCGTTTGAATTAAGTTTGCAAGTAAGCTCCCCCCAGTTGGACCGGTAGGATCAATACCAAAAGTTACCTGCTCTCCAGAACCTGCTGAAGCTATACTGCTTGCTGTCCTTGTATACCTTCCTTCAGGTTGTCTTGGAAGAAATGCATATTGTCCCTTAGACGAAGCAAATTCAAGATACTTTCCATCGCATACTGCATTAAAAAGTCCAACACGAACAACATTACATTCTGAGGTTTCTCCATCTACATCGATTACATTTGCCTTAAAAGAAGATATTTCTCCTCCGGCTACCATTTCTCTTTGTAACTCGTACCAAAGTCCCTCAATTTCTCTTATTGTAGGAAGTTCAGTTGTTTCTGACATCTTAGATGTTAGATCATTTAAAAACTTAACCCTCTCGGTTCCAAATTGAGCCGATGACAAAGAACCAGCAAACTGAACAGCTGCCTCACCAGAAGCACTTTGCAAGTGTCCAAAAAGCTCTACAAGTGAGCCAAGCTCTTTTTTATAAGCTTCTTCTTTTACTCTTAATATTTCTTCGTTTTTCTTGTACTCTGCTTCCAGTTGATCTGCAATTCTTTCTTGTCTTGCAAGCTCTCTTTTCTCGGCAGCAAGGATAGATGCCTGTTTATTCTTGTTTGCCAAGAATTCAGCTTCTCTTTTTGCATTCTCTGATTGTTCCCTTACTTGACCCTCCTTGACAAGTTCAAGAAGTTGTTGAACTGTCGTTGGAGCTTCGCCATCGGAAGTTTCATCTTGCGCAGTAAGATTTTGAAAACTTATAATCGTTAAAAAAGTAACTAAATAGAATTTTAAATATCTCATCTTGCTTCTCCTTTAACCACTGGTAAGAGCAACATATCTGTTGGAGCAAGTTTTTTTGCCATTCTTATTCCATCTCTAATTGCAGTTCTATAACCAGAAACTGCCTCCCAGTCATTGGTATCACTGTTCCAGTATCCGCTTTGTTGCTCATCTTTTGTCTGGTAAAACATTCCTATTCTTCCGATTACAAGGATATTCACAACCATTTCTTTACCATCGATAACAATAGTATCTTCGTATGAGGATATTTTTCTTCCATACTCTGATTCGATATTATAAGCTTCGAGAATTTGCCTTACCTGCTCTGATGCAGTTACTTTAGGATTTGAGAGGGAACCCCTTACAATATCAAGTCTTTCCATTCTCTCGTCAATATAAAATGGTGTATCTAACGCTACAAATTGCTCAAGGCCTTCGAGCATACGTTGAGCTAGAGGAGGGATTTGTCTTTGCATCACAACAACTTGGACTAGTTGTTCATCTAATTTATCCATCAAATCAAGCTGTGCCTGAATCTGAATTCTTTTTTGTTCGTTATATAGCTTAAGTCCCTCGACTTGCTTTGCTACAACTTTGTATTCGTTAATAATCTTATCAGTTTGTTTTTCAGTACTATCAATCTTTTCTTGAGAAACAGAGCTTTGGCTAGAGTTTTCCCTGCCTACTTCAAGCACGGCCTCCATTTCGCTTGCAAGCAAAAATGATGTACTTACCAAAAAAATAAATGATAAGGTAAGTTTTTTAGTCAACATAACAGACTCCCTCATAAGTGGTGTAGTGATATTCTAACAACTGACAAGAAAACCTCAAAAAAAAATTTAAATCTATTAAGGAAGTTGTTGAATAAAAACTTAAAATATCCTAGGGAAAAATATAGGTGTTTTTTTGACATAAGCCTGATAGTCAAGGTTTTCACCCCATTTAACATTTGCTCTTGCTTCAAGCATCCTCACGCCACTCACAAAATAAATTAATACAAATGAAAATATTGGAGAGATTAAAGTCCAATATTGGATACCTTGTAGATATGGAACTGACATGATGGCGATTCCTGCCCAAAGTGTAACCTCACCAAAATAATTAGGGTGTCTTGAGACTGACCATAGACCTGTTGTAATAAAACTATTTCTGTTTTCAGGGATGGCTCTAAAACTTGTTTTTTGGTTATCAGCAATAACCTCAATTAGAAACCCCGCCATGAAAACTGATAATCCAAGGTAAAAAATTGGACTTACCTCAAAAACACCGTTTGAAACTGCAGTTAAAGCACATAAGGAACAAATTACCACCCATAAAGCTGATAAATTAAATGTCATAAAGAATTGTGTTGAATTTGTTTTTATTGTTCTAAACCTCTTATCCTCGCCGGCATCAAGCACTCTTATTAATAAGAAGCCTCCCAGCCTTAATGTCCATATCAAAACAGCTAATGAAATAAATAAACTTAAAGAAAATGAAATTCCATATGTTTGTATATATACAAAGATAGCTGAAAATGCATAACAAATTGATCCTGTTAGATCATAAAATTTTTCTGTTTTGAAGAGTAATGCAGGTATGAACGCAATCCAATGAATAATTAAAACATACCATGCTGCTTTCATTACTACTTCGGAACCAGAAAGTTTTGCAAATGATATTGTGGCAAATATAACCACCAACGAAATAAGAAGATTTGTAAAGATTTCTTTAGTTTTTCTATTCATAATGTATAAATCCTCTTCTAATATGTAAATTCATTGATTAATAAATGGTTTGTTGATTTTATAACTCCCAATTAAAATATATTGTAAACCATGAAGATACAAACAAATCAATTTAAAACCGGAACAAAAATACTTCTTGATGGAGCGCCATGCTCGATAATAAATCATGAATTTCATAAGCCAGGTAAAGGTCAGGCTGTTGTTAGGGTTAAATACAGAAACATGCTTTCTGGAAATGTTATTGAAAAAACATTTAAATCCAATGAAAGTGTTGAGCTTGCAGATGTAAATGTAAAAGAAATGTCATTCCTATATAAAGATGAATCAAAATGGTACTTTATGGATAACAGTTCATATGAACAAATAGAGCTAGACGAAAGAATTATGTTCAGTGCAAAAAAATGGCTCATTGGTGAAGAGTTATGTGAAATAGTGCTTTGGAACGACTCAGCTATAGCAATTAATATTCCGAAGATCGTAAATTTAAAAATCCAAACATCTGAACCTGGTATAAAAGGTGATACAGTGTCTGGAGCTCAGAAACCTGCGGTTCTTGAAACAGGAGTTTCAATACAAGTGCCTCTATTTGTTGAGGAAGGAGAGATAGTTAAAGTTGATACTCGCTCATCGGAGTATTTAGGAAGGGCTAATGATAGCTGATGAGATAAAGAATGAGATTCTTAGCCATATTGAGAAACACTTTTCTGAAGAAGAGGTTTCAATAGCTTCTTCAAAGTTCCAAATAGAAATACCTGACAGTCATGAGAAAGGCGATCTTACATGCAATATTGCTTTGATATTAGGAAATATTACTAAAAATAATCCTAAAGAAATTGGTCTTGAAATTGGAAATATTTTAAAGGACCTCAGTTTAGTAAGGTCTATCGAGGTTGCTGGTCCTGGATTCATTAATATCTTCCTCAACCATTCTGGGACTCTGAAAATAATTAAAGATATCCTCGATAAAAATACTATCAGAGAGGAAATGGATTCAAAAAAAATTCAAGTTGAGTTTGTCTCAGCAAATCCAACTGGTCCGCTTCATGTCGGTCACGGAAGAGGAGCTATTTATGGTGATGTAATTTCAAAACTACT
>TARA_B100001057_G_scaffold293833_1_pt1 | contig 10195 bp, 19 predicted proteins | sample TARA_B100001057 | Tara Oceans TARA_B100001057 (sample SAMEA2621839) | marine metagenome | biome: marine biome (ENVO:00000447); feature: surface water layer (ENVO:00002042); material: "saline water (ENVO:00002010), including plankton (ENVO:xxxxxxxx)" | depth 5 m | reverse complement strand
TGGGCAGATTCTAAACAACAAAACGAAAAACACAAACAAGATAGGTGGTAATTAGGTTTACCAAAAACAACAAACTAGATTTTTTGTCTCACTAAATAATCTTATAAAAGGCATTAGGAGGCAATATGGCAGATGATTTAGAAAACATAGAGAGTCTTATATCTCGATTCAAACGACCCATACCAGAAGTTAATAATTCAAAATACAAAGACAGGCTCGTAGAAGAGTTTGAACTTATCTTAAACTTACGTTTTACAGAATACTTTCATAAAATTTGTGACATAATAGATCTTACACAAGACTTACAACACATGACACGTGGCTCTGCAGGTAGCAGTTTAATCTGTTATCTATTAGGTATCACAGATGTAGATCCAATCAAATGGAATATACCAGTAGCACGTTTTATGAATCCAATGCGTGATGACTTACCAGATGTTGATATTGATTTTGAACATCATCAACAAGGACAAGTTATGCAACGTATATTTAAAAAGTGGCCAGGCAAAACTGCACGACTATCAAACTATGTGATGTATAGAGAAAAGAGTGCAAAGAAAGAAGCGGCAAAACGATTAGGAGTAAAAGGTAACCTACCACGTAATTTTAAATATGAAGATTATGATATAGACATCAAAGAAGCAAAAAGAATAGAAAAGAAACTGCTCGGAAAGAAACGTGCCATTTCAAAACACTGTGGTGGTATCATTATGTTTGATAGACAGTTACCAAAAAGTCTTATATCACAAGACAACCAAATACTTTTGGACAAATATGAAATTGAAGACTTGGAACATTTAAAAGTTGACATACTTGCTAACAGAGGATTGTCCCAACTAATGGAAATTAACGGAGTTACCAAATTAGAAAACTATCCTGAAGAAGATGAAAAGACAAGTGCATTATTATCTCGTGGAGATGTATTAGGAGTAACACAAGGTGAGTCGCCAGCCATGCGAAGATTGTTTAGAGCGATACAACCTAAAAGTGTTCATGACTGTGTGTTTGCAACTGCATTGATACGTCCGGTAGCATTGAGTGGTAGACAAAAGGCCGCTATGTTTCATGACTGGTCAAAAGAAGCAGTACAAGATTCAGTAGTGTTTGAAGATGATGCTATTGAGATCATTGCAAGTTTAATTGATATTGATATGTACGAAGCAGATATGTATCGTCGTGCATTTGCAAAAAAGAATGATGAAAAGATTATGGAGTTTGTAGAACGTCTTGGTAATCACCCTAAAAAGAAAGAAGCCATGCTGGCTCTTGAACAACTTGGTGGCTTTGGATTATGTAGAGCACACGCAGTAAACTTAGGTAGACTCATATGGGCGTTAGCATATCAAAAGGCACACAATCCAAAAGAGTTCTGGGCGGCTTGTTTAAAACACTGTGAAGGTTCATACAGGCGTTGGGTATATCAAACAGAAGCACACAGACACGGAATACCTACTATGAACGGTTGGTGGAAGAATGGATTTGTTCCTGCACTTGGAGTTAGGCAACAATGGTTAGACAGAGTTGAGTTTGCGGGACTAGTTGCTAATGGCAGAGTTTACAAAGGCAACAAAGGTAGATACGTTACGTTTGTAACACTAGGAACTAACTTTGGAGATTACATTGATGTTGTTATACACAAACCATTTGCATATAGAGATGGAGACATCATACACGGAACTGGTAGAGTAAGACACAATAACAACTCAGACTACATTGATTGCTATGACGCAAAGTTATACACACTAAATCAGTGGCGTTAGTTTTTAAAGAAAGCCTTTACAAAATTATCAATAATAATTGATACAATAGAATTGTTTACGTGGCGTGTTGTATTGTCTTCGAATAATGTAGGTACTTCTATATGAGGACCTACCCAGCGTACCATTTCAAAACTAGGCCAATAGTAAACATTCTTAGGATTATGTTTTCTAAAGTATTCGTCTAGGGCAACACGTAATATGCTTTTGCTCACACAATCACTTACCATAGTTGGTCTGTTTTGAAATGTAGCCGCTAAAGGTACAGGGGATAGTGTATAAATTATATGCTTATCTTCTCCACAAGTCTTATGAATAAGATCTGCAATACGTTTCATATTGTTAACATTTTCTTCTACTGTACTTGTAACTGATTCGTGCATTTCGGGACTAAACACTTTGTTAGGTACGCCTCTCCAAAATACACCTTTGGTCTTTTTATCTCTCCAAACTTCTGCAAGTCCGTAAGTTACTACAAAACCTTTTGTTGTTTTAAAGTAATCTAATAATTCTTTTTGCTCTTGTTCTGGTTCCCATTTAAACGCACCAGCACTTTTATCATTGTCATACCAATAAGCATCAGTACTTCTATCTCCTGTGCATATCCATTCGATCCATTGTCTTACTGCAAATGAATTATTAAGTCCTTCTGGTACCGTGATGTAATCTGCGTTCTTACCATTCTTACGTAACCAAGTACGTAGTCTATCTGCAAAACAACTTCCCATGGTTACAACTTTATCATCTGATCCAAACATAGGCAACTCGGGATAGTAATGATCAAATATATATTTCTTTGCTAGTTCATCTATAGGAACAAAGTCTTCCTTGTTGCGTGGGAAGTAAGTCATACCGCTGTCTGGTTTATGCCAACCGCTCTTAGGATGTAAACTACCGGCAGTCATCTTGCCAGTTGCTTTATGATTTGCACTTAGATTAAATTTTCTATCTTTCGACACGATTGTTCCACTGTTCTTTAGTTACTATTATATACCAACCTCTTCTTGGTTTGCCTAGTCCATGTGGAAAAAATAAAAACGGTCTTATGTAATCTTGAAACCCTTTACCACTTGCTTGATAATTTGTTTTAACAAATACTTTATCAACGTATTTGAAACAATCATCTAACCAGTATCTATAATTAAAAACAACTCCTGGTGGCATACATTCTCTATCAAAGACTGTTCTAGTAGCAACCAACATATCATACTTACGTGGTAAGTTCATAGGTTGACTATCGTTAATATACAAACTATATCTTTTTGAATTTAATAAATCACAAGCACCTTTGTATATCGGCTCGTTAAGATATTCGTCTGTATCTGTGTGTTCAAAATCCAATTGAGGTATTTCTTGTTTAAGTAGATAACCTAACATTCCTATACCTGCACCTACTTCAAGTATGCTGTTTACTCCTTGAAGCATATTGCGTTCTTTCATTAAGTCTATGCAGTAATTCTTTTCTAGCCAAAACTGATCCCAATGTCTAATGTACTTGGCACCTACGTCCATCTTTCTGTGTCCGCATATCTTTGTTAGTTCTGATTTGTATTCTTCTGGTGTCATATATGTATTTACCCGGAGGTCGGTAAACGCAATTTACAAGCGAAGCGGAAGCGGTAATTTCTGCGAACAGCGGTAGCGGTAAAAATAAAATTACTACGAAGTAGTTTGCGGAAGCAAAAAACGGTGCCGCCGAAATGGGTCTCTTTGTGTTTGTCTATGTTAGTTGTACACACAAAATACCATGCATTTAAATAGTCTGTAGTGTATGCTTTTTTGCCTAAATGGCTCTTAAATGACCTCTTTATACGACTGACAGTACAAACACCTATCTAGTGTGTACATTCGTGTTTACGATGCATTTATGCTTGAACTAGACTATCGTCTGTTCACATATTACGTAGAGGTTTTAGGTGCTACTTAAATAACTGTATGCAAGATTTTATCAAAGTGTTTCCCAATCAACTAGACCCAGACTACTGTAAAACGGTAATAGACTATTATCATCAACAGGAAGGTACACGCATACTATCTAGACAGACAGCAAATGAAAGTGCTCCTAAAATGAACAAGGATGGTACTATGCTGTATGACGAAGGAGAATCAGGAACGTTTGCACTATCAATGAACAAACTGTTGACTCCTTACTATGAAGCAGTGCAAAGATGTGTAAAGGAATATACAAGTGAATTCGGAATCTTTGAAAACACAAACCCTTTGCAGATATCACACTCAATCAAAATACAACACACCAAACCATCAGAAGGTTATCACATATGGCATTGTGAACACGCAAGTCGAGACACGGGTCAACGTTGCATACTAGCAATGGCCTATCTTAATACTGTTGCGGAAGGTGGGGAGACTGAATTCCTATATCAAAGCCGGCGTGTTCCTGCCGTGCAGGGAAACATAATGTTTTGTCCGGCTGGCTATACTCATACACATAGAGGCAATCCTCCACTCAGTGGTGACAAATACTGCATCACCACTTGGTTGGAGTTTACCCACTAAAAGGTTTTGTTTGGATGTATCACTGACGTATGTCCAGCGATTGATCCCTTGTTCTCACCATGCTTTATAACATAGCCAGAAGTTCCGTGTGCGTTTGCATCTACGACTGTTCTTGAACTCTGTAGGATACGTTCCTTACGTGCTTTCACACGTTGCTCACGGTATATCTTATGTAAGTGATCGAATCTATTCATTGTCACCTCCCTTGTTAAAGTTTGGTGCGTTCCTTCGGCTAGTGCCTACTTCCGACCCTTGCGGGTTGAACGTTTTACAATGCGTTCCTTCGCGATATGCTACTTCCGTCCTAATTGGATGAACGTAATAATATTTAGTATAAATATACTTTTAGTATGCCGAAGCACGAAACTAAAAAACTCGCAGTAGCAGGCGACGTCGAACTTGTTACACAGATGGAAAAAGCACTCAAGGACGGATTACAATACGAAGTATCCATTTCAAACACTCGTTGGGATAAGTCATACAAGAAGCATTGGGAAACCAACATCGGTAGAATCGATCATTGGCAGAACCTAGACTTTAGGTATAACATACACAAAGATTGTTTTGAATTTAGTAAACGTTAGTTTACGTTTTTTTGAATAGCAGTGTCTTCCACCGCAGGCCTTTTCTCTTCCTTAGGTCCACCCACCAAAGCCAGTATCAATAACATGGCTCCTATGCAGGCCGCAAACTTCCAACTGTTGAGGAATTCATTCATATCGACAGACTCGGTCTCTTAGGCGGTATGGGTTCTGTACCAAGTTCATCTCCGCTTTTCTCTTTGAACTCTTCAAAGGTATAACCAAAGAACTCTTCCATTTTATCAGTTTGCATACAGTAAACGTTTTCAACCTTGCGGTCGCCGTACACCTTGTACATCAATCCATATATGTTAGGCACGTTTGTTCTTACCCAACTAATACAATCTTCAACAGAACTGTGTACAGGATCAGTAAAGATGTATGTGTCTTTTTCGCCATTCGGTCCGGTGCCTAGCATAAGCACTATTGCTATAATTTTTAACATTGCAGTTTAACGGCCTTGTCCGCGGTATTTCTTGTAACTTCTTTTTTTGGACTTGTTCATGGAACTTCGCTTGACCATGCTATCGTTATTACCGATAGAGGTTTTCTTTCTAACACCTTCATGTGGGGTAAAAAATTTACTGGTCTTAGCGGCCATCCTTGGTCTCCTATTCCTTAATAGTATTTATTCTTATCTAGACGCATAAGTAACAAGATGGTTAAAAAGAAACGCAAGACAGGTATGCGTAACAAACGCACAAGGCGTCCAGACACTTATCAGCCAAACAATCCTCTTACAATTTATTTTGAACGTATGTTTGCAAAGCAACGCAAATCAAAATAAATACACTATGCACGAGTTTACAATTAAAGACAGTGGCAAACTGCACACGTACAACCGTTGGGAAGACATACCAGCAGAGTTTGATCACATAATAAAGTTTGTGCCTGAAGTTCCACCAGAACCACACACTGCTGAACAGCACAAGGAAATTGAACAGTGGAACACAAGGTTACAGGAACTCGTAAAGAGGGAGAGATCATATGCCAGCAGTGACTAGGATTGGTGACGCCGACGTTGCCCATTGTTCAGGAATGACCCGTGCGGTAGGCTCTCCAAATGTGTTTGCCAACAACATACCCGTATCAAGACAGGGTGATGTAAACACAGGACATTTACTTCCAGGTGTACCATGTCCATCACACTCGGCTCCTATTGCGGTAGGATCAACCACAGTGAAAACCAACAACGTAGGAACGGGTAGGGTTGGAGATGCAATCGCAGGTTGTACCAGTGTAGCCGCAGGATCTTCAAACGTATTCGCAGGAGGCTAGTATGCGTGGCTTTTTAAAATGGCATAAACGACAGACCCAACACTATATGAAGAAGTACAGTCTAGATGCATATTCAACAATGTGGATTGCTTTTTTCAAAGGATTGGTAATGGGTATGCTGTTGGTTCTTTTCTTATAAACTCTGCTTAGGCTTACGTGCTGTAACGTGTAGATGTTTGTGCAGTGGTTTCTTTAGACTGCGTATCAGTTCAAATCCATGTTGACCCAATATGCGTTCAAGGCTGGTAAAGTTGTAGCCTGACTTGTGACAATCCCAGGTATCATCAAACACACCACGTTGCCAACCATATATGCCCGCCAATCCATGTTCATGGCTTGAGTCTGCTTGGAACTGTGCTATGTGTAGATCCATGTTGGGCAACATCATCTCCATGAGCCCGCCAGGTACGAGTATGTTATACCACTGGTCTATGACCACACGCCCTTGCTGAAACGTTAGGTGCTCAAAGAAATGTCTTGAATATATTTCGTGTACTGTGTTGTCTTCTATGTATGAATTGATCTGCCAAGCAGGACACACATAGTCCACACCAGGCTCAGGTCGTATGTCCACGGTCTTATAGCCAGGTCTTTCGCTGGCACCACCCGCGCCAAATTCTAGTTTTAGGTTCTCCATTCGCAATCGATATTGTGAAATGGTATAGGTGCACCTTGATCGTCAAATACTACGTCGCCATCGATGCTACCTGCTAACATCTGTTTGCCGTTGCGACCCACATAACGACAGGGTTTGATTTCAGAGTCACCGCGGAATCGTTTCCAATTAGCGGACTTAACTCCCTTAGAATGTTTTACTGCCATAAAGTCCCTTTCTTACTAGAGATATTTATAACACTATACAACTGCTTTCGACTCCTACTGGTTGTGTTTATTGTTTTGTCTTTAACACTATATCTAACTTGATTAGGCGGTAAAGCATCGTTATACAAGTGTATTTAGATTGAACCCGGGTAATAAGGTGTATTAAGGCTTGATTTTGATCAATTCACATGAAACTATCATGTCATCAGATCCTACTATTAAACTGCTCATGTTAGCATCACGTTCCGTGTAAAACACTAGTGTAGAGTCATTGGGTTGCCATGTTTCTATCTTGTGATCAACCCATAGTCGTATGCTGTATGCATGAGTAACTGAATCCTTTACCACAGTGCTGGTGTTAGGCTTATAGTGTATGCGTAGTTCGAAATGGGTATTTGCTTCCATAAATCCTGTGTGCGTATTTTTTTGCTGAAGTACTTACACTATTAAGCAGATGCTTTTTATACACACTGTTCTCCCGTACTAGTACTTATGCAGTGAAATTGGTTCTAGATCCAAAAAAACTGTGCTACGGATTTTATAAAAGAAGTACTTATGCTTTCGAGGTGGTGATTTGGCACCCCTAGCCGCTGTCAAAATTAGGATTTGTTTTTGTATTACTAACCCCTCGCCCCATCAGAAATATTTTTCAAAAAAAAATCCCCGACATCTCTGCCGGGGACCGTGCCCTCTACTGCTATTTATTTTGTCTTAGGTTGTGTATGACTCGCCAGTAAACACGTTCACAAGTTTAACTCCAGGCCCGTGTGCGGCTCTAGCCTCTGCACGTTGCTCTGCTACTTGCTCTGGTGTTCTGTTACGTTGTGCCTCAGCATACTCTCTCAGTGTTCTCTCTGTGTACACTGCTCTGGCTTCGTTGGTTCTACGTACAGTTGCTGAGTCTATGTGTCCTGCATCTGATAACTCTTTGAGTGCATCACTCATCAATGGACGGAACTCACCGTCACTCATTAGCCAACCCACTGCTCCATCACTCGTGATGTGTACTTGGTTCTCTGTCCATTTGTTTAATATGTATGATGTCATTTAGTGCCCTTTCCCTTATTGTTATATACAGTATATGATCTTATTTGATGTTTGTCAACCAAAAAAGATGATCCCCGAGCGAGGGCACACCCGGGGATCGATTGTACACAGTGTTGAGCCCGAGGGCATTAGGCTCTTTGTAACACCGTGCTCTCGGCCATTGCTTCCCAGCGATCAGGGAATGCTTTTGCCAAGTCCGCTACCTTAAGAACAGTACGTAAACTCAACTCACGTAACTTGCTCTTGTTTACATCAATGAAGTCCACGACATCCTGATGTTGCTCCTCAGTAAACTTGTATTCAGCCAACATACCATCTCTAACGATCTGCTTGATACGTAACATCTTCTCACGTTCAGTGTCAATGGTTAGATCTATGTAGTGGCAACGTGACTCAAGTGCTTCCAAATGATCACGTAGTTTCTTTGACTTAACGTTGTCAAACTTGATATTGGTAATGAAGATCGCTGAACCCTTGAAGTTGAAACTGTCCGGCACACCCTCATTCCTTAATTTAAATGAGTCAGTATTCCAGTGGATGGTTCTGTTCTGCTTACTGTCCAGAGCCGCCTTCAATATGTTCAGTGAAAGATCATCTAACAGTACAGAGTCACAGTCATCAAAAACCAGTACATTGTCCTTGTCGGCGTAGTTGTACAGTTTACAGTAGAGTCCAATGGCACTCATTGCACCTTTCACTACCTGATACTTCGCAGGTCTGTCACCCAACTGGGCGATCAACTCATGCTTGCCAAGTACTTTCTCGACACCAAAACTCTTACCAACTCCTGGAGGGCCACTGACGATCATTGCTCTCACGTCACCCTTCTTACAGGCCTTGGTCATATCCTCTAGGATATCAAACCTTTCACGAAGCCTATCAATCACCTCTTCGTCCGTTTCTTCACGTGCGGTGATCTTTGTGTTACTGTTTACTTTCTGATAAGACTCTGCTGAGTCAACCTTGATCTTGATGTTACGATCTGGAAAGCCTGCTACACTTGAACCATCAACTGTTACATAGCCTCCGCTGGATCCAACCTTGAACTCTTCAACAAGTTCAAATACCATACCAGCAAGTTCTACGTCCTTGCCTCTGATTTTGTAAGTGCCTTCTAAAATTTTTATCTTATGCATTTTGCCCTCTTTCGATAATGTTAATATTGCCTTATTGTTCTTACAGTATATGATCTTTTACTGTAAAGGTCAACCCCTAAATTACTAATTCTTCAATAAATTTTTGGGATACCTTTCTGCCCACATCCTTACCGCCTAGGTATTTGTTGATGTGTTTGGAAGTTGTGACTGAGAAGAAGTCCTCTGTTCTGAATGCTCCTGACTCGTCCCACCCTGCCACAGGTGTTTTGTAACTGAACAAGATATACTTGCCTTCGATTACGACTTCGTTCATGTTTGAACCTACTGGATTTAACTGCATGATTGCCCTCCGTTGTTAAAGTTAAACTCTAATTGTTCTTTAATATTAACATCTGTTTGGGTAGATGTCAACCCCTTTTTTAAGATCGCAGGCCTTGTGAACAACCTCTGGTTGTTGAGATAGGCCATTGACCTTTTTGCTTTGATGATAATCATTTGCCCTGTACCTCTAATACTGGAGAGTCAAACTCCTGCTCTGCGGTATCACCCGCGAAGTCCAACAAGTCCTGGGCCAATGCTACGGCCTCACTCTTGCTTAATGTAACATGGTTGAAGAACTTGTCCGAAGCACTCACGTCTCCTTCTTTCTCCCAATCCCTAGCGGTAGTAACCTGAACACAGGCCCCTCTTGGATCGCCTCCCCAGAACCTGGTCAATCCAACTGTTCTATGGTTTCTGCTTTTTAAATCTGTACTCATATTGCCCTCTATGTTTAATTGTTATTATACTATTATACTACTATCTATTAACCAAAATGTCAACCCCTAATTAGGAAAACATTATAGTCCATTGACCCCATACGATGCTCACTAAGATTAGGAAGAATACCAAGCCAATCATAATGATTGCAAACTTGAATCCTGCTTCTAGAACTGCTGGAGCAAACTTGAATACCAAGTAAGCCAACGCGATAAAACCGATAATTTCTAACATATTTTTGCCCTTCTGTTTTTTATTATACTCTTAATATAGCACCTCTTTTTCAAAAGGTCAACCATTATTTTCAATTAATTTGTAGTTGATATCCGTAGGCCCA
>TARA_B100001057_G_scaffold85681_1_pt1 | contig 10199 bp, 13 predicted proteins | sample TARA_B100001057 | Tara Oceans TARA_B100001057 (sample SAMEA2621839) | marine metagenome | biome: marine biome (ENVO:00000447); feature: surface water layer (ENVO:00002042); material: "saline water (ENVO:00002010), including plankton (ENVO:xxxxxxxx)" | depth 5 m | reverse complement strand
TCAATAGGATCCCAATTTACATAAGATTTCTTTTTATACGCTAATCCTTTCTCATAAAATTTAAGAAAAAGTTCTTGCTCAAACCTATAATACGACTTATCAGAAGTATTGATTTCTTTTGTCCAGTCATATCCAAACCCTAGAGATTTTAGTTGTGATTTCATATGCGAGATATTTTTTTCAGTCCATTCATTAGGATGAACATTATTATTAATAGCTGCATTTTCAGCAGGAAGACCAAAAGCATCCCATCCCATTGGTTGAAGCACATTGAATCCTTTCAACCTCTTATATCTTGATATAGCATCACCAATTGAATAGTTTCTGACATGGCCCATATGAAGATTTCCTGAAGGGTAGGGCAGCATTGAAAGACAATAAAATTTTTCTTTAGAGGAATTTATGCTCGCTTCAAATGGTTTGTCTTTCTCCCAATTAGACTGAACCTCATTTTCAATTGAACTGTGGTTATATTCTTCATTCATTTAATAATCTCTTCTTCCAAGTACTTAATGTAGTAATTTATATTCTGGAAACCTTCGTCTTCCAGTATTTTTAAATGTAAAGGTTGATTTGTTTTTATCCCCTCTATAACAAGCTCAGTGAGAGCCATTCTCATTTTATTAATGGTATTCTCTCTATCTCCATCTTTAACTATTACTTCAGCAATAAGAGAATCATAATTTGATGGAACATCATAGCCACTGTAAATCTGTGATTCAAATCTAACATGATAACCTCCTGGCCTATGAACAGTAGTTATTTTTCCAGGAGAGGGTATAAAAGTTTCAGGATCTTCAGCATTAATCCTGCACTGCATCGCATGTCCATTTATTCTTAAATCCTCCTGTTTTAAAGAAAATTTATTTTCAAGGCCTAGCTCTAATTGTGCTTGCACTAAATCAACTCCAGTGATCATTTCTGTAACGGTATGTTCAACTTGAATTCTCGTATTCATCTCGATGAAATAAAATTCATTATTTTCATATAAAAATTCCAAAGTGCCAGCACCCTCATATTTAAGTTCAGAACAAGCTTTTACACATATTTGCTGAATTTCCTCTAATTTGTCACTTGGTAGGTTTTTTGCTGGCGCTTCTTCTAAAATCTTTTGATATCTTCTTTGTAGTGAACAATCTCTTGAATACAAATGAACGACTTTTCCATGACCATCGCCAAAAACTTGAATTTCTATGTGCCTTGGTTTTTTAAGATATTTCTCTATAAATACTTCTCCATTTCCAAAAGCTCTTTGAGCCTCATTTTGAGCACTGACAACTGAGTCCCAAAGCTCATTTTCTTCATTCACAACTCTCATACCTTTGCCACCACCGCCAGCGGCAGCCTTTACAATTACTGGATAGCCAATATCATTTACTACTTTTTCAATTTGATCTTGTGAATCTATCTTTGCTGTATATCCGGGTACAACAGGAACCCCAAGAGATTCAATTAATTCTTTAGCTCTTATCTTGTCACCCATTATTTCTATAACTTTTGGATCAGGGCCAATAAATTTAAAACCACTTTCGTTGCATTTCTCAGCAAATGCTGAATTTTCAGCAAGGAAACCATATCCAGGATAAATAGCATCAGCACCAACTAGTTCAGCTGCAGAAATAATAGCTGCTTCATTAAGATAACTATCTTTAGAAATAGCAGGGCCAATACATATTGCTTCATCAGAAAGTTTTAAGTGTTTTTGATCTTTATCAACAGTCGAATAGACGGAGGCTACTTGATAACCAAGTTCCTTAGCTGCTCGCAATGCTCTAATTGCTATCACTCCTCTGTTAGCAATTAAGATTTTTTTAGGATTCTTCAATTGATATTAATTCTTGACCGAACTCTACAGGTTCGCCGTCGCCAACATTTATTGCGACAATTTTACCATCGAATTCTGATTTCACCTGATTCATCATTTTCATTGCTTCAATAATGCAAACGGTATCGCCTTTTCTTATATTTTGACCTACTTCTACAAATGGTTCTTTCTCTGGAGACGGCTTTCTATAGAAAGTTCCAACCATTGGAGAAGTTATGTGATTGAGATGCTCATTATCTATACTTTCTTCTTGAATCTCTTGAGATATAGTCTGTTGAACTGGCACATTAAAAGATGACAGATTTGGTTGAACTGAACTTTCCTTTTTTCTATTAATTCTTACGCTTTCTTCACCTTCTTTAACTTCTATCTCATTTAAATCTGATTCTTGAAGCATTTCTATAAGTTTCTTTATTTTTCTTAGATCCATATTACCTCCTTAAAATTTTATCAAGTGCATATTCATAACCATCAAAACCAAACCCTACAATGCACCCTTCTGCAATGTCACTGAAAAATGATGTATGTCTAAATTCTTCTCTGGCAAATACATTTGATATATGCACTTCATAGAAAGGAAAGTTTACCGAGAGTATGGCGTCTCTTATAGCTAGATTAGTGTGAGTATGAGCTCCAAAATTAAAAATTCCGAAATCATACTGTTCCTTTGTTTGAGAATGAATTTTCTCTATAATGTCTTTTTCAGAGTTGCTTTGAAAAAACTCTAGCGAAACATCAAGATTTAATGCTGATAATCGATTTTCTAAGTCTGTTAAAGACTCATTTCCATATACATCAGTTTCTCTTTTTCCCAACATATTTAGATTAACGCCATTTATTATTAAAACTTTCATTTTTCGAATTTTAAAAGAAAATAGATACATTTTCAATGATTTTAACTACATTTTAAAGAAACTTAATTTCTTAAAATGAATTAAATAATCTAAATATATTTACAAAATAACGTTGAAAAAATTCAAGTAGGTTATACTTAATGCCCATTATTTTAATATGTTTAGTCTATTTCCTAAAGTAAGACCTCGAAGACTTAGAAAGAACAAAGTCATTCGTGATCTTGTTTCTGAAACAGTTTTGTCGAAGTCAAAACTTATTCAGCCTTTGTTCATTTCTGATTCAATCAAAGAGAAAAAGCTCATTGAAACAATGCCCAACCAATATATTTTTTCGAAAGATGATATATTTTTTGAAATTGAATACCTATTAAGCAATGGCATATCTTCCTTTGCTCTTTTCCCGAATATAGATAATTCAAAAAAAGATATAGATGGTACTGAAGCAGTTAATGGGGACAATTTTATTTGCAAACAAGTTATGCAAATAAAATCTAGGTTTCCATCTGCTGTCTTAATAACGGATGTCGCTTTAGACCCTTACACAATTACAGGCCATGATGGTATAGAGCGTGATGGGCAAATTGACAATGATCTTACTCTTGAGGCACTGAATAAAATGTCATTAAATCTTTCTCAATCAGGTGCTGATATTATTGCTCCATCCGATATGATGGACGGAAGGATCGGATCGATTAGACAGACTTTAGAAGACAATAATCAGAAAGAAACAATTATCTTAAGTTATTCGGCTAAATACTCTTCTGGTTTCTACGGGCCGTTTCGTGATGCAGTGGGATCGAAACAGAATACTGGAATTTCTAAAGACACATATCAAATGGACAAAAAAAATTTACGTGAGGCTCTTAAAGAAGCAAATTTAGATATTGATGAAGGGGCTGATATTTTGATGGTAAAACCTGGGATGCCGTACCTTGATGTTGTTAAAGAAATTTCATCGAATGTTTCAGTACCAGTTTTCACTTATCAGGTGAGTGGTGAGTACTCCATGTTACAAATGGGTATTGACAAAAAATTATTTGAACATAATGTAATCCCAGAGACTTTAATTAGTTTCTTCAGAGCAGGCTCAACTTCCGTTATTACATATTTCGCTAAGTGGGTTGCAGAAAATTATGACAATATCAGTAAATAAAGATTCTTTTGATACAGAAGTTCTACAGCAATCAAAATTGGTTTTGGTAGATTTCTGGGCAGAATGGTGTGGGCCTTGTAAGCAAATAGCACCTACTTTAGAGGAATTAGCTGAAAAATATTCTGAGAACTTATCAGTGTGTAAGATTGATGTAGATTCAAACAGAGAACTAGCTCTGCAATATAATGTTAAGAGCATTCCTTCATTAATGATTTTTAAGAACGGGGAAATGGTCGATAGCTTAATTGGTGCTGTAGGCTTAGAGGAGTTAGAAGATTTGGTTACAAGAAACTTCTAAAACCACCGGAAATGCATTAATATAATTAATCGGTCAACTCACCCCGTCACAAATTTCATTTAAATATAAAACTATGAATACATTAGAATTAAAACAAAAAAACACAAAAGAGCTTCTAAAAATTGCTGAAGATCATGGATTAAAACATGTATCCCGACAAAAGAAAGCTGACATCATTTTCAATATATTAAAAACCATATCTAAAGATAAAAAGGATTTATTGGGTGGTGGGATTTTAGAAACTTTGCCTGATGGCTTTGGTTTCCTTAGATCACCTTGGGGCTCTTACCTAGCTGGCCCTGATGATGTTTATGTCTCCCCAAGCCAAATAAGGAAATTTAATCTTCGAACAGGAGATTTCGTTATCGGAAACATAAGAGCACCAAGAGAACAAGAGAGATATTTTGCATTAGTGCAGGTGGAGTCAATCAACGATAATGAGCCTTCTAAAACACAAGAAAAAATTGCTTTTGAGAATTTAACACCTCTTTTCCCAGATGATCGATTCAGACTTGAGACAGGCTCTGGAAGTTCAGAAGACATATCTGCAAGGATTATTGATTTAGTAGCTCCTATAGGAAAGGGGCAGAGAGGCTTAATTGTTTCTCCACCAAAAGCTGGTAAAACCCTACTCCTACAGAATATTGCACAGTCAATAACAAAAAATAATCCAGATACACATGTAATTGTTTTGCTGATAGATGAAAGACCAGAAGAGGTTACAGATATGCAGAGAACAGTAGATGCTGAAGTTGTTGCTAGTACTTTTGATGAGTCACCACACAGACACGTACAAGTGGCTGACCTTGTAATTGAAAAAGCCAAAAGACTTGTTGAGCACAAAAAAGATGTAGTTATTTTGCTCGATTCAATTACTAGATTGGGCCGTGCATACAATACTGTCCAGCCAGCCAGTGGAAAAATACTTTCGGGCGGGGTTGATTCTAACGCTCTTGAAAGACCAAAAAGATTTTATGGTGCAGCAAGAAACATTGAAGAAGGCGGAAGTCTAACAATTATAGCTACTGCCCTAGTTGAAACAGGATCAAAAATGGATGATGTCATATATGAGGAATTTAAAGGTACTGGTAATATGGAAGTTCACCTAGAAAGAAAAATTGCCGAAAGAAGAGTTTTTCCTGCTATAAATATCCTCAGATCTGGAACCAGAAGGGATGATCTGTTAACTGATAAAGATGAATTAACAAGAATGCATTTGCTCAGAAAAGTTTTAAGCGAAATGGAAGAAGTGGCAGCAACAGAATTTCTTATTTCAAAGTTGAAGAATAGTAAAACCAATGGAGAATTCTTTGCTTCAATGACAAAATCAAAAGCTAAGTAATACGAAGTTGTTTCACTAAATCTTCAGCAAAATAATCTATGACTATAGTTTCACAACCGAAAGAACGGATTTTCTTTGCAATCCTTTCCGAAATGGCGAATAGTTTAGCTCCAGCACTTTTTGAATAAATCTCTTTGAAATATATTTCTACAGCTAAATTGCTTGTAAAGATTATTGCTTCTGAAGAAGAAAATTTTTCAATTAAATTTGAATAATCACTAAATAATCTTCTTTTATAAGAGTTGATTTGCTCTACATTTGCAATAGTTGTTTTAAGTTCATCTGCAATTTTTGATAAACCCTTCTCTCCTTTAATAATCAAGACACTTGATGAAGGAATTAGCTCCATCATTTTAATCACTCCTTCAGATGAAAAATCTTGAGGAACAAGTGACGATATGTTGTGTTTACTAAGCTCAGCTTTTGTTCCAGCACCCATTGCAACAATTTTTTCACTACTAATTTTTGATATAGCTGAAAAGTTTTTTACAGCATTTGGACTTTGAAAAATGAGACAATCAAACCCAGATAACTGGATTTCATGTGGTAGATGTTCAATATCATATAAAGGGATATTTTCAGTCAAATCTGGAAATCTGGATTGGCCTGAAGGTCGAGTATCAATGATCATGAAGAATTTTTTTCCCTCCGATCTTAACTAAATGATCAACAAATTCATCTACTTTTTTCTGATAAATATTCAATTCTGCTTCACATGATTCACTAATGAAGCTTTCTTCACCGTAAATTTCAACTTTAAGTTTAAATTTTTGCTCTTTTATCTCACTAAAAACTGAAAGTGCTGAATGGCAATCAGCATCTAGCTTACTTACAACAAGCCTCTCTATTTCAATCTGTTTCATCATTTGCTCATCTCTTATATTGCTGATTAGACTTTTTGTTTCGTGATCATCTGAACGGCATTGGACAGCAATGATGCCTTGGCCGACTGCTGGCAAAAAATCTAATTCAATATAATTGTCTTTCAAACCAAGCCTCTCTACACCCGCTTTTGCAAGAATTAGCGCATCTACTTCTCCTGCATATAATTTTTGAATTCTTGTATCTACATTTCCACTAATCTCACTAACATTATTGTTTTCCAAAAAGTATTTGCATTGACGTTTTCTGCGTAAACTTGAAGTGCCAATTCTCACTTTATGAATATTTTCAAGAATATTCTCATCTGCATACAACAAAACGTCAGATCTATTGTTGTGCATAATGCCAGCAAATACCTCTAGATTATTTGTATCTTTTGACGGCATATCTTTTAAGGAATGAATTGCAATATCTGCTTTGTTCTCAATCAATGATGTCTCAATATCTTCCACAAAATAGGCCTTATCAAATAAGTTCTCTCCAGAAGCACTTCTTTTATCACCTTCGGTAATTTGTTTTATTACCTGATAGTCAATTTCAGGCTTATTAAGATTTTCCTGGAATATTTCCACTTGGCGCAGAGCTAATTTTGAGGATCTTGTGGCTATCTTCATTCTATTACCTCGAATAGTCTTCCAAATGAATTTCCTGATTTTGTTTCATTTTTTAATGTTAGCGAATTATCAAATTCAGAAAAATTGAAATTTGATTCTTCTATGTAGATAAGGGTACCTCTTACTGAAAAATCTTCAATTATCTTTGGTAGCAATTTTGCTAAATAATTTTTGTTATAGGGAGGATCAAGAAATATTAGATCAAACCTTTCCTCTTTAGTTCTTCGGATATAATTCTCTGCACTTTGTTTCAAAATTTGAACTTCATTTAATATTTTTAAATCCGAGCAGTTTAGATATATGTGATTGTAAATGTCTTGATTTTGCTCAACTAATGTTACTTTCCTCGCACCATTTGATAAGGCTTCAATTCCTAACGAACCCGTGCCCGCAAATAGATCTAAACAATTACAATCATGTTCTATTGGTCTTAACCAAGAAAAAATTTGTTCCCTAACCCTCGCAGGTGTAGGTTTAAGATTTCTATTCTTTGGAGTTTTGAGAAGTCTTCCTCCTAATTTGCCAGAACCTATTTTGATACTTGGCATTATTCTCTACAACTGGTTTTGCTGCATACAATCTTGCCATTTATGCTTTGTATCTGATCATCTTCAACATAGGTATTACAAACTTCACACTTTGCCATATCTTTCACTCCAGAGTTTCTCTTCAAATTTTGAATGAAATTAATGACTAATTTTTTGACTAAAAGACGAATTAAAAAATAGGCAATTGGAGCTAGCACCCCAACAACAATGAAATTCATATTTAATTAACGAGTGCTACGTTAGTAATTTTCTTAGCGTAGTCGTCATAACCTAGGGCTTCAAAAGAGGTCTTCATAATTTCGAGAGCTCTAGCTGTTTCAGTAGTATTCGGAATATTTTTTAGCACATAATTTGCTCTGTTAAGTGCAGCTAAATAGGCTCCCCTTTTGAGATAATACTCAGCACCATCTAGTTCACTGCTTGCAATTAAATTTCTCAAAAATATTAATCTCTCCCTAGCTGATTCAATATATTCACTTTCAGGATAGCGAATTAAAAACTCAGTTAAGTCTGCATAAGATTGCATTGCGCCAGATGTATCTCTCTTCGCTAAACTGAGGTTAAATATGCTACCTAGTAAGCTCTCATCTGAATAATAACCAGTCATTCCTTTCATAAAATAGGCATAATCAATATTAGTATTCCGTGGATAGAGTTTTATAAATTTTTCTGAGGCAGCATATGCTTGATCAAAGTCTCCTGTCATGTAATGAGCATAGATTAAATCTGCTCGAGCTTGTTCTGCATATACGCCATAGGGATAAAATCTCTCAATTCTTGAAAGGGATTCTACTGCACCAACAAAATTATTTGCATTTATTCTGTCTTGCGCAAGCTTATAAAGAATAACTTCTGCAGGTTCTGACTCTTCTTCATCAATGCTTGAGCATCCGAACATCAAAAGTAGGATAATTAGGACTGAATATTTATTTTTCATTAAAAATATTTAATTGCATTAAACTAAAAACCAATGATATCAAAAAGATTTCAAATTGACGAAGATAATTCTAACAAGCGCATTGATATTTTTTTAACTCAAAGTTTAGATTCAATATCTAGAGGAATAGTTCAACAGCTCATTTTGGAAAATAAAGTCGAAGTTAATGGTGGGCCAGTCAAAAGAAATTATCTCATCAAAATTGGAGATGTAATTGATGTAAAAATTGACTTAGAAAAAGAAGGCGATGATAAGCCTGAGGATATTGAGCTCGATATAGTTTTTGAAAACAAAGATTTTTACGTAATAAATAAACAGGCAGGCTTAACAGTTCACCCTGGTGCAGGCCAAAAAGATGGCACTTTAATAAATGGTTTATTGAATATTCAACCTAAGCAGAAAAAACTCCCTCGCTATGGTGTTGTTCATCGATTAGATAAAGATACAAGTGGTTTGATGGTTCTTGCCAAAAACCTTGAATCACATACTTTGCTCACCGAGTTAATCCAATCTAAACAAATCAGTAGAAATTATTATGCGTTAGTACATGGATTGCCCATAGCGGGTAAAGCTATTGATCTACCTATAGGAAGACATCCAAAAAACAGGTTACTCTTCTGTGTAAAAGATGGCGGAAGAAAAGCCATCACACACTTCAAAGTTAAAGAAAAATTTAAAAATTTTGCACTTTTAGATATTGCACTAGAGACTGGAAGAACTCATCAAATAAGAGTTCATCTCAAACATATCGGACACCCAATTGCAGGCGACAAATCTTATAATCAAATTACCAATTGGAAAGACGCAACAAAAGAAGAAATTGATGCAATCAAGAGTTTAGATAGACAGGCTTTGCATGCCTATAATCTAAGTTTCACCTTCGAAGGCAAGAATTTTAATTTTGAATCAAAAATTCCAGAAGACTTTGCGGAAGTTTTAAAAGCAATATGAATGAAATATTAATAGATGGCTACAGATTTTTTGAAATGCATAAAGATCCAAATATCTATATTTCAGTTAGTGGTAGAAAGAATTTTTGTGAACTCAGCCAACAAGATAGAACCTCATTTCTGAATAATCATTTTGGTATTGAGTCTTATCGTGATTTCAAACAAGAACATGGAAATAATATTTATGGCCTTGATGAAAATATGAATAATTATGATGGCTTTTATACGAATCAGAAAAATCATGCTTTTGCCATTAAAACCGCAGACTGTATACCTCTTATAATGTGGGATAATGAAAAAAAATCCTTGTGTGGCCTTCATTGCGGCTGGAAAGGTCTAGCTAATGACATAATCAAAAATGCCCTCACGCACGAAAAATGCAATTTCTTGCAGAATGCATTCATAGGGCCACACATAAGTTCCAAACATTTTGAGATTAAGAATGACTTAATAAGCCATTTTCATTCTCTAGGGAAAGATATTAATGAATTCCTTTCAACTGCCGATGATCAAATTTTTTTAAATTTGAGAAAAGTTTGTGAAGCTCAATTAACAGATTTAGGAATTCAAAATTTCAATGAATATTCACCTTGTTCCTACGAAGAAAAAACCAATTTTTTTTCTTATCGAAGAGATAAAGAAAAAGCCCTTCGTAACTTAACTATAGCTTGGTTTTGATATATCGAAATTTAATTAAAAAAATCCTTTCCTTTTTGATTTAAAGGTCTATAATTTGTCATTCCCCACAGAGATGGGGTCGATCTAATTGAGAACAATTTAGTCACTCGTGTGAGTG
>TARA_B100001057_G_scaffold501227_1_pt1 | contig 10201 bp, 13 predicted proteins | sample TARA_B100001057 | Tara Oceans TARA_B100001057 (sample SAMEA2621839) | marine metagenome | biome: marine biome (ENVO:00000447); feature: surface water layer (ENVO:00002042); material: "saline water (ENVO:00002010), including plankton (ENVO:xxxxxxxx)" | depth 5 m | reverse complement strand
TTATCTTATTGATTTAATAAATGAATCTATTGAATCGATTCCATTTTTATGAAGATTTTTAATAAATGCAGACCCAATTATTGCACCTTTTGAATAATCTAATGTTGCATCAAATGTTTTTCTATTACCTACTCCAAACCCTATTATTCTCGGTGTTTTTAATTTCATTTTTTCAATTCTATCAAAGTAATTTATTTGTTCATTGCTAAATAAATTTTTTGATCCAGTTATACTTGAAGAGCTCACCATATATATAAAACCGTTAGATATCGAATCAATTTTTCTTATTCTTTCATTTGATGTTTGGGGAGCTATTAAAAACATATTATAAAGCTGATTTTGTTCAAATATCGATTTATAATTTTCTTCATAATAATCAATAGGTAAATCAGGAATTATTAATCCATCAATCCCAATTTCATTACACTTTATACAGAAATCTTCTACTCCATATTGAAGAATAGGATTAAAATAGCCCATTATAATTAAAGGAATTGAAACTTTATCTCTTATTCCTTGTAATTGATCAAATAAAACTTTAGTGTTCATGCCATTCTTAATTGCAATCGTAGAACTATCTTGAATGGTAGGTCCATCAGCTAGTGGGTCACTAAAAGGAAGACCTATTTCAACCATATCTACACCAGAGTCTTGAAGTTTTATAATAATGTCTAATGTATCATCAAGACCTGGGTATCCTGCTGTAAAGTATATTGATAACAAGTTCCCTTCTTCTTTTAATTTTTTATCAATTCTATTCATTATAAATTAAAGTAGTCAATATAAGTATTCAAGTCTTTATCTCCTCTTCCGGAGAAGTTAACAATTATAATATCATTAGGTTTAAAATCTAAATATTTAAATGCAGCAAAAGCGTGAGCAGTTTCAATTGCTGGAATAATTCCTTCTAGTTTTGACACCTCTAGTCCTGCAAGCATAGCATCACTATCTGTTATGGACATAAACTCTGCTCTTTTACTCTCAAGTAAATGTGCATGAAGTGGACCTACACCTGGATAATCTAAACCAGCAGAGATAGAATAAGGTTCAACTATCTGACCATCTTTAGTTTGCATTAAAAGTGTTTTACTTCCATGAATAATACCAGTTTTTCCAAGTACAGAAGTTGCAGCACTTTTTCCGGATTCAACACCTTCTCCAGCTGCTTCAACTGAAATAATTTTTACTTTGCTATCTTCTAGATAATGATAGTATAATCCTGCAGCATTACTTCCGCCACCAATATTAGCAATCAAATAGTCTGGGTTTTCAACCCCCTCTTTCTCCTTCAACTGAAACTTTATCTCTTCTGAGACTATAGATTGAAATCTAGCTACCATATCAGGGTAAGGATGAGGACCTACTACTGATCCAATAATGTAATGAGTTGTGACTGGATTATTAATCCAATCTCTAATTGCTTCGTTAGTAGCATCTTTAAGAGTCTTACTACCTGATTCAGCAGCAACAATGCTTGCCCCTAACATTTTCATTCTAGCTACATTAGGAGCTTGTCTTTTAATATCAACAGCACCCATATATATTACACACTCAATACCTGTTAATGCACACACAGTTGCAGTAGCAACTCCATGTTGTCCTGCACCTGTCTCCGCAATAATTCTTTTTTTTCCTAATCTTTTTGCCAATAAAATCTGCCCAATTGTATTATTGATTTTATGTGCTCCAGTATGACATAAGTCTTCTCTTTTAAAATAAATTTTACAATTATATTTATCTGACATTCTTTCTGCAAAATATAATGGGGTCGGTCTTCCAACATAATCCTTTAAAAGATTATTATAGTCTTGCTGAAATACAGGGTCATCTATAATCTTATTATAATTTTTTTCTAATTCGTCAAGGTTTGGGAAAAGCATTTCAGGCACAAAAGCACCTCCATAATTTCCATAAAACCCTTTTTTGTCAACTTTATATTTCATTTTTTATTGTTTCTATAAAAATTTTTAATTCATCAATTTTCTTTAAATACATATCATCCTCAAATTTACTATTAACATCTATACCATATATAGGAAGATCCATTTTAAAAAGTTCAAATAGTGAATCAATTGAGTGAATCCCTATCCCACCACTAATAAAGAACTCTTTCTTTAATTTATATTTTTCTAAAATTTTCCAATTAAATGAGTTGCCAGTACCACCAGGAAGCTGAGATTTGGAATCAAATAAAAATAAATCACAATAGTCATCATAACTTTTTAAAATAGAGAAATCAAAATTATCATCTACCCTGAATGACTTTATTACTTGAGTTCCATTATCTAATATTTTTTTGCAAAACTGAATAGATTCATCACCGTGTAATTGAACACTTTGTAAATCATGTGCCTTAATTTTATGTATAACGCTTTCAACACTAGAGTTAAAAAAAACACCAGTTTTTTTAATTTCTTTTTTAAGTTTTGGAGTATTATTTCTAACATACCTAACAGATTTTTCCCAAAAGATATGACCAATATAGTCAGGATTTAACCTGGCTACTTGATAAATATTTTCTTCGTTAAATAATCCACAAACTTTAAATTTCATTTTCAACCTTTTTGATAAAATTATATGCTGAACTCATGGGATCATTAGTTTTCATAAAATTTTCTCCAATTAAAAATCCTTGATAACCAATTTCTCTAAGTCTAATAATTGATTCAACTTTACTGATACCACTTTCTGATATTTTAATAAATTCGTCAGGAATTTGATTAAATAGCTTCTCACTGTTCTTAATATCAATTTCTAAAGTGTCCAGATTTCTATTATTAACACCAATTATGTCAATATCATTTCCTGATATTTTTTTCAATTCGTCAAAAGAGTGTATCTCAACTAATACCTCTAGATTTAAACTCTTTGCTAATGAACTTAATTTTAAAATTTCTTCCGATGTAAGTATAGATGCGATAAGTAATATGGCGTCAGATCCAATTGATTTTGCCTCAATTACTTGATATTCACTAACTATAAATTCTTTTCTGAGAATAGGTATATCTGCAATATTTCTTATTTCAATTATATCATTATTATCTCCATCAAAATATTTTTTGTTTGTTAAAATTGATAATCCAACAGCATTGGCATTTTGGTATCCTTTGACTACTTCTTTTATACTTGCTTTATAATTGATGTTATTATTTGATGGAGACTTTCTTTTAAACTCGCATATTATTCCAGTTGAACTATTTAATATTGATTCTTTTAAAGAGATACATTGTCTTGAAAATAGACTTCTTCTTTCCAACAATGATATAGGAATTCTTGAGGATAAACTTTTTAGCTCCAATTTTTTATCTTCAACAATTTTGTCTAAAATTTTCATTTCATTATTTCTTTTAATTTATTAAAAGATTCGAGCGCTTTACCAGATTGTAATGATTCTTTTGCAACTTCAAATCCTTCTGAAATACTAATATTTTTTGATATTGATATTGCAACACCTGCATTAGCACATACAACATTATTCTGCCCTTCTGTTCCTGAACCGTTAAGAATATTTACAAATATTTTAGACGATGAAGGGATATCAGATCCACCCTTAATTTCATCTGGTTTTATATCCTCCAGTCCAAATTCATTTGATGTATAATTTTTTTCAAAGTTATTGGAATATATTTTTGTATCATTTGTTAATGATATCTCATCATACCCGTCTAAAGAGTATAAAATACTGTATTTATTATCAGTTTTTTGAAGTAAATAGTTATATATTCTAGCTAATTCAAGATTAAAAACACCAACAATCTGTTTTTTTGGCAGTGATGGGTTTACAAGTGGTCCTAACATGTTAAAAAAAGTCTTTAAACCAAGTTCTTTTCTAATTGGTGCAACATTTTTCATCGCCGGATGAAATAAAGGTGCATGAAGAAAACATATACCAGACTTATCAATTGCCTTTCTTAAAATATCATAATCATTAGTAAATTTAATACCTAATGACTCCAATACATTACTTGAACCACATCCAGATGAAACACCATAATTCCCATGTTTTGCAACCTTACATCCTGATCCAGCAGTAACAAAAGAAGCCAAAGTCGATATGTTAAAAGTATCTTTACCGTCTCCTCCTGTACCACAAAGATCAATTGTATCAAATTCTTCTAAATCAATTTTAACACAAAGGTCAATTAAGGCATCTTTAAAACCCTTTAACTCTTGTAAAGTTATATTTCTCATCATATAAACTGTAAGAAAAGAGGATATCTGGCTGTTATTTAGCTCTCCATTGGAAATCTTAATTAGAATATCTTTAGATTCTTCTTCATTCAAGGATTTATATTTAGTTAACCTATCTAGAATTTCTTTCATATCGTTTCTATCCAATTTTTCATTATGGTCTTTCCGTAAGGTGTTAATATTGACTCTGGATGAAACTGCACACCACGAATAGGATATTTTTTATGCTTCAATGACATAACTTGATTATTTTCATCCACAGATGTTATAATGAGATCTTCTGGTAAAGGTTCTTTAACTATCCATGAGTGGTATCTTCCTACTTCAATCAATTCTGGAATATTATCAAAAATTTCATCATTTTTCAAACAATTAATTTTAGTAGCAACACCATGATAAACTTCTTTCATATTTTCAATATTTCCTCCAAAGGCCTCTGCTATTGCTTGTTGACCTAGGCAGACTCCTAAAATATTTTTTTCTTTAAAATACTTTTTAATTACTTCTTTTGTCATTCCAGCTTCGTCAGGAATTCCTGGACCTGGAGAAATTAATATCCCATCATATTCTTTTATTTCATTTATATCAAACATATCATTTCTCATGATTTTTACTTTACATCCAAGCTCCTCCAAATAGTGAGATAGATTATAAGTAAATGAATCATAGTTATCTATTAAAAATATTTTTTTCATTGTATATCTTCTGCATTTTTTAGAGCAGTATCAAGTGCTCCTAGTTTATTATACACTTCTTGTAGTTCGTCTTGAGGCTTGGATTTTATAACTATTCCTGCACCTGCTTGATAACTTAGCTCATTATTCTTACTAAAAAAAGATCTAATGATAATAGCATGATTGAAATTCCCATTGAAATCCATATATCCAATCGCTCCACCATAAAAATTTCTATTAACTTTTTCATACTTTTCAATTAATGTTAGGGCTTTATGCTTTGGAGCACCCGCAAGTGTTCCTGCCGGAAATGTATCCATCACGACCTGAAAAATTTTTGATGTATCTTTTAATGTAGCTGTAACCTTAGATACTAAATGAATAACATGAGAGAAAAATTGAATCTCTCTATTTTTCTCAACTTTTACATTGCTACCATTCCTACTTAAGTCGTTTCTTGCTAAATCTACCAACATAATATGCTCAGAGTTTTCCTTTGGATCCTTAGATAACTCTTTTGCTTTTTTTTCATCACTCTCGTCATCACCAGTCCTTTTAAAAGTTCCAGCTATTGGATGTATTTCTGCTTTGCCTTTATTGATAATTATTTGAGCCTCAGGGGAGCTGCCAAATATTTTAAAATTTCCGTAATCAAAGAAAAACAAATAGGGTGAAGGGTTTATAGACCTCAAAGATCTATAAACATTAAACTCATCTCCTTCAAATTTTTGATTAAACCTTCTAGATAAAACTAGCTGAAAAACATCTCCTCTCTTACAATGATCTTTTGCTTTATCAACATAATCTAGAAACTCTTCATCACTAATATTAGAGGTTTTTTCACCAAGATTCTTATAGCTAAATGTTGAATAGCTTTTAGAATTGATAATATCTTCAATTTCTGTTAAATTATTTGAGTTATCATGAGAATTGCAAAAAATATGAGCCTCATGATTGAACAAACTTATTGCAATTATATTTTGATAAAATCCGTAATAGATGTCAGGAATCTCTAAATCACTTTTCTTTGAGCTAAAATGTATATCCTCTTGATATTTTAGTGATTCGTGAGACATGTAACCAAATAAGCCATTTGATATAAATTTTGAATTTGATTTTTCAGTATCAAAACTACTTAGATAATTATTTAAGTAGTAAGTAACACTTTTGTCAATATCCATTTTGATATTTTCATTATTACATCCTGGTAGTTTTTGATTTATGATATGATTATTAACCTCAAATGATCCAGTTTGGTTAAAACATATAAATGAATAATTATTACCAGCTTGCATGTAATCGCTGCTTTCCAACAAAATACTATTAGGAAACTTATCCCTAATCTTAAGGAATACCTCTACAGGTGTTATAGTATCAGCTATAATTTTTTTTGAGTATGTATTTATTTTTATTTTTTTCATAGCAAAAAAAAAGCCTGTCGTGAGACAAGCTATTACATAACAGTTTTATTCACGATTAACTAGACTTCGTAATTCCACCACCAGTATAAATTAATTAATTTCATTATGCAAATATAAAATAAAAACAGACTAAACCAACAGACACAAAAGCAATAATAATAAATATTGCAGTAGATATTAATTTTAGATGTTTCTTAGTTCCTTCTGCCATATTCATTGTTTCTAGCTGAGGTTCATTAACGTCTTTAAGTTCATTTATTGACAGAAAAGTTGCTGCAACAACTGCTCCCGTACAAACTAATCCCATAATGAATATGAAAGTATCACCCATTTTATTTATTTAACATCTGTTTGAAATAACAACCAAAAGAAAGAATAGATGGAACCCATAGTCCAACAAATAGTCCTTCATCTTTATATCCATAAAACCATAATGAAACTGATAAAACAAAAGAGATAAATGCTGCACCGATTAGAAAAATATCAGATTTTTGAAAATATTGCATAGTTGATTAATTTTGATTACAAATTACATAAATAGAATTAAACTAAAACAACTAAACATTAAGTTTTTTTTTTAATACTATTTGAATTGCTTATTTTTCAAAAAAAATAAATGGAAAATTTATCTTCAAAAGATTTTGAGCTAGAATTAAAGAATAATCTTGATTCAGTTCTTCTTGATGTTAGAACAAGAGATGAATATGATGAGTCTCATATTCCTAATTCAATTATTCTTGATATTAGAAATCCCCAAGAATTTATGGATGGTATTGAGAACTTAGATAAAACTAAAAGTTATTATGTTTATTGCCATTCTGGTGTTAGAAGTGTTAAGGCTTGTCAAATTATGAGCTCTTTTGGCTTTGAAAGCCTATTTAATTTGATAGGTGGAATATCAGAATGGACAGGTTCAAAGAATAGTAATTGATCAGTTTTTTTGAGAAATATGGTTTAGGTGTTTGTGAAAGAATTGCCAAGAAAATGGGCTTGAGAGTAAATTATCTTAGGTTTTTCTTTTTTTATTTATCAATTTTTACACTTCTCATAGGATTTATTTTATATTTGACGATTGCTGCTCTATTTTGGGCCAAAGACAAAATTATTCACAGAAAAAAAACACCATTTGATTTATAATTATGACTACACAAGAAAAGTTAGGAATAGATGAGAGAATAAATGAGGCATTTCAGCCAATATCAAATTTTTGGGAAGGTCTAATTCTTCATGAATTTTTTGGAACAGGAGTTCCTACAATTATATATCTATTAGTTGGAGGTGCTGCTTTTTTTACTTTATATTTTAGTTTTATAAATATTAGAGGCTTTGGTCTTTCTATCAGAACCGTTATGGGTAGATATGATGGATTGGATGAGAAAAGAAAAGATAGTGGAGAAGTAAGTCATTTTCAAGCATTGGCGACTGCTGTTTCTGGAACAGTTGGAAATGGAAATATTGCGGGTGTAGCCATGGCTATTGCAATAGGTGGTCCTGGTGCAACTTTTTGGATGATTTTATGTGGTCTTCTTGGGATGTCCTCAAAATTTGTTGAATGTACTCTAGGTGTGAAATATAGAGATGTAGGTTCTGATGGAACTGTATATGGTGGCCCAATGTATTATTTGTCAAAAGGACTCAAAGAAAGGGGATTTGAAAAATTTGGTAAATTTTTAGCAGTTGTATTTGCCGTTCTTTGTATTGGTGCATCTTTTGGTGGTGGAAACGCCGCTCAATCAAATCAAGCTGCACTCCAAATGGTAAGTTTGTTTGGCCTTACAGGTGGTTCTGCAAGAACAATTGTAGGTATTATTATGATGATTATTGTAGGTATCATAATTATTGGTGGTATTAAAAGGATTGCCTCTGTAACAGAAAAGATTGTTCCCTTTATGGCTGGGATGTACGTTTTAGCTTGTCTTTATATAATTATTTCTAATTTATCATTTGTTGATGACGCTTTTGCAATGATTATTAATGGAGCTTTTGCTCCAACTGCTGCTGTTGGAGGATTTATTGGTGTACTTGTTCAAGGTTTTAGAAGAGGTGCATTTTCAAATGAAGCTGGAGCAGGTTCTGCTTCTATTGCTCACTCCGCAGTTATAACAAGTTATCCAGCATCTGAAGGACTAGTAGCATTACTTGAGCCATTTATAGATACTGTAGTTATATGTACTATGACAGCACTTGTAATCATAATTTTTAATGGAGATAATAGCCTTTTTGCATACGGAAATTTAGTTGACGGCTCCTCTGCTGTTATGGTAAGAGGTCAAGAACTTGAGGGTGCAGGATTAACCTCAGCTGCTTTTGCGGAATATATTTCTTTCTCTGGACCTTTTCTTGCTATCGCTGTGGTTCTATTTGCCTTATCTACAATGATTTCTTGGTCTTACTATGGACTTCAATCATGGATGTATGTATTTGGTAAGGGGAAAATTTCAGATCTTACCTATAAATTACTTTTTTTAATATTTATTGTAATTGGTGCAGCAGGTGATATGTCTTCAGTTTGGGCATTTTCTGATGCAATGATTTTAGCTCTTGTATTTCCAAACATGATCGGTCTATTTATTTTGTTTCCAAAAGTTAAAGAGGAACTTAATAAATATTTACTTGCAATTAATAACAAAAAATAGCAGGCTATTTTCATTCAATTAATTATATTTGCCATCGAAAATATTTTTTAAATGTTAATAATACCTATAAAAGACGGAGAAAACATCGATAAAGCCTTAAAAAGATTTAAGCGTAAATTCGATAAAACTGGTGTGATGAGATCTCTTAGAGATAGAAAGCAGTTTATTAAACCTTCAGTTGTGTACAGAACAAAAATCAAAAAAGCACAATATATTCAGAGTCTTAGGGATCAAGAAAATCTTTAAATTATATTCCTTTTCATATCATACATTGTAAATTAGATGTGTGGACCTTACTAAAAAATTTATTGAATATCTAAAAGTAGAAAGAAATTATTCTGTTAACACTTTGTATGCATATGAAAATGATCTAAATGAGTTTAAGAAATTTATTTATCAAGAGTCTAGACCATTAAAAATTGAAAATGTAGACTATAAGATAATAAGATCTTGGATTATTAGTTTATCAAATAGTAGTCTTTCAAATAGGTCTATTAACAGAAAGATATCATCTCTCAAAACATTCTATAAGTTCCTAATTAAGACAGACACAATTGGTATTTCACCTCTTCTGGGTCACAAACCATTAAAACAGTCCAATAAAATTCAGGTACCATTCTCTAATGAAGAAATAAACATGTTATTTGACAGTGATTTATTTTCTGATGATTATAAGGGCCATCTTCAAAAAACTATAATATCCTTTTTCTACTTCACAGGAGTTAGAAGAATTGAATTAATAAACCTTAAACTCTCTAATCTTGATCAGGACTTATCTATAATAAAAGTTATGGGTAAGAGAAATAAAGAAAGGATTATACCTATATTACCTAAACTTAAACAAACTTTAACTACTTATTTTAATTTAAAATCTAGGTTAACTTTCTCAAATAAAAGTGATTACTTATTTATCTCTAAAACTGGTAATAAGTTAAGTGAAAAATTTGTTTACAGGACTGTTAATGAATATTTCAAGTTAGTCTCACCAAAAATTAAGAGAGCTCCCCATGTTCTGAGGCATAGTTTTGCAACACATCTTATAAATGAAGGTGCTGATATAAACTCAGTTAAAGAATTATTAGGTCACTCTAGTTTATCGTCTACCCAAGTTTATAGTCATACAAGCATGGAAAGGATTAAAGATGTATTTAAAAATTCACATCCAAGAGCATAACAAAAATTATATCTTTTTACTTTGTTTGGGGAAAAAAAAGCATTTATTTTGCAATCAGTTTTTATAATAAGCCGATGTAGCTCAGCTGGCTAGAGCAGCTGATTT
>TARA_B100001057_G_scaffold77572_1_pt1 | contig 10202 bp, 7 predicted proteins | sample TARA_B100001057 | Tara Oceans TARA_B100001057 (sample SAMEA2621839) | marine metagenome | biome: marine biome (ENVO:00000447); feature: surface water layer (ENVO:00002042); material: "saline water (ENVO:00002010), including plankton (ENVO:xxxxxxxx)" | depth 5 m | reverse complement strand
AATAACTTTAGTGATGGTTTTGGTTCATTCACAAATGTATCAATACCAGCAAATGCAAGCTTTTCATTATCTAAAGCCCTAATTAAGCTATCTTCATTGATAACTCCACCACGGGCTGCGTTAATTATTCCGCATCCGTCCTTCATGAAATGAAATTCATTTTCATCAATAATATAATCTTTTTGGGCTGGAACATGTATGCTTATGAAATCAGAATTTTTTAAAACCTCAGATTTATCAGATGAAAATAAATCAAAGTAGACTTTTTTATTGTTGTATAATTCTAATTCAATTTTAGCTTCTTTAATAAATTTATCACAGAAAATAACTTTCATTCCAATACCCAAAGCAATTTTTGCTGTTTCTTGACCAATCCTTCCAAATCCAATTATGCCAAGTGTTTTTCCCTTAAGTTCAATTCCTTTTGCATAATTCTTTTTCAAATCTTTAAATTTTTTATCACCATCCAAAGGCATGTTTCTGTTAGAATCATGAAGAAAGCGAACACATGAGAATAAGTGAGAAAAAACAAGCTCGGCAACCGAGTGTGAGGAGGCTGCTGGAGTATTAATAACATGCAATCCTTTGTTTTTAGCATAATCGACATCAATGTTATCCATTCCAACGCCACCTCTTCCAATCAATTTTAAGTTTTTACATGAATCAATCAATTCTTTTCTTGCTGTTGTGGCACTTCTTACAAGTAAGCATTTGATATTATTTTCATTTATAAAGTCAACAAGATTTTCCTGTGATATATTTTTTGTGATAACTTCAAAATTATTTTTTTCAAGTAAGTTGATTCCAGCCTTTGAAATCCCATCATTTGCTAATACTTTTATTTTCATACTATATCTTCAAATTTATTCATGACATTGACTAGGACCTGAACAGACTCAATTGGCATAGCGTTGTATATTGAAGCTCTGTAGCCACCAACTGATCTATGACCGTTAATACCAGAAATATTTGCTTTTAAGACTAGCTTTTCAAATATTTCTTTTTTAGTTTCATCTACAAGGTTGAAAGTGACATTCATTATACTTCTATCTGCAACATTTGCAAAGCCAGTAAATTGTGAGTTTCTGTCAATTTCATCGTAAATTAAGTTAGCTTTTTCAATATTTTTTTTCTCAATTTCATCAACTCCTCCATTCTTCGCAAGCCAGTTAAGACTCAAGAGGCATGTATAAACAGAAAAAACTGGGGGAGTGTTAAACATACTCTCTTTATCATAATGAACTTTATAATTTAGCATTGAAGGAACTTTTCTACATATTTTATCTAACAAACTTTTTTTTATTATTACTAGTGTAGCACCTGATGCTCCTAAATTTTTTTGGGCTCCAGCATAAATTAAGGAGAATTTTGAATAATCAATATTTCTTGAAAAGATATCTGAACTCATGTCGGCAAATAATTCAGAATTTGTTTTTGGAATTTCATTGAACTGAGTTCCGAAAATAGTATTATTGGAAGTTATATGAACATAGTCAAGGGAATCATTATTTATTATTTGCTTCGGAATGTAACTAAAGTTTTTGTCTGCTGATGATCCCAACTCATGCACTTCTCCAAATAATTGAGCTTCTTTCATGGCTTTTACCGACCAAGTTCCAGTATTTATGTAGCCGGCTTTTTTTCTTAAAAAATTATAAGCAATCATTAAAAATTGTGTACTAGCACCACCTTGAAGAAATAATGAGGCGTAAGCATTCTTATCTAGGCCTAGCAAATCTAAGCTCAAGCTCCTGGCATTTTCCATAATACTTATAAAGTCTTTGCTTCTATGCGAAATTTCAATTAAGGAAAGTCCAATATTATTCAAGTTTATGACCGATTCAGACGCTTTTTTAAAAACCTCTTCAGACAATATGCTAGGGCCGGCACTAAAGTTATGTTTTTTCATGATTTATCTCGCAAAGTAACGAAAACAAGTTGTATTTATATCTACATTTTTAACTAAGTTTCAACAAAAAATCCATCGTGTTAATGTTATCTGCATAATCATCTATAGACGGACATTGTGTAGACCCAAAATCAATTGAGTTTTCAACAATGTTATTGGATACTATACATTGAATGTTGTGAGCATAATTTGCTATACTTTTTTTTAAATCTTTTTCGTCTTTATAGAAACTGTAAAATGTTGTCCCAATTGGAGAAACTATTTTGTTAGATTGTTTTAAAAGAATGTGTCCTGTATCAAAATAAAAATCACCGTTAATAGAATAAATTGCTTTATTATATGTATAATTACTTCGATATGCATTATTACTTACCATTGGCTTACATTCTCTAAGATTTTTTATTAATTTCTCAAAGTTATAATTTGTGGGTAAGAAGAGTTTAGATACATTCCTGCAGCCCATTCCGTAATACATAAATATGTCGAATGATAGTTTTTTTAAATCATCATCTGATTCATTCCCATTCAATACTGCTATCGAGTATCTCGCACTACGAATGATTTTTGGTATTTTCTTATAATAGTTATCAAATAATCTAGATGATAAATTATTGCCAGTTGCAATGACTGCATCAAAATCTCTGTAAATATTTTCAGAAATCTCAATATATTTTTTTACTTCTTTATTGGTATTCATCAAAAAATTATGAAATATTACAAATAATTTATTGTCCTTATTTGACAATTTAACTATTGATTTGTGACCACTTAAAAAAACACAAATAAAGTCATGAAATCCAACAAGAGGAATGTTTCCAGCCATTATAATACCAACATTAATTTTTTTATTTGAAAGATTATAATCTTGAATCAAATAATTTAAATCTTTTTTGTTTAGTTTTTTGCTCCAATATTTTATGTTATAAATTATATTTTCTTTATTGAAATATGGATTTATTGAAATAGAATCTTCAATAGCTTTCAATAGCAGATGAGTAAATTTATTTTTTTTAATTTCTGGATTATTGCTGCAAAAAAATTGAAGAAAATCCCCCAATTTGCACAACAGACTTATTTTGTTTTTTTGATTCAATAGGTTACAATTTTTTAATGTAAAGATATTAGCTAATTTTACAAATGCATATTATAATATTATAGTCAACTTACAAAATTTTAATTATTGCATTAAATGAAGGCGGGTATTATAGGTTTACCAAATGTTGGCAAATCAACATTATTTAACTGTTTAAGTGATGTTAAAGCTCAAAGTGCTAATTTCCCATTTTGCACTATCGAACCAAACATTGGTTTAGTTAATATTCCAGACAAAAGACTAAATAAATTAGTTGAATTAATTAATCCTGGAAAAATAGCACCAAATTCAGTTGAAATAGTTGATATCGCTGGTCTAGTTAAAGGTGCTAGTAAGGGGGAGGGTTTAGGAAATCAATTCCTGTCAAACATTAGAGAAACAAACGCCATTATTCATGTACTTAGGTGCTACGATGACGATAACATCTCACATGTTGAGGGATCTGTTGATCCTTTAAGAGATAAAGAAATTGTTGAGTTTGAATTAAAATTAAAAGATATAGAAACTCTAAACAAGAGAAAAGATAAAATTTCAAGAGCAGCTAAAACTGGCGATAAAGCATCCATTGGTGAACTAAAAGTTTTAAATGAAGTTCTTAGCAAATTAAATAACGAAAAAAATCTAAGTAATGAGGATTTTGCAATTGATGAACTTAATTTCATAAAACCTATGTCTTTGCTTTCGTTAAAGCCTGTCCTATTTGTTTGTAATATAGACGAGAATAATTTAAAAAATCAAAGCGATGAATTAAAACTTGTTATTGATAAATTAAAAGAAACTCGATCTAATGTTATAGTTATGGCAATAAAGACAGAGGAAGAAATTAATAATCTAGAAAGTTTTGAGGACAGGAAGCTTTTTTTAGACGATTTAGGTTTAGATGAGCCTGGGTCAAATAAACTTATCAGAGAAACCCACAAGTTATTAAATCTTTCTACTTTTTACACAGCTGGGAAAAAAGAGGTTAGAGCTTGGACCTTCAAAAAAGGCTCTAAAGCTCCGGCTGTTGCAGGAATTATTCACTCCGATTTTGAAAAAGGTTTTATAAAAGCTGAGGTAATAAAATTTATTGATTACACTAAATTAGGAAGTGAACTAAAAGTCAAAGAAGCCGGTAAGCTTAAAACAGAAGGAAAAGATTATGTTGTTGATGATGGTGATGTAATCAATTTTAAATTCAATACATAAAATTAGATTTCAACATATTTACATTTTTAATTGTTAATTATTTTCTCAAAACATGATTTTATATGTATGGCTAGTGTCATATCTTAGAATATTCAAAAATTTATGCCACAAATTTCATCTTACACTGAAGAAAATATAAGATCTCTAGATTGGAAAGAACACATCAGGATGCGACCTGGAATGTATATAGGTAAGCTTGGTGATGGCTCAGCATATGATGATGGTATATACATTCTTTTAAAAGAGGTTTTAGATAACTCAATTGACGAGTTTGTAATGGGAGCTGGAAAAACTATTGAGATCACAATTAAAGAAAATATTGTTAAAGTTAGGGATTACGGTAGAGGAATTCCGCTTGGAAAAGTAACAGATGTAGTTTCTAAAATGAATACTGGAGGAAAATACGACACAAGAGCATTTAAAAAATCGGTAGGATTAAATGGTGTTGGAACTAAAGCTGTAAATGCCCTGTCATCTCTTTTTGAGGTTCAATCAATCAGAGAAGGAAAGTTAAAAAAGGTTTCTTTTAAGTATGGCGACATAAGTAATGATCATCCAATAATTGAATCATCAAAAAGAAAGGGCACTAAGGTTGTTTTTAAGCCAGATTCTAAAATCTTTAAAAATTTTAAATATAGGAGTGAGTATGTTATAAAGATGCTCAAGTATTATGTTTATCTAAATCCAGGTTTGACGATTATTTTTAATGGTGAAAAATTAAAATCTGATGATGGTCTAAAAGATTTGCTTGAAGACAATAATAACCACGAAGATTTCTTATATCCAGTTGTTCATTTAAAAGGAAAGGATATTGAAATAGCCTTAACTCATAATAAAAAACAGTACAGTGAAGAATATTACTCTTTTGTTAATGGTCAACATACAACACAGGGTGGTACACACCTCTCTGCATTAAAAGAGTCAATTGTAAAAACAATTAGAGATCACTTTAAAAAACCATACGATTCATCTGATATAAGGAAGTCGATTCTATGTGCAATTAGTATTAAAGTGATGGAACCTGTGTTTGAATCTCAAACGAAAACGAAATTAGGTTCAACGGAGATGGGAGATGGTTTACCAACAGTAAGAACTTACATAAATGATTTTATTGGAAGAAAACTTGATAATTTTTTACATCAAAATCAGAACATAAAAGAACAAATTCAAAATAAAATTATTCAAGCAGAAAAGGAGAGAAAAGAATTATCAGGAATTAGAAAACTTGCAAGAGAAAGAGCTAAAAAATCAAATTTACATAATAAAAAGCTACGTGATTGTAGAGTTCATCTTGGTGACATGAACAAAGATCAAAGATTGGATTCAACTTTGTTTATAACAGAGGGAGACTCTGCAAGTGGATCAATAACTAAGTCAAGAAATGTGAACACGCAAGCGGTTTTCAGTTTAAGAGGAAAACCACTTAATTCTTATTCAATGACAAAGAAAATTGTATATGAAAACGAAGAGTTTAATCTTCTCCAAGCTGCTTTAAATATTGAGGAAGGAATTGATAAGTTAAGATACAATAAGGTGGTTATCGCTACTGATGCTGATGTTGATGGAATGCATATAAGATTGCTCTTAATAACTTTTTTTCTACAGTTTTTTCCAGAATTAATAAAGGAAGGGCATTTATTTATACTTCAAACACCCCTGTTCAGAGTTAGAAATAAGAAGGAGACAATCTACTGTTATGATGAGTTTGAAAAGGATTTAGCGATTGAAAAACTATCACCTAAACCAGAGATAACAAGATTTAAAGGCCTCGGAGAAATATCGCCTAATGAATTTAAAAATTTCATTGGAGAAAGCATAAGATTGGATCCTGTGATAATTAATAAAGAAACAAGCATTTCTGAAATGTTATCATTTTATATGGGTAAAAATACACCTGAAAGGCAAAATTTTATTATTGATAATTTGAAGATGGATATAGATAAATTATAGTTATGAATGATAATTTAGATGATAACAATGAATTAGAGTCAGAAGAATCTTTGATTCCAATCTCTGGTATGTATAAAGATTGGTTTATTGACTATGCATCTTATGTAATATTGGAAAGAGCTGTCCCAGCTATTGAAGATGGTTTTAAGCCTGTACAAAGAAGGATTTTACATTCAATGAAGGATTTAGATGATGGAAGATTTAATAAAGTTGCCAACATTGTTGGACACACCATGCAATACCATCCCCACGGTGACGCAAGTATCTCTGATGCTATTGTTCAGATTGGTCAAAAAGATTTACTAATTGAAACACAAGGAAATTGGGGAAATATTTTAACTGGTGATTCAGCAGCGGCATCACGATACATTGAGGCAAGGTTGTCTAAATTTGCCTTAGAGGTAGTATATAGTCCTAAAATAACAAAGTGGCAATCATCTTATGATGGAAGAAGAAATGAACCGATTAACTTGCCAGTTAAATTTCCCCTGCTTCTAGCGCAGGGAGCTGAAGGTATTGCAGTCGGTTTATCAACTAAAATCCTTCCACATAATTTCGTCGAGTTAATAGATGCTTCAATTAAATGTTTAAAAGGCAGAAGATTTGATTTATATCCAGATTTTCCGACAGAGGGTGTTATAGATGTTACAGCTTATAATGATGGTCTAAGAGGAGGTAAAATTAAGGTGAGGGCTAAAATTAATCAGGTAAATAAAAATACTTTGATGATTTCTCAAATTCCTTATACTACAACCAGCACATCGCTCATTGAATCAATTCTAAAAGCAAATGATAAAGGAAAAATAAAAATTAAAAAGATAGAGGATAATACTTCCTCTGATGTTGAAATTCTTGTTCATTTACCTAATGGTGTTTCACCTGATAAAACAATTGATGGTCTATTTGCATTTACCAATTGTGAAGTATCAATTTCTCCTTTGAGCTGTATAATTGAAAATAATAAGCCAATCTTTATTGGTGTTTCAGAAATTTTAAAAAAATCTACTGAGAACACAAAAGACTTGCTTAAAAACGAACTAGAGGTAAAATTAAAAGAACTAAACCTTCTTTGGCATTATTCAACCTTAGAGAAAATTTTCATTGAAAATAGAATTTATAGACTTATTGAGGAACAAGACACATGGGATGGAGTTTTAAATTCAATTAAAGATGGGCTCAAACCCCATTTAAATTTATTAAAAAATGAAGTTAGTGAGGATGATATTATTAAACTAACAGAGATTAAAATTAAAAGAATATCAAAATTTGATATAGAAAAAGCTGATAAAAAAATTAAACAGATTGAGGAAGATGTTTCGATGGTAAAACAAAACCTTGAGAACCTCAATGATTTCGCTATTCAATATTTTAAAAACCTTAAAACAACTTATGCAAAAGGAAAAGAAAGAAAAACTGAAATTAGAATATTCGACGATGTAGATGTTAAAAAGGTTGTAGTAAAAAATTCAAAGTTATATGTTAATAGAGATGAAGGTTTTATAGGTACATCTTTGAGAAAAGATGAATTTGTAGAGGAATGCTCAGACATTGATGATGTAATTGTATTTACAAAAAAAGGAGATATGATAGTCTCCAGGGTGGAGGGTAAAAAATTTATAGCAAAAAATATTTTATTTGTGTCAGTATTCAAAAAGAAAGATTCCAGAACTATATACAATATGATTTATAAAGACGGTAAAACAGGTATTTCTTACATAAAAAGGTTTAATGTAACTGGTGTAACTCGAGATAAATTGTATAACCTTACATCTCAGCATCCAAAATCTAAAGTATTGCATTTTTCTTCAAATCCTAATGGTGAGGGTGAAGTCGTAACAATCCAATTAAGACAAAATATATCCTTAAAAAAACTGAAATGGGATTTAGATTTTGCAAACCTAACAATTAAAGGTCGCTCAGTAAAAGGTAATATTGTAACTAAACATGCTGTCAACAAAGTTATTTTTAAAGAGAAAGGGTTGTCAACTTTAAAACCAAGAAAAATATGGTTTGATGATACAGTACAAAGACTAAACGTAGATGATAGAGGTGATCTTTTAGGAGAGTTTAAGCCTGATGATGACTTATTAATTGTTCAGCAGTCTGGAAATTTAAAAATTGTTCCGCCAGATTTAAACATGCATTTTCCTGAGGATATGATTATTCTGGAAAAAGCAGATAGAGCTAAACCAATATCAATAGCATATTTTAATAAAAAAAAGAAAAAATATTTTGTTAAACGATTTGTGCTTGGGCTGTTAAAAGGAAATCAAAGTTTTATAAATGATCCTAAAAATGATACTGTTGAGATTGTATCAACTGATTGGAAACCTGTAATTGAGGTTGTAACAAAAACTAAGAAACTTATAGATAAGTATAATGTAAATTTATTTGATTTTATTTCTGTCAAAGGAGTAAAAGCTTTAGGTAATCAACTGACAAATAAAGAGGTAAAAGAGATAAATCTTTTGGATTCAATCCCATATGAGCCTGAGATTGTTGAATTAAATGAAATTGAAGTGATTGATGAAGATGAAGATATTGTTGTTGATAATGAGGCAGGTGCTAATGATGATTCACCTGAAAACAACCAGATTGAATTGGATTTTTAATTTAGCTTAAAAGCTTCACCTCTTTTAATATTACTATTATCTCCTACAATAGAGTATTCAAAAACGTAGCTATTTTCTTTTGTACTCAGTATTTTCATAGAGATAAAGGATTTGCTTTTTTTTGGGTTTATGTTTTTTAGAATAAATTCACAATCTGAAACCCACCTTACAGAGGAAGTATCTGTTTTGCCTTGAAAAAATTCAATTTCAACACTGTTAGATCTAATGAATTGAGAAACATACTCCTTGTCTTGTATTATGGTTTTAAATTCATATTTACCTGTTTTAAAATTCTGACAGTTTCTTTCTGGTATAGAACAACTAGCAAAGATGAAAAAAATTAAAAAATTATTTTTCAAATGTTTTAAAAGTGCCATCATCTAAAAGTAGTACAATTTTTTGAACATTTGAAGAGTTATTCTTTTGAACATTTTCAGAATCCAATCCACTAGGGGGTTCGGTTTCATAGTTTTCTCCTAATATCAGCCAATCGAGTTTTACGTCTGGGTATACTTTGCATATTTTTGTAATAATTTCTAAGCTTGGTTTATTTCTGCCATTAATTATGTGAGAAATGCTGGATCTTTGAACATTTATTTTTTTTGAGAATTGAGATGCTGAAACTCCCTTTTCAATAAGTAGTTTTTTTATCCTTTTATTTATATCATCCATGTTTACAATTGTAAATATATACATATATTCAATAATAAATAAGCAATTAATATTAGAATTAATAACATTTATATTTAATAAATCACTTCATTTTTTATAGTATAATATTCTGTAAAACAATAATTTATAAATTTAAACATATATATAATATTTTTTCATATTAAAATTGTTAACATTTGTATACAAAACCATATTATTATTATGTAAATAAATTACGGAATTATTATCGTTTCAGTACTTTTATGTATATTATTTTTTATATTATGATATTTTGATGAAAATAATTCAATATATTTAATGTTCTATTAAATTTTATTCAATTATTCTTAATGAAATTCAAATTAGATGATATTGACCATAAAATCCTTGATTTATTAATTGATAATTCAAGAATTCCATTCACTGATATAGCTAAAAAACTCCTAATTTCAGCTGGAACAGTTCATGTGCGTGTTAAAAAAATGGAAGAATTTGGTCTCATAAAAGGGTCATCTCTAGCTATTGACTATAAAAAACTTGGTTATACATTCATTGCATATATTGGTATTTTTCTCGAAAAAACTCACCTTACTAATTATGTACTAAAAAAACTCAATAATGTACCTTATGCTACTGTTGCGCACATAACTACTGGTAGATTTAATATTTTTTGTAAAATCAGATGTAAAAATACTGACCATGCGAAAGAAATTATTTTTATGATTGATGATATTGAAGGTGTTTCACGAACTGAAACCATGATTTCTCTCGACGAAAGCATCAACGACAAAAAAAGGTT
>TARA_B100001057_G_scaffold72785_2_pt1 | contig 10207 bp, 8 predicted proteins | sample TARA_B100001057 | Tara Oceans TARA_B100001057 (sample SAMEA2621839) | marine metagenome | biome: marine biome (ENVO:00000447); feature: surface water layer (ENVO:00002042); material: "saline water (ENVO:00002010), including plankton (ENVO:xxxxxxxx)" | depth 5 m | reverse complement strand
ATTTTATTTGAAATGGGCATATTAATTATTGCAACATCAAATATTCATCCAAGAAATTTATATTCAGAGGGATTGAATAGGGATACTTTTATTCCATTCATTGATAAGTTAGAAGAGAATATGGAGATTTATAATCTTCAAGCTGCAAAAGACTACAGGATAGATAGAATTAAAAATAAAAGGGTTTATTTTTCCCCAATGGACGAGCAAAATAAAAAAAGTTTTTATGACGCTTGGCAAAACCTTATTGGTAGTATAGAAGTTACAAATAAATCTATACCCCTAAAGGGAAGGGAGATAGAAATTTCAGTTTCTGCTGGAAAGTTTGCAAGCTTCTCATTTGAAGAATTATGCGTGAAACCATTAGGTGTTGCTGATTACTTGGTAATATCAGATAATTATAATATTATTTTTATTTCAGGTGTGCCGAAATTGGACTCAAAAAAAAGGAATGAAACGAAAAGGTTGATAAACTTAATAGATACATTTTATGAAAATAAAAAGATATTGTTCATATTAGCAGAGACCCAACCAAAAGATATTTTGATTGGTGGAAAAGATGCTAATATCTTTCAAAGAACTGTTTCACGTTTGGAAGAAATGCAATCATCAGACTATTTGGATAGTGTAATTTCAGAATAAGAAAAGAAAGGATTTGGAATGGGATACCGAAGAAACAAAATATCACTTATAGGCGCTGGACAAATTGGTGGTACTCTTGCACTTTTGTCTGGTCTAAAAAACCTTGGCGACCTAGTTTTGTTTGATATTGTCGATGGGGTTCCACAAGGAAAAGGCCTTGATATAGCGCAGGCTAGCACCGTAGAGATGTTTGACTCAAAAATTGAGGGTGCATCTGATTATAGTGCGATAGAAGACTCTGATGTGATAATTGTAACAGCGGGTGTTCCAAGAAAGCCTGGTATGAGTAGAGACGACTTATTAGAGATAAATCTTAAAGTGATGAGTTCCGTCGGGGAAGGAATTAAAAAATATGCTCCAAACTCTTTTGTCATTTGTATTACAAATCCACTTGACGCAATGGTCTGGGCACTTCAAAAGGCAACCGGGCACAGCACAAATATGATTTGTGGAATGGCTGGGGTTCTCGATTCTGCGCGATTTAGGTATTTTCTTGCTGAAGAAATGGGTGTTTCAGTTGAAGATGTTACAGCATTTGTATTAGGGGGACATGGCGATACAATGGTGCCGCTAACTAAATACTCAACAGTGGCTGGTATTCCCTTACCAGATTTAATTAATATGAAATGGATTACCCAGAAAAAACTGGATGAAATCGTTCAAAGAACGCGTGATGGTGGTGCAGAGATAGTGTCCTTACTCAAAACTGGATCAGCGTATTACGCGCCGGCAAGCTCAGCTATAGTTATGGCTGAGTCTTATTTAAGAGACAAAAAAAGATTATTGCCTGCAGCTGCCTACTTGAATGGCGAGTATGATGTTAATGGATATTACATTGGTGTACCAGTCATAATTGGTAAAGACGGTATTGAAAGGATTGTTGAAATAAATCTTGATAAAGATGAGAAAGATGAATTTAGTTCTTCTGTTAAGTCAGTTATCAGCCTAGTTGAAGCCTGCCAGAAGATTGCTCCAGAATTAAAGTAATTTCACATTGATATAAGTAGTATTTAATGAACATACATGAACATCAAGCAAAAGAGCTTTTACGTGAGTATAAAGTACCTGTATTGAAGGGTTTTATGGCTTTTAATTCCAAAGAATTAGAAGAAAATATGGATATCCTGAAGGGACCAAAGTGGGTTGTTAAAGCTCAGATTCATGCCGGTGGCAGGGGTAAAGGTGGCGGCGTAAAGGTTGTCGATAGTCTCGGTGAGGTAAAATCAGCTTTCAACAAAATGTTAGGTATGAAACTTGTAACAAACCAAACTGGACCTGATGGTAAAATGGTAAAAAGGGTGTATATAGAAGATGGCTGCAACATTGATAAAGAATTTTATTTATCATATCTAATCGATAGAAAGACTAAGTCAATTTGCTTGATAGCATCATCAGAAGGCGGTATGGACATTGAAGAAGTTGCTGATAAAAATCCCGAAAAGATAGCTAAAATATATCTAAACGCTTCAAAAAAAGAGCTCAATAGTGAGAATATTGATGAAGTTTTGAGGATTTTAAACCTTGATACCTTATACAAAGAAAAATTAACGGCTATTTTAAATAATTTACTCTTACTATTTATAGAAAAAGATGCCAGTTTAATCGAAATTAATCCCTTAGTCTTGTCCGCTGATGGTCATCTAATATGTTTGGATGCGAAAATGAATTTTGACTCAAATGCTCTTTTTAGGCATCAAGATATAGTAAGTTTGAGAGATCCTGAAGAAGAAGACCCCCTCGAAATTGAAGCTTCAGAGCACGGATTAAGTTACGTTAAGCTTAATGGTACAATTGGCTGTATGGTAAATGGTGCTGGTTTGGCAATGGCAACAATGGACATCATCAAGTTATATGGGGAAGAGCCCGCAAATTTTTTAGATGTGGGTGGCGGCGCTACGAAGGAGCAAGTTATGAATGCGTTTAAAATTATCCTCAGCGATAAAAATGTGAAGGGGATATTAGTGAATATATTTGGTGGAATAATGCGCTGCGAAATAATTGCTCAAGGAATAATTGAAACTGCAAACGAGCTAAATTTATCTATACCATTGGTTGTGAGATTGGAGGGCACTAATGTGGACTTAGGTAAAAAATATCTAAAAGATTCAGGTTTAAATATTATACCCGCAAATGATTTAGACGAGGCTGCCAAAAAAATAGTAGATGCAGTATCAAAGGAATGATGAATAATGTCTATCTTAGTAAATCATAATACAAAAGTTATTTGCCAAGGTTTTACTGGTAAGCACGGGACATTCCACTCGCAGCAAGCCATTGATTATGGAACGCAATTAGTCGGCGGGGTAACTCCTGGTAAAGGTGGCGCTGAGCACCTAAATCTTCCGATTTTTGATAATGTCGCTGATGCCGTTACGAGTACTGGCGCGAATGCGTCTGTAATTTATGTTCCACCAAAATTTGCTGCTGCGGCAATAATTGAAGCAATAAGCGCTGAGATGGAAATTATTGTCTGTATCACAGAAGGTATACCTGTTCTGGATATGTTAGAAGTGAGAGAGCGTCTCAATAACTCTAATTCTATTCTAGTGGGTCCCAATTGTCCGGGAATTATTACTCCCGGAGAGTGTAAGATCGGAATTATGCCAGGTCATATACACAGAGCTGGTTCAATTGGAATTGTTTCTCGCTCAGGAACACTTACATATGAAGCCGTTGCACAAACCACAGCTGTCGGTTTTGGGCAGTCGACGTGTGTTGGTATAGGGGGTGACCCAATTAAGGGGATAGACTTTATCGAAGTTATTGAAAGATTTTACTCTGACCCAAAGACAGAGGCAATAATAATGATCGGCGAGATTGGCGGATCAGCGGAAGAGGAAGCAGCTGAATTTATAAGAAATAACAAACAAGGCAAACCTATTATTGGATTTATTGCAGGTCTTACAGCCCCACCCGGAAGGCGCATGGGGCACGCTGGCGCCATTGTCGATGGTAATTCAGGCTCTGCAGACACTAAAATTGACGCAATGAAAAGTGCAGGTATCGTGATGTCGAGTTCACCCGCAATGCTCGGATCGACGCTCAAAAATATTAAATAATTACGAGTTATCAGAGACTAGTTTTAGATGACGTGTTTTATTTCTAGGGTGAGCTTTTTTATGGATATCGAGTAATTCCTTTTGATTTACTTTTGTATACATCTGTGTTGTAGACAAGCTTGCATGACCGAGTAACTCTTGTATAGATCTGAGGTCGACACCAGCTTGTAGTAGGTGTGTTGCATATGAATGCCTTAATGAGTGAGGGGTTGCATTTTCAGGTAAATTAAGACTAGCTCTCATTTTTTGCATAATTATTTGTACAATGCGGGGGCTCAGCCTATCCCCTCTTACCCCAATAAATAATGGATCATCAAAATTATATTTTTTTGGATACATTTCCACATATTCTTTTATACTATTCTTTACATCAGCTAATAAGGGAACTTCTCTATATTTATTCCCTTTCCCTCTCACCCTGATAGTATCTTGCCATTCTTCGATTGGGGCATCTTTTATATTTAACTCCAGAGCTTCACTTATTCTGAGGCCGCATCCATATAGCAGAAGAAAAATACATTTATTTCTTATTTGGACCCAATCGGGTGTTTTCTCATTATTGTCACACTTTTGTGAGTCGATAATTAAATCCTTTGCCTGTTCATACGTTAAGGGTTTCGGAATACTTTGAGGTAGCTTTGGCATTCTAACGTTGTTTATAGCATTATTTTTTAGTATTTCAATTTTTTCAAAATATTCAAATAAAGATCTAATACTGGACATCAATCTTGCAATAGTTCTTGTACTATTTCCATCCCTTTTCTTTTTCGCCATAAAAGCTCTAAAATCGGACGCTAGGAGTGTCTCTAGATTCCTCAAAGATAATGGTCCACCAATATGCTCAATTAAGAAGTGAATGAAGGAGTTGATATCTCTATAGTAAGCATCGACTGTGTGAGGGGACACTCTCTTTTCATTTTTGATGTGGCTTATCCATGTATTTAATGCCTGGTTTAAATCATCTTTAGCTAGTTCTATATCGAAAATAATACTCATTTGCATATTTTGACTTATTTTATTTTTTGACCTGTTGAAGCCCAGTCATCTAAAAAATGTTTTAAACCTATATCAGTAAGTGGGTGCTTAACCAGTTCTTTTAATATTTTTGGTGGTATTGTTGCAACATCTGCTCCAATCATCGCAACTTGTGTAACATGGCTTATATTTCTTATTGATGCAGCTAAAATCATAGTATTAAGGTCATCATAGTTATCATAAATTGCTCTAATTTCTCCTATGAGGTCAACTCCGCTAATGCCTGTATCATCGAGCCTACCAATAAACGGAGATATATAAGTTGCACCAGCTTTTGCTGCAAGCAGTGCTTGGGGAGCAGAAAAACAAAGTGTTACATTAGTGGGAATTTCGAGATTACTAAGTTTATTACAGGCTTCCAGACCTGCCCATGTCAGAGGAAGTTTGACAACAACATTTGGCGCTATACCGTGAAGGATTTTTCCCTCTTCGATCATCTCATTAGTATCGTTTGCTGTAACTTCAGCACTAACTGGACCTGATATTAATGCACAGATTTTCTTTATCGTATCTTTTATATCATTACCTGATTTTGCAATTAATGATGGATTAGTAGTAACTCCATCAACTAAATTCATGTATGAAAATTCTTTTATTTCTTCAATTTCAGCTGTATCGACAAAAAATTTCATATTATCTCCAATCAGGTTAAATAGGGAAAATATCTACATAAACCAAATGACAAAGCCTTTAAATTTACATAGACTTTTCAATAGTATTTTATAATTATTATAACTTAGTTAAATATTCATAAAAATATCTTTGTTAAATGAAAAATTCTCATCTGTTATCAGTTCTTTTGCCAATAAATATAAATTACCCGTTCACATATTCTTACTCTGAAATTCTGGATATTGGAACTGTTGTTAAGGTTACTTTTAGGGGTCGTGAACTATACGGGGTAGTTTGGTCGCACGTGACTCATGATATGAACCTTGACCAAGAAAAAATTAAGCCAATAATTTCTAAAAAAATAGTGGATGATTGTATTTCTCTTCCAAAAAGTTTAATAAAATTTCTAAATTGGGTTTCCGCTTATTATATGATGCCACTTGGGCTTGCTTTGAAAGCATCTTTTAAAAAGCAATTCTTTGAAAAAGAGATTAAGAAAAAAATTTATTACACTCTTAATTCATCAGCACCAAAAAGAGTCACAAAAAAACAGGAAAAAGTAATTGAACTATTTCATACACGCGAAGCACTTGATCGGGATAAAATTGTAGCACTATCTGGTCTCTCAAGAGATATAATCAGACGAATGATTAAGAATAATGTCTTGATAGAAGCGGAGTCGTATGAAGAGCCAGAAAAACAGATATATTTAGATACAAAGATTAATTTTACTCATCAGCAAAAACTTGCAATGAGTGATGTACTCACTTCACTAAAAGAACAAAAAGTGACGTTAATTGATGGAATAACTGGCTCAGGTAAAACAGAATTATATCTGGAAGCGGCAACAAATATATTAAACCAAGGAAAACAGGTTTTAATCATGTTGCCTGAAATAACTCTGACACAAGAATTTATAAAAATTTTTAGAGGTCGATTTAAAAATCAGATTGGTGAATGGCATTCTGGTTTATCTGAAGGAAATCGAAAGCAAGTTTGGTTTGACATCTTGAATAAGAAAATAAAGCTAATTGTTGGGGCACGATCTAGCCTTTTTTTGCCCTTTGCTGATCTTGGACTGATTGTTGTTGATGAAGAGCACGATCAATCTTATAAGCAAGATGAGGGTATAATCTATAATGCTAGAGATATGGCAATACTACGAGCTAAACAACTTAATGTGGCGTGTATATTGTCGTCTGCCACACCTTCAGTCGAAACATTTGAAAATATTGTATCAAAAAAATTTAATAGAGCGCTACTAAACGAGAGATTTCATGGCACACGATTGCCAAACATTAGCTGCATCGATATGCGTAATGCAGAAAAAGAAACTAACTCTTTTTTACCTATCGAATTAATTCATGATATTAAAAAAACGAAAGAAAAGAATGAGCAGTCATTACTTTTTTTAAACCGGCGTGGCTATTCACCTTTATCAATATGTGGAAATTGTGGTGTACGGGTCGACTGCCCAAATTGTGATGCATGGTTGATTTTACATAAAAACATTTCGAAATATAAATGTCATCATTGCGGTTATACAGAAAAATCAGAGCGAGAATGCAAAAACTGTCAATCATCAGACAAAATCATTCAAACTGGTCTTGGAATTGAAAAAATAGACGAAGAAGTTAATAGATTATTCCCGGAAATGTCGAGGATAGTATTTTCTAGTGATTACCTTCAGAGTTCATCCGCAATATCTTCCGCCCTAAAACAAATAAAGGAAAATAAGGTTGATATAATTATAGGGACACAATTAATCTCAAAGGGACATAACTTCCCTAACTTAACATACGTTGGTATTTTAGACGCTGATTTTGGTCTAGATGTAACTGATATCAGAGCTTCTGAGCGGACATTCCAAATTTTAAATCAGGTTTCGGGAAGGGCTGGAAGGGTAAAACAAGATAGTAATGTAAAAATTATGACACATATGCCTGATCATCCATTATTAAAATCATTGATAAAAAACCACAGAGAAGAATTTTATGAGACAGAACTGACAATACGTAATTCCACACATATGCCGCCTTTCGCACGTTTGGTAGGCATTATTATTAGCTCAAAAAACAATGGTATTCTTCAGGAGTATAGTCAGAAATTAGCTGTTATGAATAACTTTCCAAAAAATATAGAATTATTTGGCCCCGTTGAAGCCCCAATATCAAGATTAAGAAAATACCATAGACGTAGATTTCTAATCAGGGGATCAAAGAACTCTAATGTACAATTTTATATCAAAAGATGGTTGGGCTCACTAAAATTACCACCTCAGATAAGAATTACCATAGATGTGGATCCGCAAAATTTCCTATGAGAATCTCATAATAAATACTGAAGTAAAAATAATTAGTTCACTTGTTGAAATATAGAGAGATTTTATTGCACATAATGCCTACCTGTGCTAATGAATATATGTTTTCTGGTTATTAATAATCAAGTACACCAAGAACAAAAAAATAAATAGAGGAAATTATTTCCATATGTCAAACGGGACATCCATACCAGAAGTTGCAAAGAGATATGCAAAGGCTACATTTGATCTGGCAGAAGCAGAGAATTTATCAGATGACGTGCTAAAAGATCTTACTGCACTAAAAAAAATGGTGAATGATAACGAAGATCTCAACAGGTTGATATCAAGCCCTACTTATACATCCACTGATCAAATTAGCGTGATGAATGAAATTTTTAAGAAGCAAGATATCTCCATATTGGTAAAAAATTTAGTGAGCGTATTAATCAGGAATCGCAGGGTTAATTTATTGATCTCAATTGTAAACGCATATGATCTTATAATGAAAAGCCATAGTGGTGAAATTGTCGCGGAGGTTATTACAGCCATTGAATTAGAAGATGACCAAAAGCAAGAGATTATCAGTAATCTAAAAAAAATGACAGGCAAAGAAATCCAAATCCAATCGAAAATTGAGCCAGAAATTATTGCTGGTATAAAAGTAAAAATTGGATCGCAGATGATTGATGCATCTGTATCAACTAAATTGAATAATTTAAAAATTCTAATGAAAGGCGCAAACTAATGGATTTAAAAGCAGCAGAAATTTCAGCTATATTAAAAGAGCAAATAAAAAACTTCGATGCGAATGCTGAAGTATCAGAGGTAGGACAAGTATTATCTGTTGGTGATGGGATTGCAAGAGTCTATGGTCTAGATAACGTTCAGGCTGGTGAAATGGTAGAATTTACAAATGGTGTACAAGGTATGGCACTGAACCTTGAAATAGATAACGTAGGTATAGTTATATTTGGTGATGATAAAGATATTCACGAAGGGGATGTTGTAAAAAGAACGGGAGATATTGTTGAGGTTCCAGTTGGGAAAGAACTGCTTGGTAGGGTTGTCGATGCACTAGGTAATCCAATTGACGGAAAAGGCCCAATCAAAGCAAAAGCAAATCAGCGGGTCGATATCAAAGCACCTGGCATTATGCCACGTAAATCAGTGCATGAGCCAATGCAAACCGGACTTAAAGCAATTGACGCTCTAATTCCAATTGGAAGAGGTCAGAGGGAATTGATAATCGGAGATAGGCAAACAGGTAAAACAGCAATTGCATTAGATACAATACTGAATCAGAAATCTGTAAATGAAACTGATGATGAAAGTGCAAAGTTGTATTGTGTGTATGTTGCAATTGGGCAAAAACGTTCTTCCGTTGCTCAGTTAGTCAAAATTTTAGAAGATAACGGGGCACTTGATTATTCTGTAGTCGTTGCGGCAACAGCATCAGACCCTGCACCCCTGCAATATCTTGCACCTTTTTCAGGATGCACAATCGGAGAGTTTTTCAGGGATAATGGAATGCACTCACTTATTGTTTATGATGATTTGTCCAAACAAGCAGTTGCTTATCGTCAGATGTCATTATTACTCCGAAGACCACCAGGAAGGGAGGCTTATCCTGGCGATGTATTCTACTTGCACTCAAGACTTTTAGAGAGAGCAGCAAAACTAAATGAAGAGAATGGTTCAGGGTCACTGACTGCACTGCCTGTCATTGAGACACAGGCAAATGACGTTTCAGCGTTTATTCCAACAAATGTTATCTCAATAACAGATGGACAGATATTTCTCGAAACGGATTTATTCTATCAAGGAATACGCCCAGCGGTAAATGTTGGGTTATCTGTGAGCCGTGTTGGTTCTTCAGCTCAGATAAAAGCAATGAAACAGGTTGCAGGAAAAATAAAGGGCGAACTTGCACAATATCGTGAAATGGCCGCTTTTGCTCAATTTGGCTCTGATTTAGACGCTACTACACAAAGACTTTTGGCACGTGGAGAGCGCTTAACAGAATTATTAAAACAGCCTCAATTTAGCCCGCTTAAGGTTGAAGAGCAAGTTTGCTCAATTTATGCAGCAGTAAATGGTTATCTCGACACCATAGATGTTAATAAAATATCCTCATACGAAAAGGGACTATTGGAGCTGATTAATTCCTCAAATAAAGATATTCTGGCAGATATACAAAAAGAACTGCAAATATCAGAAAAAACCGAGAAGAAACTAGTTGGTATTATAGAGTCTTATACAAAATCATTCAGTCCGGAGTAAGTAATTGCCAAATTTAAAAGAACTTAAGAATAGGCAAGTGAGTGTAAAAGCGACGCAAAAAATTACTCGAGCGATGCAAATGGTTGCTGCTGCGAAACTCAATAAAGCTCAAGAAAGTGCTCAAAGCGCCAGACCATATGCAAGTAAAATTTCAACTGTGATGGATAATTTACTATCCTCAATTGACAACAGCTCCAACGCACCGCAGTTAATGGTTGGGAACGGTAAATCAAACATTTATCTTCTTGTAGTTGCAACTGCTGACAGGGGTCTATGC
>TARA_B100001057_G_scaffold496144_1_pt1 | contig 10207 bp, 12 predicted proteins | sample TARA_B100001057 | Tara Oceans TARA_B100001057 (sample SAMEA2621839) | marine metagenome | biome: marine biome (ENVO:00000447); feature: surface water layer (ENVO:00002042); material: "saline water (ENVO:00002010), including plankton (ENVO:xxxxxxxx)" | depth 5 m | reverse complement strand
CTATCTGTTAATATTTTATTATGCAAATTTTAGGTATAGAAACATCTTGCGATGAGACAGGAATAGCTTTATTTGATAGTAAGAAAAATGAATTTATTTTTGAGTCTCTTTTTAGTCAGGCAGCAAAACACAACCTTTTTGGCGGTGTCGTACCGGAATTAGCAGCAAGAGATCATGTAAATAAATTACTACCTCTAATTGACGAAGAACTTTCTGATAAAAATATAGATTTGAAGGATATAGATGCAATTGCATACACAAAAGGCCCGGGCCTAAGAGGACCGCTAATGGTAGGAACAGCTTTTTCGAAAGCCTTAGCTTTTAGTTTAGACATCCCTACAGTTCCTATTCATCATATGGAGGCCCACTTGATAATGGCAAAATATGATTCTCATAATTTATTTTATCCATTCATTACTTTACTTGTATCTGGCGGACATACTTTATTAGCAAAAGTTAATTCTCCTAGTAATTATGAAGTTATCGGGGAATCGATCGATGATGCTGTTGGAGAAGCTTTTGATAAAACCGCTAAATTACTTGGGTTTAACTATCCTGGTGGTCCTGAAATAGAAAAAAATGCATTGAAAGGCAATCCATCTAGCACAAAATTCCCAAGACCGATGATTAATTCACCAGATTTAAATTTTAGTTTTAGTGGTTTAAAAACAGCTGTCTTTTATGAAGTAAAGCGTTTAGGAGAAGAAAAAAAACTTAGTGGACAAAAAAAGTGTGATATTTCTCTTTCTTTTCAGGATGCGGCTATCGAATGTTTGGTTAAAAAATCTATTAAAGCTATGAGAAGAGAAGGTTGTAACCAATTAGTTTTATCTGGAGGAGTTGCAGCTAATAAAGCTCTTAGAGAGAAGTTTAAAAGAGAAGTTGAAGAAAAAAATATTTTTTATCCTGATCTTTCTCGTTGCACAGACAATGGAGCAATGATAGCTTTCGCGGCAAGTGAAAAATTAAATTTTGAAAACGATCATTCAATTAAAGTAAAACCAAGGTGGAGCTTAGAGGATATTAATAATGGATAAAGTTTTTATAAGAGACCTAGAAATAGAGACAATAATTGGTATTTTTGGATGGGAAAGAGAAGTAAAACAGATTGTTAAAATTTCTTTGGAAATGAGCTTCGATATTTCTAAAGCAGGTAAGTCAGATCAAATAGAAGATGCTTTAGATTATAAAAAAATTGGTAAGTCAATTGTGAATTTAGTAGAAAATTCTTCTTTTTTCTTAGTAGAAAAAATGGCAGAGGAAGTTGCCAAATTAGTTTTAAAAAACAAACAAATTACAGAAATAAGATTATGTGTAGAAAAACCTGGTGCACTGAGAGGTTCAAAATCAGTCGGAGTTGACATTTTTAGAAGTCAATCATGAAAGAAATTACTATCAGTTTAGGAAGTAACATTTCACCAGAAGACAACCTTAAAGAAGCGAATTGTCTCATCAGTAAAAAATTCAATAATGTAAAATTCTCAAAAATCTATTCTAGTAAATCAGAAGGTTTTGATGGAAAGGATTTTCTAAATCAAGTAATTCTTTGCGATACTGAATTAGATTTTGAACAAGTAATTGATTTGTTAAAAAAAATTGAAGTTTCCATGGGACGAAAAAAGGAAAAAACTAAGTTTTCAGACAGATTAATAGATTTAGACTTACTAACTTATGGAGAAGAAATTATAAAGAATAATGGCCAAGAAGTGCCTCATAGAGATATTGAAAAATATCCTTTTGTCTTGGTTCCTCTTGTAGAAATATGTCCAGGTAAAATTCATCCTTTAAAGAGATTGACTTTCAAAGAAATGTTATTGAAAAAAAAAGATTTCTTAACGAAAGTTAAATTAGTTTAATTAACAAGTTTCTCCTAAACCTCTTGCTCTATCAAATTTACTGCTTTCTTCTCTAGGCAAGCTTTTTATTGCAAAGAAAAGCAATATTAGACTAACAACGAAAACAACAGAAAGTAATTGCATTGATAAACTAAGTGATTCTGCAGTGGTGTTTCCATAAGAGATAAACAGATCAGCTACTTTTCCAACTGTGTATGGCCCTAATGCTAGACCAATAACAGATGCCATTAGGATGAAATAAGCAGAAGCCATACCTCTCATTCTAGGTAAAGACAAATCAACTGCAGTTGCAACACAAAGCCCCACCCAAAAAGTAGACACAAAAGACCAAATAATATGGTGAACATAAAACATAAATAAACTATCAGCATGTAAAGCTAATATTAAAAATATTGGAGAAAGGATAACTGAGATCATTCCCACAATTAGTCGTCCACCGACATAAAACTTTCTTAAATAATCTGAGAAAATTCCTCCAAACAACAACCCAAGAAAACCAAAAATTGCACTTTGTAAACCCAAATTTTTTCCAGCAATTGTCTTTGTTACCTCAAAAGTTTCCATAAAATATGTTGGTAAAAAAGCACTTACTGCATATCCCATAAAACTAAATAAAGGGAAGGCAACCATAATTAAATTCATTGTTCTAGATTTAAAAACAATTTCATAAGAAATAGGATCTTTAATTTTTACATTTTGGACCCAACTAAAAAAAGCATATACACCCAATCCAAAGGCAGACCATTGAAGCCAATCTGAAGTTAATAAGCCCATTAAAAAAACTAACATAAAGATAATAAACTTTAGAATCAATTGAAAATATATTTCTTTTTTATCTGAGTTGTTTTTATAAAGATTGATAATCGATGCAAATGGAATTATTCCAGCCAACATTTTTCCTGCTTCTTTAAAAGGGTTTTTCACTTTTTTTATTTCAATTTCTTCAGTATGACCTCTAAGGGGCTCTTTAATCGTTAAAACTAGCAAAGCAACTAAAAGACCTGGTAGGCCAACAGAGATAAAGGCTACTTGCCATCCAGTAAAACCAAAAGGTGCCAGTTCACTCACTGGATATGCTAAATTCCAGGAGTCAGATATCCATCCTCCTAAAAATATCCCTATTCCTCCTCCAATATAGATACCGCTTGCATAAATTGAATAAACGGTAGTTCTTATGCTGTCAGAAAAATAGTCTGCTAATAAGGAATAGGCTGCAGGACCTGCACTAGATTCACCTACTCCAACTCCTATTCTGCAGAAAGCTAAACCAGCAAAACCTCTAGCAAGACCTGAAGCTGCTGTCATGAAGCTCCATAAACCAACACCCATACTAATAAGTTTTTTTCTGTTCCATGAATCTGCTAACTTTGCTAATGGGACACCCATGATTGCATAAAAAATTGCAAAAGCCGTACCATACAAAAAACCTAGATCTCCTAAGGAAATGCCTAAATCTTTCTGAATATCAGGAGCTAAAATGGCAATTATTTGCCTATCTAAAAAATTAAAAATATAAACTATTAGAAGAAGTGATAAAACATAATATGAATACCCACTATCTAATTTAGGCTTATATTCTGACTTCATTTATCTAAATAATTGCTGAGGCACTTCCTGTGATGACAGGAATTTTATCTTGATTTTCTGTTACCAATTCCAAATTAATAAGAACATTATCAGAATTTTTTTCAATTGATACAATTTTAGTTTTTGTGGTTAAGGTATCTCCAGGCCAAACTTGATTTGTAAATCTAACTCCAAAGCTTTTTAAATTTCCATCTCCAATTAGGTTCGTAACCATCTTGCCTGTCATGCCCATCGTTAACATTCCATGAGCAAACACGGTTGGGTAGCCTGCGACTTGAGTAGCAAAAATTTCATCGGTATGAAGAGGATTATAATCTCCCGAAACACCAGCATATTGAACAATTTGAGTTCTGGTTAAGTTGTCAACTATCACTTCCTCGAAAGTATCTCCTATTTTTACATTATTTATATTGATCATGATTTATATCTCCTAACTTTCAACAACTTTTTCAGTTACTACGCCCACTGATCTTGCAGTGATTATTAACTCATTATTTTGGTTATAGTATTTAGTTATACTTTCACTAAATTTTAATAACCCAGCTCTTCTGCTTTCTTTTTCCCATTTTTTTCCCTCTTCTACTTCAGGAGTTAAAATATCCCCAGGTTTTAAAGGTTGATGATATTCAAAATGCTGTTCTGCATGAAGCATGTTAGAGCTTGCTGAACTATCTGATTTGTTTTCAACCTTTTCTATTCCTGTTGGCGTTTTACCTGATCCAAACCAAGGCTTACCAATTTTAGGTCTTAGAGGATTATCAGGATTAAATTGGGCTGCAGATTGGATAAAGGTCGGAGGCGCAATAATTCCGCCTAATTTATCTTGAGCATACTCTTCGTCAGAATAGATAGGGTTTTCATCCCCAATTGCTCTTGCAAACATCATTATGTGACCCTTTTCAACGGGCATACTTTTTTTACTCATTATTTCTCCCCTTAACTGTTTTTATTTCTGTACAAAAAGCCAACCAAGGTCAGCCAACGAAACTGTCTGTTCAAAAAATTTATCGGCATCTTTTCCTGCAGCTGTCCCGTCTCTGACTCTTCCAGTTATTCCTTGTGCTATGGCTGCAAGTTTAAACATGCTAAAGCCCATATAAGTATTCCATTCTGATTCACTGATTTCAAACTCAGAATTTTCCATATACATATCCCGATAGGATTCCAAATTAGGAATATTTAATTCTTTACATTGATTTATATCTCCTAAAATAGGATTAATAAAATATTGCAAACAGTGATAACAAAAGTCTGCTATAGGATCTCCTAAGGTAGAAAGTTCCCAATCTAAAATAGATGAAATTTTATTAGTCTTAGGATTAACAATAACGTTAGTTAAGCTAAAATCACCATGAACTAATCTAGTAGGCTTTTCTGAAGGGAGATTTGCAGGCAGCCAGTCAATTAAGTTATTCATAGAGGTAATTTCAGCTGTTTCTGAATCTTTGTATTGTTTAGTCCAAATTGATAATTGTCGAGCAACGTAATTTCCAGGTCTTCCAAAGTCCTCTAATCCAATCTTTATAGGGTCAAGAGAATGAAGATTAGCAATTGTTTCATTCATAGATGAGTAAATTTCGTATCTGTCTTCGTTAGTTCCTTGTGGAATGTGAGACTCCCATATGACGGTTCCATCTATGTATTCCATAACAAAAAATTCTGTTCCAATTAGACTTTCATCTTCACAATGAATAAAAGCTTTAGGAACAGGGACATCAGTTTTATTTAAAGCAGAAATAACTTTAAATTCTCTATCAACTGCATGAGCAGATTTAAGAAGCACTCCAGGAGGTTTTCTCCTTAAAACATAAGCTCTATTTTTTGTTTTCAAAAAATAAGTTGGATTAGACTGGCCACCAATAAATTCTTCTATTTCTAGAGGACCATCAAAGTCGAGTATTTTCTCTTCTAAGAAAGGCGTAAGAATTTTTGGATCGATAAAATGTTTTTCAGACATTTCTTTGGTTCCATTAAATTGACTTTCAAATTTTTTAATCATGTTCAATAAAAGTTTTGACTTCTCTTATCTTAATTAAGAGATCTTCCCCCATCAACTCTTAAAATTTGTCCTGTGATGTATTCATTAGTTGAAAGAAAAAAAACTGCTGACGCTATATCTTTTTCGGTACCCAATCTGCCCAGTGGAATTTTAGATAAAAGCAAATCCTCATTTGATGAGCCGTCTGAAGGAAGAAGAATAGCTCCAGGAGCAACGCCGTTTACAGTTATTTCAGGAGCTAGATCCCTTGCCAAAGATTTAGTGAGCGTTTCTAGTCCACCTTTTGCAGTTGAGTATATTGAGTAATCTTTCATGCCCCTTAAGACCATTGCGTCAGTAATATTTATTATGCAGCCATTTGTACTCTTTATATTTTCTCTAAGAAGAGACGAGATTAAAAAGGGACCTCTTAGGTTAGAGTTATGAAGATCTTCCCAGTCTCCTTCTTCATAATTAGCTAGAGGAGAAGAATAGAAAGCAGAAGCATTATTTACCAAAACATCGATTGATTTAGAAAGTTGTTTTACTTTTTTAATAAAAATTGGGTATTTATCAATATCGTTTAAATCAAATTGAATTATCGAACAAGAATTCTTTCTAATACTATTTAGTTGTTCAGATAGTTCTTCGGCATATTTTTTTGAAGAATTATAATGACAAAGAATATTAAAACCTTCTTTATGAAATTTCTCACAAATTGCCTTTCCAATTCTTATAGCCCCTCCAGTAATTAAAATTGTTTTATTCATTAAGATAGTTTTCGATAATATCGATTCGAGCATTATAGATTTCTTTTTTTACTAATTCTCCATTTTTAGAAGAGCTATCGCTGACCGTTATTGAATTTAGCTCTGAAAGCAAAATATCCCAATCTAAATTAGATGAAAGCAAGAATGAATTTAACTTATTATTTGTTTGCAGAAAATCAATAACTTTAATTGCTAATTTTTGATTTCTAAATGCATTTATTTTCATCAATGCCTCCAGTAATTTTTTTGCAGATACTTCTTTTTCCAAAGTTGCTCTAAAATCTCGTGAATAATTTTCGAACCTTAAAAATTTTTTTGGAATAGGAAATTTTTTTTGATTAAAATTTTCCAAGTTTAAAGCAGCCCATTTTTCCTCTTCCAAATAACTTTTATCACTTAAGCTTTTTAAAAAATCTAAAGATTTCAGAATATTTTTTTCGATTTCAGAGAAAACAAATATTGCATTTACTTTTTCTAGTATTTCAAAAAAAATATAAGAATGACTCATTTTCAATATCTTTTCCGTTTCTTGCCATATCCTTTCAAAAGATAAATCTTCAATTTCCGACCTAGATATAGACTTCATTTCTTTCATAGTTGAATCGTCTATTTTGAACCCTAAAGGAAAAAATTTTGTTGCAAATCTGGCAACTCTAAAAATTCTCAGAGGATCTTCAGAGAAAGCAGGGGAAACATGCTTAAGTATTTTATTTTTTAAGTCCTTTTGTCCTTCAAAGGGATCAATTAAGTTGCCATCTTCATCTTCTGCAATCGCATTAATTGTTAGATCTCTTCTATATAAATCTTCTTCTAGACTAACCGAATCGTTAGTTTCAAAAATAAAACCACTATGACCAGAAGATATTTTTCTTTCTTTCCTTGCAAGGGCATATTCTTCCTTTGTTTTAGGATGCAAATAAACAGGAAACTTTTTACCAACTGAGATAAATCCTTTTTTCAGCATTGACTCTTTGGTTTCTCCAATTACTACATAGTCTCTTTCTGAAAAGGGCAGATTAAGCAGCTTATCTCTTACAGCTCCTCCGACTAAATAATATTTCATCTATTAACTCTTTTTATTTGAAACCTTTTATTATCTTCTAGCCTCATTATCGTAAGTTTATCTCCCCAAACGCATCCTGTATCTAGTCCAAAAATATTCTTTTTTTTAGTCTTTCCTTTAATGGCCGCCCAATGTCCAAAAATTAGTTGGGAGTTTTCACTTAAAATGCTATTTTCAAAATTAAACCAAGCATCTAATTTTTTAGGTATTTCATTAATTCTGCCCTTAAATTTAAAATCAATTTCTCCTTTATGATTACATGCTCTAATTCTCGTAAGAGCATTTGAAAAAAAAATTATTTTATCAATCCTACTCATTTTTTTTGAGAAACCAGAAAATGAATTATTAAAGATGTTCTTTAAAATTTTTTTTGGATTATTCTTTATAGCGATTTGAAATTCTTTATTTAAATCGATACAGTTTGCCAAAGTTAAATTTGGTGGAATTCCAGCATGCACCATGATTATTTTTTTTGATTTATTTTTATAAACAATCTTTTTTTTAAATAATAGAGGCTGTTTTAGTAAAAATTTTGCAAACTTCGTAGACTCTTTTGATTTAATTAATTCTGAAATGGTGTCTGTTTTTCCCAGTTTTCTTTGCCCATAAAAACAAGCCAAGAAGTGCAAATCATGATTTCCTAAAACAATATGAGTTCTTTTTCTTATTTTGTATACAAATTTCAAAAGTTTTAATGAATCAGGACCTCGATTAATTAAATCTCCAACTAACCATAAGTAATCCTTATCAAAATTGAAATTTACTTTTTTTAAAGCTAGCTTAAATTCTTTGAAGCAGCCCTGAATATCTCCTATCGCATAATTAGCCATTCTTAATACTAATTTTAGATAAAGAAATATAATCTTCTAAGCTAAGCTGGTCAGGTCGTAAATTTAAGTCAATTTCAATTTTTGACAAATCATCTTCTGAAAAAAATTCTGTGAGTGTTTTATTTATTTTTTTCCTTTTTTTATTAAATAATTTATTTAATAAAAAATTTAAGTTTTCGAGCTCATTTGAATTTTTTTTATATATTTTTGGCCTAAATCTTACAAAAGAACTATCTACTCTAGGAATTGGATCAAAATAGGATCTGTCAATGTCAGTGAGAACATCTACTTTACAAAAATAGTTACAAATTACACTTAGTTTGCCATATGAAGCTGTATTTTCATTTCCTGCACACCTATGGGCAAATTCTTTTTGGAACATAAAATGCATATCTTTAATTAGATCGATGTATTTAAAACACCAGTCAAGAATTGGACTAGACATGTTGTAAGGTAGGTTGCCAATTAATCTTATTTTTTTATTATTTTTTACAAAACAATTTAAATCTAGATCAAGAATATTTTTATTTATTATTGAAAAATTTTTTTCATTTTTAAATTTTTTTTCTAAGGGAGCTATTAAATCCTTATCTAATTCAATTGCGTAATATTTTTTTGGTATACCTACAAACATTTCGGTCATAGTTCCTAAACCGGGGCCAATTTCTAAAAAAAGATCATCAGATTTAGGATTGATATAGCCCAGAATATCGCTCAGGATATGTTTATCTGATAAAAAATTTTGACCAAATCTTTTTTTGTTAATGTGTTTATTCACAATATTAAGAAGAAAATTCTAAAGCTAATTCCATTGATTTCTTAAAGCTTGAGGGATCAGCTCTATTTTTTCCGGCTAGATCATAAGCAGTTCCGTGGTCAACGGATATTCTTGTGAATGGCAAGCCAAGAGTTATGTTAACTGAATCTCCAAAGCCCATTGATTTTAAAATAGGTAATCCTTGATCGTGAAACATTGCTAAATAAGCATCAAATTTATTTAATTTTTCTTTTAAAAAAGCTGTGTCTGCTGAAATAGGACCTTCGACACAATATTTTTCACTAGAAAGACTATTAATTGCAGGCTCAATTATCTCAATTTCTTCACTTCCCATAAAGCCGCCTTCTCCTGCATGAGGATTAAGACCTAAAATGCATATTCTTGGATTTTTAATCTTCCAAAGTTTTTTTAGATTATCGTCTAAAATTTTTACTGTTTCTATTATTTTTTTTGTTGAAATCGATTCACTTACTTTGTTCAAAGGAATATGAGTAGTCAATAAAGCAACCCTTATTTTTGAATTAGCTAGAAGCATTACAACGTTTTTAGTTTTAGAAATATCAGCCAAAAATTCAGTATGACCAGAAAATTCAAAACCATAATCATTAATAATTTTTTTATTTATCGGACCAGTAACTAAGGCCGAATATTCTTTATTAATTGCTCCTAAAGACCCAGCCAATAAAACATCAAGAGTATATTTTGCGTTTAAAATATTTGGACTGCCCAAAACTACCTCAGAATCAAGTTTAATGTTTCTAACCACAATAGAATTTTTTGTATTTGAAGTTTCCTCGAATGACAAATTTAGATTCAAGTCCTTTGAAAGTTTTTTGTAAAAATCTATATCACCAATTAATTCAAAATCCGAAAGGTTATTTATTTCTTGTAAAGATTTAAGACAAATTTCAGGGCCGACTCCTGCTGGATCTCCAGGACTCAACGCAATTCTTTTCATATTTCTGTTTTTATATCTATGTAAGATTCAGCTCTTAATTCTTGAAGTGTTTTTTGTAGTAGTTCTTCGTATTTTCTATCGAATATTATTCTATAAGCTTTATTCTTTTGGAGCTCTTTAGATATATCTTTTTTTCTTCGATCTAAGACTTCAAGAATATGATGACCGAAAGAGCTTTTGAAAACATTGCTTACTTTATTCAGCTCAGAATTATCCACCACTTTTTTAAATTCTGAATCATATTTATCTGACGCTGACCATCCCAAGTTTCCGCCGTCTAATTTAGAACTTGGATCATCGGAATATAATCTAGCTAAGACTTTGAAATCTTCCCCCTCATCAATTCTATTTTTAATTTCATTGATTAATTCTCTTGCTTGTTTTTCG
>TARA_B100001057_G_scaffold35587_1_pt1 | contig 10210 bp, 11 predicted proteins | sample TARA_B100001057 | Tara Oceans TARA_B100001057 (sample SAMEA2621839) | marine metagenome | biome: marine biome (ENVO:00000447); feature: surface water layer (ENVO:00002042); material: "saline water (ENVO:00002010), including plankton (ENVO:xxxxxxxx)" | depth 5 m | reverse complement strand
TTTATTGTTATAAGCTATCCCAATATTTATAATTAGATCACGTTTTTATAATTTGGGGAAATAATGAAAATTGCCAGAAATATAGTTCTTGCATGTGTTTTAATTTATGCTTTAGTTTTGAGTATAATATTTGTTGATGTAGGGAACTACAGACCTCTGGTTAAATTGTTCAAAAATATTCAACATGATTCGTCTCTTGAAGTTGTAGATTTCTCAGTAGTGAAATCAGAAAGTATAAATCCAAAACCTGCCCCAAATAAAGATAGAAATCCATATTTTGGAGATCTACATGTTCATACTAAATATTCTTTTGATGCGTATGTTTTTGGTGTTACGGCATCACCAGACGACGCATATAGATATGCCAAAGGTGATGGAATTAAACATCCGCTTGGCTATGAGATGAAATTAAAAGAACCTTTAGATTTTTATTCTGTAACTGATCATGGTTTTTATATGGGAATGATTCAAGCATATGCAGATACATCTACTAATATTTCAAAAAATGATTTTGCTAAACCGTTTCATAATATAAATAGATTAGATAATTTAACTGTTGAATCTGCTGGACAAAGGTCTAATATTTTTAGCTCTGTTTTAGCAGGTACTGTTACTCAGTCTTATCCAGATTGGCATCCAAAGATTATTAAAGGTTATTTAACAAGAAATACTCAAGCAGCTTTAAAATCATTTGATTACGATGTTCATAAATCAGCTTGGGCTGATATCGCCAGATCTGCAAATGAGCATAATAATCCAGGCCATTTCACAACTTTTATTGGTTACGAATTTACTACCTCTACAACAATTGAAGGTGGAAATCTTCATCGTAATGTTATTTTTGAATCTTCAAAAGCTTCTATAAGGCCATGGACAAGAATTGATTCAATAAATCCTGAGGATTTGTGGACATGGCAAGATAGACTTAGAGAAAAAGGTATAGATACAATCTCTATGCCACATAACTCGAACGGATCAAATGGCCAGATGTTTGAGATGGAAACCTTCTACGGAAATGCAATTACAAATGACTATTCAGAAAAACGCATGAGAAATGAGCCTTTAGTTGAGATAACTCAGGTTAAGGGTACTTCTGATACTCATCCACTTCTTTCACCTGATGACGAATGGGCAGATTTTGAAATAATGGATGTAAGGGTCGGAAGCAGGCCCCCAACATATAGCAAACCCTCAGGTTCATATGTTAGAGAGGCATACTTAAATGGATTGACCTTAGATTTTACAAGGCAAGGTAATCCTTATAAATTCGGTTTAATAGGATCTACAGATACACACACAGGCGCTGGCGCATTTGATGAATCTAATTATTGGTCGAAAGTTGGTCTTCTTGATGGAGATCCTGAAAATAGAGGATCAGTTCCTCTTGCTCCGCAAAATATAGAAAGATTAGATGAATATATGAGAGCATTTAATCAACCAATTAGTACAGTAAATTTAGATCAAGGTGAATATGCTAACACTGGATTTACACAATGGGGAGCTTCAGGACTGGCAGCAGTATGGGCTGAAGAAAATACTAGAGAATCTATTTTTAATGCTTTTAGACGAAAAGAAACATTTGCTACAACTGGCACACGCTTAGCAGTGAGATTTTTTGCTGGCTATGATTTATCTTCAATAAATCTAAATTCCGAATCATTAGTATCAGAGGCTTATGAAAAAGGAGTAACTATGGGATCTGATATCTTTCAAGAAGGTAATAAAACTCCTGAATTTATAGTCTGGGCTCAAAAAGACAAAAATGGTGCTCCGCTCCAAAGAGTTCAAATAATTAAAGGTTGGATTGATGTAAATAGTGGAAGGCCATATGAAAAAGTTTTTGATGTAGCATGTTCCGATGGTCTTGAGCCAGATCCTATTACTCATAGATGTCCAGACAATGGAGCTAAAGTAAATATTAATGATTGTTCCATCACAAAAGATGTTGGTTCAACCGAACTAAAAGTAACATGGAAAGACCCAGACTTCGAACAGATGAATAAATCATTTTATTATGTAAGAGTTCTAGAAAATCCAACATGCAGATGGAGTACATGGGATGCCATAAAATCAGGTTATAAACCAAGAGAAGATCTTCACGAAACAATTCAAGAAAGAGCATGGTCATCACCAATCTGGTATATTCCAGATCAAACTGATGTAGATGTAATACCATTGGGTGGAACCTTAGAACTCAGAAATCTAAATTAAAAGCTTAATAAGTTGAAAACAAAAGTATTAACTTTTTTTATCATTGGACTCTTAATTTATCTCATAGATATTGCATTTAATTCTTATGATAAAAAAGAGATTTTTATAAGTGAAGATGAAATTATTAGCCTTATTACAGCATGGGAATCTCAAGTAGGAAGAAGTCCTAATGAAGACGAAATTAATAGAATAATTAATGAATATATCGAAGAAGAAATTTTATATAGAGAAGCTTTAAATTTAGGATTAGAAAGAGAAGATAGAATTATTAAGAGACGTTTAGCTCAGAAAATTACTTTTCTTAAACAAGAATCATTCATAAATAAATTTACCAATATTGATGTTGAAAACTATTACAAAAATAATTTAGACAAGTATTTAGTAAAACCTTCTTACACGTTTACACATTATTACTTCTCCTCAGATAATAGATCTATTAAGCGAGCCAATATCGCTCTTGATGAAATTAATAATGAAAAAAAAATTTTTAAATCTGATCCATTTATACTTGGAAAGAATTTCGTAAATAAAAATGCTTCAATTATTGATAGAGAATTTGGATTAAATTTTTCAAATAATTTTTTAAATCAGCCAACTAATAAATGGATAGGACCTTTCATGTCATCTTATGGCCACCACTTAATTTATATAAAAAAAATTAATGACGGCTATCAACCTAAATTATTAGACATTTATTTTCAAGTAGAATTAGATTTAAATAATTCAAAAAAGGAAGAATTATTAGATAAATATTTGTTAGACATTAAAAATCAGTACACAATAATTATCGATTCACGCCTACAAATTAATGATTAAAGTAGCAAGTTTAATAATATTATTATTTTCTACAAATGCATTTACACATGATTTTAATCCAGCTCATTTAATAATTTCAGAGACATCGAAAAATAATACTTACAATGTCAGTTGGCTATACCCATATAAGAATATTGGCAAAGCTGCCGATGTTACCTTTGAAAAATCATGTAATAGTCAAGATAAAGATAGTTATATTGACGGCAGATATTTTGTTAAAGAAATTAAATTAACTTGTAACAAGTCTTTAAAGGGTGGAACTATAAAAATTTCAAATTTAAGTGTATTAACTGATGCGCTAGTTACAATTAAATTTAAAAATAATGAAATATTTGAGTCTGTAGTAAATAATAAAAGTCCAATCGTGACTGTTCCAGAAAAAAGAATTTATTCATCAAATGTTTATTTTTTACTTGGTTTTCAACATCTATTAGGCGGCTTAGATCACATTTTATTTATTCTTGGTTTAATATATCTTGTAAGTGGTTACTTGAATTTATTTAAAACTGTTACTGCATTTACAATAGCTCATAGCATTACTCTTGGTCTTAGTTTTTTGGATTTAATATATTTGCCTCAATCTACAATCGAAATACTAATAGCCATGACTATTGTTTATCTAGCTTTAGAGATTAAAGATGACAAGAAGCTATCTTTTACTCCATGGAATTTTGCTTTTGGATTTGGTTTATTGCATGGCATGGGTTTTGCTGGCGCCTTAGATGAAATAGGAATTCTAAATGATAATTTTTATACATCTCTATTTCTTTTTAATCTAGGAATTGAAACTGGTCAATTATTATTATTAGGAATCTTTGGAATTTGTATAAGTTTATTTAATAAACTAAATATTTATAAATATTCGTTAAACTTTTCAAAATACTCACTTGGATCACTTGGTTTTTATTGGGTAATTAGCAGATTTACAGACATAATAATCTTTTAGATATTTTTACTTTATTGATAAGATATAAAATTGATACCACATATATAAATTTAAATGATAAGACTTGCTAATAAAAAAGTTATTTTATGCGTAACTGGTGGCATAGCTGCATATAAAACAGCTGAGTTAACTCGTCTTTTTAAAAAAAATAATGCTGATGTAAGAATAATCATGTCTAAGTCATCAAAAGAATTTGTAACACCATTAACGTTACAAGCATTATCCGGAAATAAAATACATCATTCATTATTAGATGAAGAGGCTGAGTCAGGAATGGGGCATATTGAACTTGCTAAATGGGCTGATATTCTCATCATTGCTCCTTGTACAGCAGAATCAATAGCAAAATTTGCTCATGGAAGAGCAAATGATTTAATGTCTGCAGTTTTATTGGCAACTGATGCAAAAGTATTTATAGCGCCTGCCATGAATACTGTTATGTGGGAAGACAATATAACAAAAAAAAACGTAGATACTCTCAAGTTAAAAGGATTTAATTTTATCGGTCCTGATTCAGGGGAACAAGCATGTGGCGATCTAGGCTATGGAAGAATGACAGAACCAGATCACATTTGTAATATTATCGCCAATTCATTTAAGAAATCATCATTTAATAATAAAAATATTTTGATAACGGCAGGCCCAACAAACGAGCCTATTGATCCTGTTAGGTATCTAACTAATAGAAGTTCTGGAAAAATGGGTTATTCATTGGCATCTTCAGCTTACGATTCGGGTGCCAATGTAACTTTAATAAGCGGTCCTGTAGATATTAAAATTGATAAAAATATCAATCTTATAAAAGTAAATACAGCTGAGGATATGCTTGAAGCAGTAATCGAAAATATTAAAAATATTGATGTTTTTATAGGTTGTGCTGCAGTTGCTGATTTTAAACCTCTAACTTTTAATAATTCAAAAATAAAAAAAGTTAATGATCATGAAGAATTTTCTATCAAATTAATCAAAAATCCTGACATTCTTAAGTATGTGTCTGAAAATACACATAATGCTCTCGTGATTGGTTTTTGCGCTGAAACAGAGGATGTCATCGAAAATGCTAAAACCAAACTAATAAATAAATCATTAGATATGATAGTTTGTAATGATGTTTCTGATAAATCAATTGGCTTTGATGCTGATTACAATGAAGTACATGTAATTACCAAAAACAACTTAATTAAAATTAATAAAACAACAAAATCCAAGATAGCTTTTAAAATAATTAATGAAATTGCAACTTTAATGAAAACGTAAAAATGTCTGTACAATCAAAAAATAAACCTATTTCAATAAAGACATTGAAAAAATACAAAGATAAATCTGAAAAATTTACCTGCTTGACTGCATACGAATCTACTATGGCAAATGTGATAAGTGAGAACGGTGTTGACGTAATACTAGTTGGTGATAGTCTAGGTATGGTTATCCAAGGGCACGATAGCACTCTTCCAGTCACAATGGATCAGTTAATTTACCATTTAGAGTGTGTTGTAAAGGGTAATACAAATTCACATATCATGGCTGATATGCCTTTTATGAGTTATGCAACTGATGATCTTGGCCTTGAAAATGCTAAAAGGTTAATGCAGGCTGGTGCAAATTCAATTAAAATTGAAGGTGGTGAATGGATTTGCAGCATGGCGCAAGTTTTGTCAGACAGGGGTATTCCAGTCTGTGCACATATGGGACTTACGCCTCAAACTATTAATAGGATAGGCGGTCATTTCGTTCAAGGAAGAGATCCTTCTCAAAAAGAGAGAATTATTAATGAAGCAATTTCATTAGAAAAATCTGGAGCATCATTGCTTTTATTAGAATGCGTACCAGGAGATCTTGCTAAAACAATAACTGAAGAGTTAAGAATACCCGTTATTGGAATTGGTGCAGGCATTCATACCGATGGACAAATTATGGTTATACATGATTTGTTAGGTATATCGTGTCTAGAAACTCCACCAAAATTTGTTAAAAACTTTTTGGATAACTCAACGTCAATTCAACAAGCGATTTCTAAATATGTAAAAGAAGTTAAAGATTTAAAATTTCCATCTGACGTTCATACCTTTAATTAAATTGAAAGTTTTTAGATCATTTCAAGAATTAAAAAGAAATATATTTAGTAACAAGATATCTTTTATACCGACTATGGGAAATCTGCATGAAGGACATTTATCCCTTATTAGTTATGCTAAAAAATATAATGATAAGATTTTGGCATCCATTTTTGTAAATCCTTTGCAATTTGATAACAAAGATGACTTAGAAAATTATCCCATAACTCTTGATAGGGACATTGATCAATTAAAAAAAATTGGATGTAATTATTTATTAATACCAGATATTAATATTCTTACCGATATTGATAAAATTAAAGCTTCTAAAAAGGCTAATGAGTTATGTGGAAAACATAGACCTGGCCACTTTAATGGTGTTTTAACTATTCTTAATAAATTTATAGATGAAATCAGACCCACACGAATGATTCTTGGTAGAAAAGATTATCAACAGTATATTCTGGTAAAAGATTTTGTAAGAAAAAATTATAATTCTATCAACGTTATTGGTTGTGAAACTGTAAGAGATAATAATGGTCTTGCACTCTCTTCAAGAAATAATCATCTGTCTTCAGATGAAAAAATATTAGCGAGCGAATTGTTCAAAGTTCTTCAAAAAATTCAAATCAATTATAAATCTTTATCAGAGAATTATATTAGAACTATGACTAAGGACCTCGAAAAAATAGGATTTACAGTTGATTATCTCGTTTCATGTGATGCAAAAACACTTGAAAAGTCATTTGATTACAACACAAGAACAATTTTAGTTGCTGTTGCTGCTTACATTAATAATGTAAGGTTAATCGACAACATATTAATAAATAAACTTTATAATTTTTAATCAATTACTTATACTTCTTTGTCTATGAACAAAACTTTACTTAAATCAAAGCTTCATCGAATAAACGTAACTCAAGTTGAGCTTGATTACGAAGGCTCATGTGCTGTAGATTCAAGTTTCTTAAAAATATCTGGAATGCAAGAATATGAAAAGATTGATGTTTATAATGTCACAAATGGTGAAAGATTTTCTACCTATTTAATACTGGCTGAATCAGGTTCTAAGACATTATCAGTTAATGGTGCTGCAGCGCATAAAGTAAATGTTGGAGATGTAGTAATAATTTGTTCATATGGCTCTTTTAATGAAGACGAATCAAAAGAACACTTACCAACTCTAGTGTATTTTGATAAAGAAAATAATATTACCGATGTTAAAAACTCTATTCCTACCCAAAAACTCAAATCTGTATAAATTTACACTAAATTTAAATTTTTTAATTCTTATATTCTTAGCCTTTGATTTAACTTCTGATACTAGATTAATTATCCTAGGTTCTGGTACACCTAATCCTGATCCTGAAAGGAGCGGGTCTGCATATGCAGTAATTGCTAACGATAAAGCATATCTTTTTGATTTTGGACCTGGTGTAGTTAGACGAATTTCTTCAATGTCTGAGACATGGGGTGGACAATTTGAGCAAATGGAATTAAAAAATATAACGGTTGCTTTCTTAACACATATTCATTCAGATCATTCAAGCGGCCTTGCAGATCTTATTTTAACTCCATGGGTTATGGGCAGATCAGAGCCATTAGAGTTATATGGACCTATTGGCTTAAAAAATATGTCACAAAATATTACGAATGCCTACATAGATGATATTAATTACAGACTATACGGTTCACAACCAGCTAATAATCAAGGGTATTTAACAGAAGTTGTTGAAATTGTGAATGATGGATTAATATTTCAGGATAAAAACATATCTGTAACTGCCTTTAAAAATAATCATGGTGGTTTTCAAAATTCCTACGGCTATCTTATTGAAAGTGATGATAAGAGAATACTAATATCCGGTGACACATCAATCAGTAAAAATTTAATTAAATTAGGTAAGAATTTAGATATCCTTGTTCATGAGGTTTATTCAAGTGAAACATTTAAGAACAAAACTGATGACTGGAAAAAGTACCATAGTGAACATCATACTTCATCAATTGATTTGGGAATTATTGCAAATAAAATAAATCCAAAAAAATTAGTTCTTTCACATATTCTGTATTGGGGCGCCACAGATGATTCATTAATATTAGATGTAAGAAAGAATTTTGATGGAAATATTATTGTTGCCAAAGATCTTATGATAGTAGATTAGTGGCGCGCCCGGAGAGATTCGAACTCCCGACCTCTTGGTTCGTAGCCAAGCACTCTAATCCAACTGAGCTACGGGCGCGTTTCTAAAAAAGCCATATTTTATAGGGTTTACAGCTACATTTCCTTTATTTCTATTCATTCCAATTTAGTTTTATTTAGTTTTTTTTATTGCAATCTGTACACTATTTGTATGAATACTAATAAAACCTTTAATTTTACAGTTAATAATATAGCTAAAATTCCTTTTTCAGAAACTCAAACTGAATACTTTGATGCATCAATTAAAGTGCCTAATTCTAGATTATGTTTGCGAGTAGGTAAAGCCACAAAAACTTGAGTACTTCATTATAGAAAGACAACTAATGGCAAGACTAGGAAAATAACTAGTAATCTTGGTAACTATCCTAGTATCTCACTAGGCTTAGCTAGGGATAAATTTAAAGATGAAGTTGCTAATATTATTAAATCTACTGATAAGTTCATTCAGAAAGCTACCTCTAAAGATATAACTTTTAGTGAATGTGCTGATTTCTACATTCAAGAAATGCAACCTAGTAAAAATGAAATGAGTATTATTAACAATGCCATTAATGTATTAGGTCATTTACCAATGAAGGACATTAATAAGAAAGTTGTAAAAGATTTCTATGCAGAAAATAGAAATAAGAAACAGTACGCAATGGCTAACTATAAAAGAGAGATAGTCCAAAGAATATGGAACTACAACTTAGAAGAGAACGAAGATGAATGTGTAAGCTTTGAAGATTTAGGTAATCCCGCACATCATAAGATGGCTTTAATAGGTGCAGATAAGAAAAAGAAAAAAGGTAAGCTGTATTGGACACAACAGCCAAGTAAAGCAAAAGTTAAAGATGGACAAATTAAAACTTTGTTTGATGCTATAGAAAAAGAACAGCATACAGATAAGAAGAACCTTATAAAACTATTCTTTTATTTAGGACAACATCCATTTACAGAGATTTGTATGATGCGGTGGGAACAGTTACAAGAGGAAGATGGTCAATGGTGGTGGGTTATGGAAGAGGGGTTTCATAAGACTGGCACTAAACATACAGTCCCATTACATCCAACAGTAATGAAGATTATTGATGCACAAAGGGGTAAAGATGAAACCTACGTCTTTGTTAGTAACTTTAGAAAAGATAATCAAGGTAACTTATTACCGTATCAAAGAAGTGGCTTCGCTAAACAGATAAAACGTATTAGAGAGGAGCTAGATGATAATACTATTACTTACCAGTGCTTTAGGGCTACTGTAACCACAAAGCTTAGAGAACTTGGTAAAGGACATGAGCCAAGCTATTTGATGAATCAAAAGCTACAGGGTATATCTGATAAAGTTTATACAAGAAGTGAGTTTCGACCTTTGAAAATAAAAATGGTTAATGACTGGATGGACTATGTAGAAGAAAGAGTTAATGCCTATAAGGAATCATTAAATGGCTAATCCAATAACAATGATTGAAGCTATCATTCCTAGATTAAAGGATAAGTTAGAGTTTGAAACAACTCCCGAATGGCTTAACTATGTAATAGACACTATTAATGAATCTGTAGCATCAAGCAATGAAGTTAAGTTTGTGAATCAAGATGTAAGTCCAGTTCACCAAATAAGAAAAATATTTAAAAACAATAAACCTTTAAGCCTTAAAGATATTAAACATGTTGAACTTCATGTACGTAATATAAAGAGGATACAAACCAGTTTATGTCAAAGAGGTACTACTGCTGACAAACTTAACTTCTACCTATGTTGGTCTTTATATGAACAAGGCGTTTCATGGAATAAGATTTATGACATTACCGATAAAAACTGTGCGTGGGATAGCGACAATAAGGACAATGTTATACGTAAACTAAAGCGTATGAAGACACGCTTTCAATGGAAGCGTAAGTAGTAAATTACCTTAATTCACATACTTACACGCTAAGAAAAGACTGTGGCGAGAATTAACCCACCTATCTACTCTAGAAAGAACCTACTTAATCTAGTGCTTC
>TARA_B100001057_G_scaffold491730_1_pt1 | contig 10211 bp, 11 predicted proteins | sample TARA_B100001057 | Tara Oceans TARA_B100001057 (sample SAMEA2621839) | marine metagenome | biome: marine biome (ENVO:00000447); feature: surface water layer (ENVO:00002042); material: "saline water (ENVO:00002010), including plankton (ENVO:xxxxxxxx)" | depth 5 m | reverse complement strand
ATGTTGACGCGGCGGCTTTTGCTCTTAGTTTTAGTTTAGACAGTGACCTAACTGGTTTATCAACAATTAATACACATACTATACCAGGCGGTACAGGTACACTAGCACTAACAACTGATTATGCACCTGGCGTAGAAGTAGCAGATGAAAGTTCAGACACAACTTGTTTTCCAATGTTTGGAACTGGTGCAACAGGTAGTTTAACTGTAAAAACAGACCAAAGTGCATATACATATAATGCTAGTACTGAAACACTATCAGTAACTAATTTTAGCGGTGATCTAAGTGGAAAGATTGTACACTCATTTAACGTAGGTAACAATGGAGCAAGTGATTACACATTTAGTGATACTGCGAATCATTGGTTCCCAACTTCAGAGAATGATCCTGTACTATACTTGCGTAGAGGTGAAACCTACAACTTTGTAGTCACTGCAGGTGGAAGTCATCCGTTTGAAATTAGAACTGGTTCAGGTGGTAGTGCATACAATACTGGAGTAACTAATAACGGCACAGGTTCAGGTACAATAGTATTTAAAGTTCCAATGTCAGCACCGGCTACGTTATATTATCAATGTACTAACCACTCTGGTATGGGTAATACAATTAATATTGTATAATAAATACTATAGTAAGTTGAGGAACACTAATGGCCGCACCAATATGGTATACTAAAGCAAATAATCTTGGAGTAATTCAAGAAGCAAGGTTTTATCAGTTCGCTCTTGATGCAAGAGATCCTGACTCAAGTGCTATTGCTTATTCAGTAGTAGCCGGGTCTCTTCCTGACGGTATAGAACTTAGTAACGTTGGGAATCTTTTTGGACAACCAAAAAAAGTTGTCAAAGGAGTTCCATTTGAGGTTAGTCAAGATGTCACTAGTAGATTTACTATACGGGCTACTAGCACAGATACAATTGTTACAGATAGAACATTCAGTCTAACAGTTACAGGGCAAGACGTTCCAGTATTCAAAAGTGACGAATACTTGGGTGCATATATTGATTATCAATATATTAACAAACAAATTGAAGTTACTGACAGTGATACCACTGATGTAATTACATATGAAAAACTAAGTGGAGATTTACCATCTGGTGTAACATTAACAACTGATGGATATTTACGAGGTTTTATTAAACCTGAGTTGGTACAAGGCGAAGCGGCAATTGGAGACTACGATGGTGGTCCTTATGATGCTTCTTTATTTGATAGTGGGTCAGGAGTAAGTAGTTATAGTAAATTATACAGTTTTGTTGTAAGAGTCACTGACGGAAAAGCATATGTTGTAAAAGAATTTAGTTTCTTTGTATATGGTGGATTCGATTTAGGTGCTGATGCAACTGATGTGTATAGTGACCATAGTACCCCAATTACCGCGGACAATAGTAGTTCTTATAGTCCGGTTATCAAACATAGTTCCAGTGAGCTCGGAAGTTATCTACATGACAATCAGTTTAACTTTCAGGTCCTAGCAGAAGATTATAACAATGACGCTATAGAATATAGCATAAGTGCTGGTGAATTACCGGGTAACTTAACGATAGATAGTGCCACTGGCTGGATACATGGTAACCTTCCTTTTATAAATGATATACAAAAGGAATTTACTTTTACTGTAAAAGTACAAAAAGTAACTGACCCTCAAAATATTTTCTTTGATACTTATGAATTTAAATTGACTTTAGTTAGTGACAAAGACTTAACTATTACTTGGAGCACACCTGCTGATTTAGGTCAAATTGTTGCTGGGGAAATAAGTTTAATTAATATAAGTGCAACATCTGCAAACAATGCCAAGTTATCATATGAACTATTAGATACCTCGGCTAGTCAACTACCTCAAGGTTTGGCATTACAAAGAACAGGAGATTTACAAGGACAAGTTAGTTTTAAAAGTTTCCAATTAGACGCAGGCACAACACCATTAGATACAGAAAATACTACAATTGATGGAACATACGAATTTACAGTAAGAGCAATAGATAATAGTAGAACATTATTTGCAGACAGAACTTTCAACATTAGAGTAATCAATAATTATGCTGAACCATATGAAAATGTTTATATTGAGGCTTTGCCAACTGCAGAAGATAAACGTGTTTGGGAAAGAATGATTTATAATAACACTGACATTCCAAATAGTTCATTGTATCGTTCAACTGATATTTACTTTGGAAGACAACCAACTGCGAGAATGTTATTTTTAGCAGGTATGAGCCCTGCAACATTAGCCGAATATGCTAAAGCAGTAAACCAAAACCATTATAATATAGAATTAAGATTTGGTGATTTTGCATTTGCTAAAGCAAATGATGCAAATGGAACACATATCTATGATGTGGTGTATGTGAATGTGATTGACATAAATGACCCACCAATTGGTACAATAGCAAATACAAGTATTACTTACAGTAGTATTAACAATAATATTACTGTTGATGAAAGTGCTCATATTGATAACAGTAACGTTACTTCAGATAGTTACAACCAAAATATACTTTTTCCTGCAAGATTAACAACAATGAAAACAAGAATACAAAATATTTTAGGTATTTCAGATAGTAGAACATTGCCTGCTTGGATGACTAGTGTACAAGATAATGGACTGGTACTTGGATATACTCCTGCTTGTGTTATTGCATATGTTAAGCCAGGCCTGGGTAAACAAATACTTTACTATCTAAATACTAATAAAGATATACAATTAAACAAAATACAATTCAACGTTGATAGATATACACTTGATGCGTATTTTAGTAAAAATTATGATAAAGTTAATAATGAATGGATCACAAGAGATGAGACATCATATGACCGTACTAACCAACTTGAAGCAACAGGAGATGGTAGTACTACCGCATTTACACTTCCGTTTACAATTAATAATGCACCAAGTGTATTTGTTACAATAAACGGAATTGCAGTTGCTTCAACTGACCTTACAATTAGCGGTCAAACTATTACACTTTCAACACCTCCTGCGAATGCAACTACTGTAAAAGTTGATGATACCAGTTATGAAAGTAAAGAAGACGAAACAACCTTTGATGGTAGTAATACAAGGTTTTTTGCATTTAGTGATAAATCACGAATTAACGTAAGAGATGGCGGTGATTATATTAAGTTCCCTAGAACTAGAATAACAGATCTACCATAAGATAAATATATTATAATACTATTGGAGTTTTAAAAAAATGGCAAGTTCAATTAATACCGCAAATATCGACGGTAATTATCCTGTAGCCGGGCAAGATAACAGTTCGCAGGGATTTAGAGATAACTTTACTAACCTAAAAACCAACTTAGGTTATGCAAAAAGTGAAATTGAGGATTTACAATCAAAAGCAGTTTTAAAAGGTGCTTTGACAGGTACTTCACTTGATAACGATTTAGATGGCAACAAAATTTACAATGTTGAACTTAATCGTGTTGGTTACACAAAGAATTCACTAGGTGTACAAAGTAGTGCATTAGCACTTGATGTGACAGATGGAACATTTCAAACATTTACAACAAGTGGAAGTATTACACTTTCATTTACTGGATGGCCAGCAACTGGTAAGTATGCAGAATGCTATGCTTATGTAAATATTGCTGATGTAACACACACCTTAACATTTCCAGCCGCAGTATCACAAGGATTAAGTACAGTCCCTGGAATGACTGGTCAGGTTATGACTTTCAAAGCAGTTGGTTATTACATGTTTAAATTTAGTACTGACGATAATGGAAGTACTATTCGCATAGAATACCATAACGCCCCTGGCGTTGCAGGTGCATTAGAACAACGTACAGTAGCCGCGGCAATTGGACAAGCAGGTGATTCAGCAGGTATGACAGTTGTAGATGCTAATTACATCTATGTATGTACTGGATCACATGATGGTTCCACTGCAATTTGGAAACGTGCCGCTATTAGCACTTGGTAATAAAAAAAGATAAAAAAACTCTTGACCTTGCACTCAAAACTCCGTATACTGTAAAGAGTAAATGTATACGGAGTTTTTTATGACAACAAATGTAGATCTTAATAAGTACAAAGAATTTGTAAAAGAAGTAACAAGCGAACAGTCTAATAGTACATCAGCATTGACTGAAACGTTAGATAATTTAGAAAATGAATCAGGCGTAAATTTAGCACTACTAATGACAGGTGCTATTGGTATTGCAAGTGAAGGAGGAGAATTTGCTGAAATTGTTAAAAAATGTATTTTCCAAGGCAAACCACTTAACGATGAAACTATATTTCATGCTAAACGAGAATTGGGTGATATTATGTGGTATTGGGTTAACAGTTGTCGTGCTTTGGGCTTGGATCCAAACGAGGTTTTAGCTGAAAATGTTAATAAACTTAAAGCAAGATATCCTGGTGGTGAGTTTGATGTTTATTATTCAGAAAATAGACAAAAGGGCGATTTATAATTGATAACTGATAAAGACCAAATATTCTGTGCCTTTATTGCACTTGTATTAACATTGTGCTTGAAGTGGTTCATATTTACTGAAACTATCGTAGGTGGTATACTTTCAACTTGGTTTGCATGGTATTTTTGGAGAATGTATGACAATTATTGTATAGCAAGAGTATTTCAAGAACATATGAAAAAGTAATATGCATCCATTAGAAATAAAATTAAAAGATTTAAATGACGATAAACTACAAGATCGTATAAGTATGCTTTATGAAAGACTTCGGTATTTTTCTTCGCATGGTAATATGATGGTAATTAATCAACTAAGAATGTTTTTAGATCAAGCAGTAGAAGAACAAGCACGTCGAAGTGAAGAAATGATGACTGCTAAAGATAGAACTAAAAATGAAAACTGACGAGTACGGACTTATATACTACACTGAAGACGAACTGTTTAAGTCGTTGTATTCTAATCCTGATATTAACCTTGATGGATTTTGTGTACTAGACCCGGATCAGTTTAATAGTAGTGCTGATAGTTTATATAGTGAAGGTCCTCGCTTATCAAAGATTACAAAGCCAACAATTGGCGTAGATGAATTTGACAAGCAAAATCAAAAAAATTGGCACATGCCTAACGAATACAAAGAGTTAGACATTGCAAAAGTAATACTAGACAGTTGCAACAATGATGATGAAATACAACGTTGTGGTGAAGAACTGTTGATGTATAGCGAACGAAACTTAATGGATTTACTACGTTTTTTAAAGTATCTTGTTGATACTGTGAATAATAATAGTATAGTTATGGGAGTAGGTCGTGGAAGTAGTGTAGCAAGTTTTGTACTTTATAAACTTGGAGTACACAAAGTTAATAGTATGTACTATGATTTAGATGTAGGCGAATTTCTTAGATAAATAATAGTAGCATATATTGGAGAAAATATAATGGCAAAAAGACAATACAGAACGGCCTCGGGCAAGTTAGTTGATATGGACACACTAGCATTGAGAAACGAATATACTATTGCAGTTGGTAATATGAACGTAAACGCCAGAGGAGATCAATTAGGAGAAGGTGGACAAATTGTGAAAACTAGAGAAGATATAATGTCTGAACACTATGCAACAAAAGGCGCAGTCATTCCAAGGCAAACTAACAGTCGTGAACAAGTTGCTAATGAAATTGAAGCAGATCAGGCACCAACTGTTGAACCTGAAGCAGTGCCTGAAAAGGATTTAACCGAAGACCAAGAAGGTACAATGGAAGATGACAACCCTGCGCCTGTTGGCGATGAATGGGTCGAAGATCCAACTACTGGCGATTTTGTTAAGGCAAGTGAAGCAGAAAAACCAAGCACACGTGGTATAGCATCAGCAAGTGCTGGTGATACAAGTATAAGTGTTCCATTTGTTGAAAGCGAACAACAAAAAACTAAAAAGAAACCAGGTGTCAAGAGGTTATAATGAGAGCAGACCAAAAAATGATTAGCCGTATCAAAGGCAAATCTTTACGTCCACTTAAGAATGGCGTAATTGTAAGTGATATGAACTTTGGAGAAAGAAAACTAGCAAGTGGCATTATCATGATGAGTGATGATGGTAAAAGCAGTGGAGTTCGTCCACGTTGGGGCAAAGTTTGGGAAATTGGACCAGAGCAACAAGATGTTGTAAAAGGTGAATGGATTCTCATGGAACATGGAAGATGGGGTAGAGCATTTGATCTTGAACTAGAAGGACAAGACCCTATACGTTTATGGAGAGCTGACCCGGAAGCAATTTTAATGATTAGCGACGAAGCACCTAAAGATTATGGTGACACTAACCCAGAGGCAGTTATTTAATGGAAGGACATTATACACTTATGACAGTGTGGGCAATAGGCATGTTATTTGCAGTTTATTGTATCTCAAACATCTAATAATTCTGGTATCTTTGTAAGTGCTGGATTGTAACCTCTACTCACAAACCATTTGCGGGTAATATCTAAACTTTTATCCCAACTTTCATATTCATCATTGTTTATAGGCTTTTTATAAACTGTGGTGTTTACTAGCCTACGTCTGACATCATTTACAATATTTTCAGTTTGCAATAATCGTCCATGAGTTGTTCTAACTGTTCCTACATTCAACATATCTTTGTAGCCTATGTCTAAATATTCTTGTGGCATTCTACTAATGCATTGCCACACTGGTGTATACAACACATTTAACCTACTTCCAATAGCCGCATTATTTTCATTTATCCAACGGAACATATCCGCCATACTTAACCAATTATGAATATTGACAGTTGGTGTTATCATAAGTCTATCTTGCTTTGTCATTATATCATTATACTTTTGATAATTTTTTTCCATCTGCACAAACTTAGTAGGATATCTCATAGCATCATTTAAATCTCCAATTGCATCCATACTAAACATTACAACTTTTTTAAAGTGAGACAACATATCTAAAAACTTTTGATTTGCATTTGTGCCGTTGGTGTTTATTTCTATTGTGGTTTTATAGGCTCTATTTTCATCAATTAGGTGTTGCATAACTTTGTGTAGTGTAGGATTGATTGTAGGTTCACCGCCTGTTGCATATATGTAATCTACATCTTCTAAACTTTCAACTATACCTTCTATTACTTTTGTATCTTCATGCCAAATCATAGACTCATCAAGTTTATTACGACTTTCCTCACTATCGGGCATTTGACCCGGTGCCATGTAATATCCTTGCTCTGCAACTTTACCAAAGTAATTGCTATTCTTGTAGTTACAAGTAACACAACTTGCATTACAAAGATTACCAAAACGTAAATCTAAATGCTTAAAGTTTTTTACTTCTTCCCATTTCTTTCCTACAAGATGTGGATATTGTTGATTGTAAGATTCATAACGTGGGTTGGCAGTAGTGTTACATTTTGTACAACCTACGGGATATTCGTTCTTCTCCATCATTTCGTAGTAAGTTTTAAGTGCAGTCTTTCTGTATTCTTGAAAACTCATATTTTGTATATTATGACCCTTTTCAAAATTAGAATCAGTTCCCCACCACCAGCAACAAGGCCGTAGTCGTCCTTTTGGTTGTACTGCAATGCTTAATAACGGCGCTAAACAAGGCGTAGGTTTGTTTTTCATTTTTATGGTTTTCATCACAATAGTATTTAAGTTCTTTTAAAAATGTATAAATACTTGTAGGATCAACCATTGATCTGAATATAAATGATCATTAATATTTTGGAGAAAACGAAATGGCATATCAACATAAATCAAATATTGCTACTAAAAATAGTAATACTTACAATAGTGTTGACGAATTCTTAGCCGAGCATGGCCCTCTTGGATTAAGAAGTTCTAGTGAGTACATTCAATCAGCAACTGCTGTATTAAATGACGACAAGACAGGAATTATCCGTACACTTACTTTTGACAGTGAGGCAGCAATGGAATCATGGCATGAAGTTACAAAAGACTTCCCAGGTCGTCAGCAGAATTACTCAGCAACACTAATTGTAAAAGGCGATACATAATACTTTAGCCTTTTACACTTATTTAATAATGCAGGTTTCGTACCTGCATTATTTTTTTCAAAAAAATCATTGACATACAGTTTTCCATATAGTATAATCAACGTAATGAGACAATTCGATTAGGTAAAGCAATGCAAGAATTATGGACTGAAAAGTATCGGCCTTTAGTGGTTGATGATTATGTATTTAGAGATGACGCACAAAAGAGACAAGTACAAAGTTGGGTAGACAGTGGTGCTATTCCGCATTTGCTTTTTAGTGGTGCTCCTGGTGTAGGTAAGACGACACTGGCAAAGATTCTTATAAATGCACTTGAGATTGACGAGTATGATGTACTCGAAATAAATGCAAGTAGAGAAAATAGTGTAGATACAATCCGTGATAAAATTACAGGATTTGTGCAAACAATGCCTTTTGGTAGTTTTAAGATTGTACTACTAGATGAGGCTGATTATATATCTCCAAATGGACAAGCGGCACTACGTGGTGTTATGGAAACGTATGCACAAACGGCTAGGTTTGTTTTAACTTGTAACTATCCCAACAGAGTTATTCCGGCACTACACAGTAGATGTCAAGGCTTTCACATTGAAAAAATTGATGTTACAGAATTTACTGCAAGAGTTGCAACAGTAGCAGTTACTGAAAATGTTAAAATTGATATTGATACATTAGACAGTTATGTAAAAGCAACATATCCAGATCTGCGTAAATGCTTAAACTTGGTACAAATGAACACAGTTGATGGTGTATTACAAAGTCCACAGGAAAGCGATAGTGCAACTGCTGATTATAAACTGCAAATGGTAGACTTGTTTAAAAGTGGTAAAATACGTGAAGCAAGAAAACTATTGACTAGTCAAGTACGTCCAGATGAAATGGAAGACTTATTCCGCTGGATGTATGATAACTTAGAACTTTGGAGCGATACCGAAGAAGGACAAGATAGTGCAATTCTAATAATTAGAAATGGATTAGTTAACCATAGTTTAGTAAGCGATCCTGAAATTAATCTAAGTGCTACACTAGTTGAGCTAGGCCAGATATAAACTATTAGTACATAGGTAATTTGTATTAGACTTTTTGCGAATAGTAGTATATTATTGTGTAAATATATTATTAGAAGGAGTCTTAAATATGCCACCTCGCAATCATAAAAATTGGTTAGCAAAACCATTAGTAGAATCAGTTAGCAGCGAAATATATTCAAGCCAAAAAATATTTGAAGAAGAGCAACAACAAATCTTTAGTAAGGTTTGGGTACCTATGTGTCACAAATCTGAAATGTCTAAGCCAGGTAATTTTAGAACAACACAAGTTGCAGGGCAAAATATTATAGCAGTTAATAACGGTGATACAATTAAATCTTATCTAAATACAGGTAAGTTTAATACACCTACAGGAACAATGAGCCGAGTAGAATTCTTAATGGATGACTATACTCCGTTATACACAGAAGTCAAACACGGCGGTATGGTATGGACTACATTAGATCCAAACCCAACTATGGACGTAGAACAATGGACAGCAGGAGCATTCGATTGTATTGCTGACGCCATTGATACTGAAGAACTAGAGATATTTCATTATCACAAAGCAATCATACCAACCAACTATAAATTATGGCATGATACCAATAGTGAATTCTATCATGACTTTATGCATTACTTCAATCGTGTAACAGGATTCAATGATGAATACTTTGCTCGTAAGAATATTGCTTTTGACAATGGTCATGTAAACGTAAGTAGTTTTACTGTAAACTATACTGAATTTGACAAAGAAGGAGACAGAGGAGAACTAAGTTTTCCTAATCTACCACCAAACCAATGGTATATGGTAGACTTGTTTCCAGGCTTTAACTTTAATCTAAGAGGAAGTGCATATCGTAGCGATAGTGTTACACCTCTTGGACCAAATAGTGTTTTAATTGAGTTTAGAGGATATGGGTTGGAGAAAGACACTCCTGAAGAAAGACAAACTCGCATTAAACATCATAATACTATTTGGGGACCGTTCGGACGTAACTTACATGAAGATCTTTTAGGTGTAACTGGACAAGGAGCATCAATGGCCCCAGGCACAGAGAAGAGGAACATTTTACATGGTAGACATGAAAATAGTACTATCCACGATGAAGTGGGTATGCGACACTACTACAGTGAATGGGGAAAATACTTAGATGTTGATCCTTATTCACATGCGGCATAAACTTTTTAAAATAATGGGGTGGTTCTAATGTGGGATTTTTGGACTGCTATTTTATTTCTA
>TARA_B100001057_G_scaffold174834_1_pt1 | contig 10211 bp, 11 predicted proteins | sample TARA_B100001057 | Tara Oceans TARA_B100001057 (sample SAMEA2621839) | marine metagenome | biome: marine biome (ENVO:00000447); feature: surface water layer (ENVO:00002042); material: "saline water (ENVO:00002010), including plankton (ENVO:xxxxxxxx)" | depth 5 m | reverse complement strand
ATCAGTTTGATTATCAATCTTGCCTTTGTTATTTACAAGTAAAATCTAATGAACCAATTAAATCTTTTTGTGGAACTTACTAGACTAAAAAAACCTATTGGGTTTATGTTGTTATTTTGGCCATGCTCATGGGGGCTTACAATGGCATATGATTTCTCGTCTAATTTAAATATTTATTTTTTCTACTTATTACTATTTTTTTTAGGATCTGTTCTAATGCGGTCTGCAGGATGTATAGTAAATGATATTCTAGACAAAGAGATTGATAAAAAGGTTAGTAGAACTAAAGACAGACCAATAGCTTCAGGAAAAATATCTGTCAAGCTTGCTCTTCTATATTCGGGAGTTCTATGTTTGATCGCTTTTGCAGTACTAATTAATTTCAATTTTTTTACAATTGTAATTGCTTTAGCATCTATGCCGCTGGCCTTCTCCTATCCATTGATGAAAAGGCTTACCTACTGGCCCCAGTTGTTCTTAGGTATAACTTTTAATTATGGATTATTGCTAGGGTGGACTTCTATTAATGAAGAAATTAGTCTTATTCCAATGTTATTTTATCTTGGCGCCATATTTTGGACATTGGGTTACGACACTATGTATGGATTTCAGGACATTGAAGATGATGAAATTATAGGAGTTAAATCAACATCAATTAAGTTTAAAAAGAATCCGATAATATTTTTATCCCTATGTTATTCAATATTTTTATTAATTCTTATTTTGATTGGATACTTAGCTGAATTTAAGTATTTATATTTTATGTGTTTTGGATTGATAGTTCTACAAATGTATTTTTTTCAACTCAAAGAATTTAACTTAAAAGATCCATCAAATTGTTTAAAAATATTCAAATCAAATAATTTTCTAGGTGCTTTAGTTCTAATATTAATTTTGATTGGGAAGATAAACTAATGAATAATGTTAAAACTTTAAAAAGACTTTATAAGGATTACACAAAAAAACATTTAAAGAAAATAATATTATCAATTTTACTCTCTTTATTAGTGGCGGGAAGTACATCGTCTATTGCATATCTTTTAGATCCTGCGATAAAAGAAATCTTTTTAAATAAAGATCAGTCACTAATTATTATAATACCAATTTTTATAATTCTTGCATTTTCTGTAAAAGGTTTATCGCTTTATATTGCTAAAGTTTTAATGATTGGCGTTGCGGCAGAAGTCAGAAAAGATGTCCAGGTTCATATGATTAACAATTTGATTGATGCTGATACAAAGCTTATCGATGATAAACATAGCGGAAAATTCATTTCTAATCTTACTAATGATGTAAATCATTTAACAAATTTAATTAGTTCGGGGATTTTAAACTTATTTAAAGATTCTCTCACACTAATTGGTTTAATGAGTGTCATGTTTTTTCAAAACTGGAAACTATCTCTAATTGCAATAATAATGATACCGCTTGCGTCGATAGCTGCTAGATCACTCGGAAAAAGGATAACTAAAGTATCTTTTGAACAAATGGATAGGGCTGGAATACTAAGTTCATATTTAATCGAAATGTTCAAAAATCATAAATTGATCAAGATATTTCAAAAGGAAATTTACGAAAAAAACCGAGCTGAGGACTTTCTAAATAAAGCTAAGGAAAAAGGAAGAAAAATGCAGGTAGTTTTTGTCAGAGCGTCTCCAATTATGGAAACGATGACTGGAATAATGATAGCAATATTAATTTATTACTCTGGAAAATTGATTATGAGTGATGAGATAGATATAAATAATTTTTTTTCATTTTTAGCAGCTATGATGCTTGCATACCAACCGGTCAGGTCTTTAGCTACCCTAAATATTGTGATCAATCAAGGAATAGCCTCAGCGGAAAGAATACTTCCAATTATTGACGAAAAATCAAAATTGAAATCAAATACAGATGATAAAGAATTAAATCTTACTAAAGGAATTATTGAATTTAAAAATATAAAGTTTTCTTATGACAAATTAAATGATGATAAAAATAAAATAATAACTTTAAATAATATAAACTTAAAAATGCTTGGAGGTAAAATAACCTCTTTAGTTGGTCACAGTGGAAGTGGAAAATCAACAATATTAAATTTAATCCCAAGGATATATGATTCTTACGAGGGTGAAATAACTATTGATAATCAATCAATATATAAAACCAAAATTAAATCATTAAGAGATAACATTTCATTTGTTAGTCAAGATACAAATCTATTTGACGACACTATTAAAAAAAATATTGCATATGCAGACATGGATGCATCTGACGAGGAAATTTATAATGCTGCAAGACTTTCTTATGCATCTGAATTCATTGAAAAATTGAAATATGGATACGATACAAAAATTGGAGAAAATGGAATTAAATTATCAGGTGGTGAAAAGCAAAGATTATCAATTGCTAGAGCAATACTCAAAAAGAGTAAAATAATTTTACTTGATGAAGCAACTTCCTCACTTGATGCCGAAACTGAGGATAAAATTCAAAAAGCAATAACTTATCTAACAAAAGATAAAACAACGATAGTAATAGCCCACAGATTATCAACAATTTTAAATTCAGATAAAATTTATGTAATTGATTCTGGACGTGTTGTTGCCGAAGGTAATCATGATGAATTAATGGAGAATTCTGAGACTTATAAAAATTTTTACAATAAACAAATCAAAACTTGATGTTTATAGTTTATAAAATTCTAATAAATATAGTTTTACTTTTTTCTCCCCTAATAGTGTTGATTAGGTTGATTAAAGGAAAAGAGGACATAAATAGATTCCAAGAAAAGCTTGGTTTTTTTAAAAAAAAAAAAAAGAATGGTAATCTTGTTTGGTTACATGGAGCAAGTGTAGGTGAAATTCAAAGTATAATTCCTTTAGTTGAAAAATTTGAAAAAGATATAAAAATAAAACAAATTTTAATTACATCTAACACATTAAGTTCATCGTTTATTATCAAAAATATTAAATTAAAAAAAACAATTCATCAATATTTTCCAATTGATTGTAATTTTATATCAAAAAAATTTTTAAATTATTGGAAGCCAACAAAGGTCTTTTTTGTAGACTCAGAAATATGGCCAAATACGCTCAATAATTTATATAATAAGAATATTCCAATTATTCTTCTTAACGGTAGAATAACAAAAAAAACATTTCGTAAGTGGGTTTTCTTTTCAAGCTTTTCAAAATTAATTTTTAGTAAATTTGATTTATGTTTGTCATCTAGCTATGAGTCAAAAAGGTACTTGAAGAAACTAGGAGCAAAAAAAGTAAAATTCATCGGAAACCTAAAATTTAGTCAATCTGAAAATAAAGAAAATAATTTAGACAAACGTTTGATTAAATTAATAAATTCAAGGAATACTTGGTGTGCATCCAGCACACATCATAATGAGGAAAAATTTTGTGGATATACACACTTAAACTTAAAAAAAAAATATAAAAACATTCTCACAATTATAATACCAAGGCATATTAATAGGACCGATTTTATTATTTCAGAACTAAAAAAAATGAATCTTAAAGTGCATTTGGATTTTCCTAAAAAAAAAATTGCTTCTAACACTGACATTTATTTAGTTAATTCTTACGGAAAAACAAAAAAATTTTACAAAGCATGTAAAAATGTTTTTCTAGGTGGATCTTTAATAAATCATGGTGGACAAAATCCATTGGAAGCTGCAAGGTACGGTTGTGAAATATTACATGGTCCGAATGTATCAAATTTTACAGAAATTTATAAATTTCTGAATGAGAGAAAAATATCTTTTAAAGTTTCTGACCAAGTTCAATTAGAAAAAAAGCTTGAAAAAAATTTAAAGAAGAAAAACCAATCCAAAAAAATAATTAATAACTTAAAATTCATTGGAATGGATATCCTAAAAAAAACATACAAAGAAATTTATTAATGAACTTAAAAAAACCAAAATTTTGGGACTTAAAAGAACCAAACTTAAAGGCTTATCTACTTTTGCCTTTAACTTTTATTTTAAGAATAAGTAATTTCGTTTTAAAATTTACAAATAAAAAAAAGTTCAGAAATATCAAAACTATATGTGTCGGTAATATATATGTAGGAGGCACAGGAAAAACACCAACTACTTTATATATCTACGAAATGATGAAAAAATTAAATTTTAATGCTGTAACTGCTAAAAAATTTTATTCAGATCAGCTTGATGAGGTAAAATTACTTCAAGGAAAATCTGAATTTATTTCACTGAAACAAAGAGTAGAAATAGTCAAAACTTCAATAGAAAAAAATTATGATGTGATTATTTTTGATGATGGTCTACAGGAAAAATTTCTAGATTATGATATCAAGTTTGTTTGTTTTGATGCAAGAAAATGGATAGGCAATGGCTGCTTAATACCATCTGGTCCGTTAAGAGAAAACATTGAAAGCTTGAAAAAATATGATGCAATATTCATTAAAAATACAAATAAACACAATAATTTAACTAAAATTTATTCGAAAGTAAAAGAGATAAACCCTAAAATTGAAATTTTTAATACTTATGTTGAAATTAAGAATATTGAAAAATTTAATCTAAATCATAATTATTTGATTTTTTCTGGTATTGGTAATTCAGAAAGTTTTAGAGAAACACTTAAAGAAAATAAATTCAAAATAGTTGAAGAATTAATTTTTCCAGATCATTACCAATACAAAGAAGAAGATATAACTAAAATTCTTAATAAAGCAAAAATTAAAGGATTAAAAATTGTTACAACAGAAAAGGATTATATAAAAATAGTCTCTAATATTAAAGATAATATAAATTTTATAGAAATTGACTTTAAAGTAAAAAATAATGATAAACTTGAAATGTTTATAAAATCAAAAATTAATGAGACAAATTAAATACTTTTTACAATTTATTATAATTTTTTTTTTATTTGTAGTTTTTAAATTACTGGGTATAAAAATTTCACTCTTGATCTCAAGTTTTTTGTTTAAAAACATAGGGCCGTTTTTTAAATCAAGATCAGTTACAATCTCAAACTTATCAATAGTTTTTCCAAGATTATCTGAAGAACAAAAAAAACAAATAATTAATAAGATGTGGTCAAATTATGGAAAAATTTTTGCAGAATATGTATTTATTAAAAAATTTAGAACTTCTTCTAAGTATCAAAAAAAAATAACTGTAGAAAATCAAGAACTGTTAGAAAAGATTAAAACTCAAAATAAGCCAGTGATTTTTATATCAGGTCACTTTAATAATTTTGAACTAATGGCGATGCATATCGAAAAATCAGGTATTAATTTAGCTGCAATTTATAGGCCGCTAAATAATAGGTTTCTTAACCCTATAATGGAAAAGATAAGAAAAAATTATATCTGTAAAAAACAAATAAAAAAAGGAATTTCAGGTACCAAGCAGCTTCTTAAAGAATTTAAAAATGGAACATCAATAGCTTTAATGATTGATCAAAGAGTTTCTGAGGGTTTAAAATCTAATTTATTTAATCAAGAGGCATTAACTACGACAATTCCTGCGCAATTTGTAAAGAAATATGGGGCTTCAGTTGTTCCTATATATATAGAGAGATCTATTGATAATAATTTTAAGTTAAAAGTCTTAAATGAGGAACGATTTTCTAAGGATGAAACGATTGAAAAAATTACTTTAAAACTTAATAAAATTTTAGAAAAAATGATTGTCACAAATCCCCATCAATGGATTTGGACACACAATAGATGGAAAATTTAGATTAATTTAAATCTTCTTCTTTTTTTAAAAAAGCCTCTTTATATGAATAATACGCCTCTTGAGACTCAACATTCCAGTAGTTCAAATCTTCAATAGGAATTTTTTTACCAGAAACAGCACACAATACGTGATCTCCATTTTCTAATATTTTAAAATTATTTGGCAAATATTTAATTTTAGCTAATTTTTTCATGATATAGTTTTTATATTATATGAAAGTAGGAATAATAGGAAGTGGAGGCAGAGAACATGCTTTTTGTGTATCTCTTAAAAACTCAAACAAAATAGATAAGATTTACTGTTTTCCTGGAAATGCCGGTACTAGCTTAATTGCTGAAAATATAGAGACTGATTTAAATAATTTTGAAAAACTTAAAGAAATCATTCAAAAACTTAAAATAGATATAATTATTGTTGGACCAGAAAAACCTTTGGTTGATGGAATCGTTGATTTTTTAGAGAAAAATCAAATTAAAGTTTTTGGTCCAAATAAAATTTCTTCTCAATTAGAGGGATCAAAAATATTCACAAAAAATTTATGTAAAAAATACAATATTCCAACTGCAAACTTTGGGGTTTTTAAGAATCAAGATAAGAGTTTATCATTTTTAAAAAAATGTAAATATCCTGTTGTTGTGAAAGCTGATGGTTTGGCGGCTGGCAAAGGTGTTTATATATGCGAAAGATTTGATGAATCATCAAATGCAGTTAAAGAAATTTTTAATGGCAAATTTGGAAAAGCAAAAGAAGTATTAATTGAAGAATTTTTAAAAGGTGAAGAAATGAGTTTTTTTATAATTTCTGACGGAGAGAGTTATAAAAAGTTTGGGACTGCGCAAGATCATAAGAGGGCTTTAGAGGGAGATAAGGGACAAAATACAGGTGGTATGGGTGCATACTCCCCCTCACGATTAGAAAATTTAAAACTAGAGGAAAAAATATTAAAAAGAATAATAGATCCAACTTTAAAAGGTTTGAAAGATTTAAATACAGATTTTAAAGGTTTTTTATATGCTGGTTTGATGATTTTGAATGGTGATCCATTTTTAATTGAATATAACGTAAGAATGGGTGACCCGGAGTGTCAAACTATACTTCCTAGACTTAAAACTGATTTTGTGGAAATTTTAAAAGCTTGTGTTGATAAAAATCTTAAATCAACAAGAATAGATTGGTTTGAGGAAAAAAGCTTATGTGTTGTTTTGGTATCTAAAGGATATCCTGAAAAATTTCAAAACAATGTTGAAATAAAAGAAATATCGGCACTCAAACTTAGAGAAAATGAGTATATTTTTCATGCAGGAACAAAAATTATGGAAAATAGAATTTACTCTAATGGTGGAAGAGTTTTAAATTTTGTAACTAAGTCTCACGATTTAAAAGAAGGAAGAAATGATTTAATAAAATTGATTGATAATTTACATTGGGAAAATGGATACTTTAGAAAAGATATTGGCTTTAAAATCATCAACTAATGAGAATAATATCTGGAAAATTTAAAGGAAAAAAACTGTATTTACCTAAGGATAAGGAAACTAGGCCTCTAAAAGATTTGGTCAAAGAGTCAATATTCAATCTTTTATTTCACTCAAAAAAAATCTGTGTTGATATAAAAGATTCATCAGTTCTTGATTTATTTTCTGGATCAGGTTCTTTTGGCATGGAGTGCATATCTAGAGGATCAGAAAGTGTATTTTTTTTTGAGAAATACTCAAAAGCAGTGCAAGTATTAAAAAAAAACCTCGATTTAATTAAAGGGAATAAAAAAAATAAAATTTTTGAATATGATTGCTTTACTTTTTTTAGTTCAGAAAAAAAGATTAATTATAAGTTCGATATTATTTTCATAGACCCCCCTTATAAGGAGCTTAAAATTAACGAGTTATTAGAAAAAATAATTGAAAAAAAAATTCTCAAAAATAATGGAATAATGATAATTCATAGGCACAAAGGAGATAAAGTAGAGATCACTAAAAAAGTAAAAATTTTAGACATTCGTAACTATGGAATTTCTAAAGTATACTTTTGTAACTAATAACTTGTTAAAATTTTTTTTGTTTCGGTTTTGATTAATTCAACAGAGGGCTGATCATAAGGATTAATTTTTAGAGATTTTGCTAATAAAATTGTTTCTAAAATAAAAAAAGAAAATAATTCTCCCAATGTTTCCTCACTTCTATTTTTAATAGAAAAAGTTCTGAATGGCATATTTTTTTTTTTGAAAACTTTTTGGGTGGCAAGAATTTGAGAAATTGTAATTTCATTTAAATCCTTATTAATTAAAAATTTTTGTGATTTTGGAATAATACTTGATTTTATTTTTGGTGAAAGTTTATTAGAAGTAGTAAAGAATGTATAAAAATTATTTTTTTTTCCATCCAAATATAATTGCATTAAACTATGATTATCTTTTGGCATTGTTGAGATAATAGGAAAAATACCTTTTCCTTTTTTTCCTAAACTTTCAGCTACTAATTGTTGATACCATTTAAGGAAACTATCAGCAGTTTCATCATAATTTAAAATTACAGAATTAAATTTTTTCCTTCTCATTAGTATTAAAATATTACCTACATTATTTGTAATAGAATTAAAAAAATTTTTATTCTTTACGAGGTTATTAAACTGCTTAAATTTAGACTCATTTAAACCCATTAATTCAGCTGGAAGCATTCCAACCTCGGATAAAACTGAATATCTGCCTCCGATATAATTATTATGATCAATAATTTCTGCTCTTAATTTTTTGGAAATCGATTTTAAATTGCTATCTTTTTTATCTGTAATAAGAATATTTTTTTCATTTTTTTTTATATAAATATTGGAATTAACAATTGTTTCTAAAGTATTGCCAGACTTAGAAATGATTATATTTAGATATTTTTTTTTAGGGAAAAAATCAATTCTACTAAGGTTTGACACAAAATAAAAATTTTTTTTTATCTTATATTTTAAAAAATCATAAATTGCATTTCCCCCTAGTGAGGATCCACCCATTCCAAAAATTCTAATATCTTTAAACTTTTTAAGTTTTTTAATTTTCTCTTTAGTATAACTATACTCATAATTCTTTTGTAAAGATTCGATAACAGCATCTTTAGAAGAAATAAGTTCATGTAGATATTTTTTTAATTTTTTACTTTTTGTTTGATTTTTAAAGTCCCTAAAAGAAATATTTTTAGTTAACATTACTATTGAATTTTTTCCAAAATACTCTTTGTGATTTCATACTCAGAAGAGTCTTCTTCATTTTGATTGTTTGAGTTATTATTATCATCACCATTAAAAACCTTTTTTAAATCTATATCTTCAGTATTTTTTTCATTTACATTATTTTTTTTTATCCGCTCATTCGGTTTTGGCAGCTCTGAAAAATCAGGAGGCAGTATCAATGGGTCTTTTTTGTCAATTAGAAATTCCTCTCCTGAAGAAGATTTTTTTTTTAACTTAAAGCCTCCACAAGAACTTAAAAAAAAACCAATCAGAAAAATTATAAAAATATTACTAACGTGCTTCATCTTTTTTTTTACTTAAAATCTCTAACATTATTAAACAAAATATACCTAGAGTTATAGAATATATCAGCAACATTAAATATAAACCAATGAAAATTGTTAATATGTATATCTATAAAATCAGGGACAGCTGAGTAAAATACTCTATCAAAAATATTTCCAAAAGAGCCTCCAATAATCATTAAATAACTGAATTTCTCAAATCTTTTAGATCTAAACATCAGCCAAATAATTACGGCCGTTATTATACAAATAAAAATTGTAAGCAAATTATAGTATAATTTATCATTAAAAGAAAATAAGCCAAAAGCAACACCTTCGTTCCAAATCAAATTAAAATTTAAAAAAGATGTAACACTAATGCCATATTTCTCATAAGTTTCTGGAGAACTAATGATCAATAGTTTACTTGCTCGATCAATTAAAAAGATAAAAATAATTATAAAAAAATCTACCAAATGTTTTTTAGACATTTTATTTACAATTGTGTCTTTCACATGGTGCGTTTTTAATTTTCCAACATATTGGACATTTTTCACCTTTAGCTTTGCTTGTCTCAACGATTATTTCACTCATATCACTATTCTCAATTTTAACTGAAGAAGTTATACAAAGTTCTGATAGATCAATATTTTTTAAAAATTTTTGGTTTTCATTATTTAATTTTACAATTAATGCTGCTTCTAAACTAGACCCAATATCTTTACTTGCTCTTTTTTGCTCAATACTAAGATTGCAGATATCTCTTATCTTAATTAATTGCTTCCATTTAGAATTTAGTTGAGAATTTTCAAATTTTTTAGGGAAATTCAAAAATTTTTCAAGATGAATACTTTTTTTATTCTTTGAAATAAGTTGGTAAATTTCCTCAGTTGTAAAAGATAGAATTGGTGCAAACCATCTTATTAAAGAATTTAGAATTACATTTAAGAGTATAAGGGTAGATTTCCTCTTTTCAGAATTTATTGGATCACAGTACAAAGTGTCTT
>TARA_B100001057_G_scaffold242442_1_pt1 | contig 10212 bp, 11 predicted proteins | sample TARA_B100001057 | Tara Oceans TARA_B100001057 (sample SAMEA2621839) | marine metagenome | biome: marine biome (ENVO:00000447); feature: surface water layer (ENVO:00002042); material: "saline water (ENVO:00002010), including plankton (ENVO:xxxxxxxx)" | depth 5 m | reverse complement strand
TCTGCTGTTGAACAAGCACCCGATACCAAGCCGCCAGTAGCAGCGGGGCGCCTATTTCAAGTGCATCGTCAACTAACGTACTAAACTGCGCGGCGGTGGCAACCTTGTTGAGCCAATCATCGACGTCGAGCTCGGCAAATTGATCGCGCATCGTCAGGGGGGCGTAACCCGCTTGAGCAAAACGCTGAGGAGAAAAAGGCACAGCCTGTTGCTGCAACCATGTATCGGCCTGACCAGCCGCGGCCTGCACCTGAAAAGACTGGCAACGGCTGCGAATGGTCGGCAGCAATCGATTCCAATAAGGCGTACACAGCAGTATGTGGGTGTTTGCCGGTGGCTCTTCCAGCGTTTTCAGCAAGGTATTTGCTGCATTAACGTTCATCAGGTGTGCGTCGAGCACGGCAACTACCTTACGTGGCGCAATTTGTGACGTTTGTACCGCAAAGGCATTCAGCGCACGGATCTGATCGATCTTGATTGCCGCGCCCTCTGGCGCAACCCAGCGAAAATCAGGATGTGCAAGTTCTTCGGGGTCCTTATCTTCAGGTAGCTCCAACAACAGCAGTGTCGCTGCTGCCAATAGAGCGCGTCCGCCCCAACCCTCGGCACAGGAAAGCCCAATGGCCGCAGGGAGTACGCCCTGTTGCAATCGCTCCGTTATCGCGAGCAGCACATCGTCATGCCAAGGATAAGACTCAAACATCGGGCTCGGCCAAGACCGATGAAACATTGATGAAATGGGTAATTGCGCTGCATACATCGGCCTGCACGACAGCCAAGGGCTGCCCCGCGTTGATGGTCACGATGCGCTCAAACTTTTCGGCCCGCGCTAAGTACCCCTCGCGCACGCGCATAAAGAATTCTCGCTGCTCTTCTTCCATCCGATCTTTTTCGCGATCAGCAATACGCGTCTGAGCAATATCCAGGTCCAAATCCAAATAAAGAGATAAGTCTGGCTGCAAACTGCCCTGCACCCACGATTCCAGAGTTTCGAGCACTTTCAAGTCAAGCTGCCTACCGTATCCTTGATAGGCGAACGAGGCGTCGGTGAAGCGGTCGCAAACCACCCATCGACCACCATCCAAGGCAGGCCGGATAACATTTGTCAGATGCTGCGCGCGCGCCGCGAACACCAAGAGCAGTTCTGCAAGCGGGTCCACTTGCTCCTCCCACTTATACAACATGGACTCACGCAACGCCTCCGCCATAGGCGTCCCCCCTGGCTCTCGGGTGCGCAGATAGTCAATCCCTGCGCTATCAAGGGTTGCGCAAACAGAGTCGACGTTGGTGGACTTGCCCGCCCCTTCGGAGCCTTCAAGCGTGATGAATTGCCCTCTCATGATCCACCCTTAGACAATTGATATCGACGCACGGCCGCGTTGTGCTCCTCTAACGTGCGCGAAAACTGACTGGTGCCATCACCTCGCGCTACGAAATATAGGTAATCGCCATCCGCTGGGTTCACTGCGGCCTGGATTGACGCCAGAGAGGGTAGTGCTATCGGAGTGGGAGGCAACCCTTTGTATCGATAGGTGTTAAAGGGTGAATCGACGCGAAGGTCACGGCGGCGAATATCGCCATCAAAATTCTCACCAAGCGCGTAAATCACCGTGGGGTCAGTTTGTAACTTCATGTTTTTTTTCAAGCGTAAGTGAAAGACTTGGCTAATCTGACGCCTGTCCTCGGGCGCGTCGCTCTCTTTTTCGATGATCGACGCCAAGATCAGCGCCTGTGCAGGGGTCGCCACGGCCAAATTGTCCGCTCGAAGACGCCACGCCCTTTGTAGCTGCATAAGCAATGCATCGTGGGCCCGCTGCAGCACACTCAAATCCGTGGCCCCGGCAGTCACAAAATAAGTGTCTGGAAAAAAAGCCCCCTCGGCAAATGGCAGGTCTAAATCTAGCTCATCCTGCAGGTGTTGCCAGCCCATGGACCGATGCTTGAGGACCCCCTGCTCGGCCAGCAGTGCCATTACCACGCGCAGATTCATGCCCTCGGGCAGACGAATCGCGTGCTGTTGAACCTTACCACTGGAAAACAACGCGATCAGTTCTCGCGCATTTTGTCTGCTCGGCACTTTATAAGTACCAGCGCGCAATCCGCGATCAGAACCAGATATCCGAGCGTAGAGACGAAACAGGACAGGACTATCGGTCAAGCCAATGACGGCCAACTCGTCGGCTACCTGGGTGAGCGAAGCCCCTTGAGCAATGCGAAACACCACTGCCTCGTGGTCGGACTTTTGCTTAGGCCAAATCTGCAAGAGGTAAAAGACAGGGGTAGCCATGGTGAGCATCACCAGAGCAATCAAAGCCGATGACCGCCGAATATTCACAGGTTCGCCCACACTCGTACTCGACTGGGCTAAATTTTGCCGAAGACCAAGGTTCCGTTCGTGCCACCAAAACCGAAGGAATTGCTCGCTGCAGATGTAATGTCGACATCGCGTGCCTGATTCGGTACGTAGTCAAGGTCGCAACCCTCACCGGGGTTTTCAAGGTTAATCGTAGGCGCAACCACCTGCTCTTGCAGAGATTTCAACGTGAAGATCGCTTCTACAGATCCTGCGGCTCCCAGCAAATGACCGATCATAGATTTGGTTGAACTCACCATCAGCTGAGTGTCATCACCAAAAACGCTTTTCACACCCTTAGTCTCTGCCACATCACCCAAGGGTGTTGATGTGCCGTGCGCATTCAAGTAGCCCAACTGATCGGGGTTCAGTTCAGCGTCCTTTAGCGCATTGCGCATGGCCGTGGCACCACCCTCGCCGTTTTCCGCCGGCCCAGTAATATGGAATGCGTCAGCGCTCATACCAAAGCCCAAAACCTCACCATAAATCTGCGCGCCGCGCGCTTTGGCGCGCTCATATTCCTCCAGCACTAGCACACCGGCACCCTCGCCCAGTACGAAACCGTCGCGATCTTCATCCCAAGGGCGACTGGCTTTTTCTGGCTCATCATTGCGGCTGGACAACGCGCGCATGGAAGCAAAACCCGCCACAGTTATTGGTGATGTAGCGGCTTCAGCACCCCCAACCACCATGACGTCAGCATCACCGTACTGGATCATGCGAGCGCCAAAACCAATGTTATGAGTGCCAGTGGTACAGGCTGTGACCACAGCGATATTTGGCCCTTTGAAACCGTACTCGATGGAAACATTGCCGGAGATCATGTTGATGACGACGCCGGGAACAAAAAAGGGTGAGACTCTTCTAGGGCCGCTTTTCAGCAGCGTGTCATGAGTTGACTCAATAGTATTGATGCCGCCGATACCTGAACCAATGGCTACGCCAATGCGATCAGCATCGCTGGGGTGAGACTCCAACCCGGCGTCTTGAATCGCTTGTGCAGCGGCGGCGATGCCTAGCTGGATAAAGTCATCGATGCGCCGCGCTTCCTTGGGGTTCATGTAGGGCGATATATCGAAGTCGCGAACACTGCCGCAAATTTTCACCGCGTAGTCGGTCGTGTCAAAGGATTCGTTCAATCCAATGCCGCTGCAACCGGCTACCGCCGCTTGCCATGACTCCTCGACGGTATGGCCAATTGGGCTAATCATTCCCATGCCGGTGACGACTACTCTTCGTTTGGTCATTTTCAATTATCCAGGTCGATGGTTCGCTGCAGTGCTCGGATGATGAAATTAGCGCTCTGATGATGCAACAAGCGGGCAAAAAAAAGGGGCGCAGGCGCCCTTTTTTTTGTTTTTTTGATCAGTTTGGACTGACTGGCAGAATCATCAGGGTAAGGCTGTTATCGCTTTACACCCCGGCGGCGGCTATCGCGGCCTACTGATGCGCAAGGATGTAGTCTATTGCTTCTTTAACCGTGGTTATTTTTTCCGCTTCTTCATCGGGAATTTCGGTCTCGAATTCTTCTTCAAGAGCCATAACCAGCTCCACCGTGTCTAGCGAATCTGCGCCAAGGTCTTCGACGAAGGAGGCATCACTTTGCACTTCCTCGTCCTTTACTCCCAGCTGCTCGCAGATCAGCTTCTTAACTCGTTCTTCAATATTGCTCATGCGTCTAGATACTCCCTCGGTAGTGTTGGGCGCGAAGCGTGCGAATTCTATAGATGCGCTATAGCCAATTCAAGCAAACTATCGCCCCGAAAATACAGGCATTTTCTGCGATGCACTTCACAATATCTCATTGATTTCTCGCGACTTTCTCAATGCTTGAAGCCAACCACGGGCTCTGCGAAGCATCTATGGGCGCCCATTCAAAAAGTCTGTGAGGCTGACTGAAAATGTTGTGAGCATCTAGCCAAAAAATAGGCCGCCATTCACCTGCAGAGTCTGGCCGGTGATGTATCCCGCCTGCTGCGAACACAGAAAACTCACGGTAGCGGCAATTTCATGAGTAGAGCCCATTCGCCCCAAGGGTATGCGCTCCAACATAGCGGCATGTTGCTCTTCATTCAGCGCCTCGGTCATATCGGTTTCAATGAATCCAGGTGCCACCGCATTCACGGTAATACCGCGAGAAGCGACTTCCATGGCCAGCGAGCGCGTAAAGCCTTCTAATCCGGCCTTACTGGCGACATAGTTGCCTTGTCCAGGGTTGCCTAACCGCCCCACGACACTACCGACGTTGATCACCCTGCCCCAACGGGCTTTCAACATTCCGCGAAGCAGGGGTTTCGTGATACGAAATGACCCAGATAAATTTGTATCAATCACCTCAGACCAATCCGCGTCCGACATACGCATGAGCAGGTTGTCCTTGGTGATGCCCGCGTTGTTTACCAGGACAAGGGGTGTCGGGGCTATTTCGTTCACTCGCCCAACCGCGCCGGCAACCGAATCGGGGTCTGCAACATCCAGCCAAATACCGGCGCCACTGTCCCCCAAACGCTCATCAATCGCTTCTGCACCACCCTGTGACGTTGCTGTGCCCACCACAAAAAAACCGTCGTCGGCAAGTTGTCCCGCGATGGCTGCGCCAATTCCACGGCTAGCGCCAGTGACCAGTGCCGTTATTTTTTCTGACATATAAATCTCGTATGTTGGGTATCGAGTGCTATAGCTGTTGGGCCGCTTCCACACCCGATGGGCTAGATAAGCCGACAGTGGGCGTAGCGCGAGAGATGCGTTTGACAAGGCCGGTGAGCACGCTGCCCGGGCCACATTCAACGAATTGCTCCACGCCGCTGCCTACCATGTTGTTTACACAAGCTGTCCAGCGCACCGGCGAATACAGTTGTTCTACTAACAACGTACGCATTTCGTCCACGGAGCTTGCAGCGCTGGCGTGGACGTTTTGAATCACAGGCACAGCAGGCATGGTCAACTCAATGGCCGCCAAGGCACTGGCAAAGTCTGCCGCCGCCGCCTGCATCAGTTGTGAATGAAAAGGCCCACTCACGTCCAGCGGTACCGCGCGTTTAGCGCCTGCAGCCTTACAGGCATCTATCGCGGCATTCACCGCTGCAGACTCACCAGCAATGACAACTTGGCCAGGCGCGTTGAAATTCGCAGCACTCACCTCGCCGTCCACCCCTTCGCAGCACTGCGCAATCGCTTCATCATCCAGACCCAGCACCGCGGCCATAGAACCTTGCCCATTTGGCACCGCCGCCTGCATCAGTTCACCACGTTTACGGACTAGGGCAACACCGTCGGTAAAGCTCATGGCGCCCGCGCAAACCAACGCGGAATATTCTCCAAGGCTATGACCAGACATGACGCTTACTTTTTGTTGGGCATTCGGCCACAAATCCCACAGTGCAACGCTGGCGACCAGCAGTGCAGGCTGCGTATTCTCTGTTTGACCAAGCTGTTCGGCCGACCCCTGTTGGGTCATCGCCCATAAATCGAAACCCAGCACCTCAGACGCCTCGGCGAACTTAGCTTCAATTGACGGATACTCCGCTGCCAAGTCACCGAGCATCCCGACGCTTTGAGCCCCCTGCCCGGGAAAAATCGCCGCAATGGTTCCGCTACTACTCATATCAACCTCTTTTGACCATCTATTCTGTAAAGGCGCGTCGTTAACGCTAAATTTCTATCCACTTGCAAATGCCATCATGCGCGGACCAGCATCTGCTCGCAGGCCATGGGTAGTTGATTCGCCACATATTCTCTTCCTTGCAGGATGGCGTGGGCAAAACCGCGCTTGGAGGCGCTGCCGTGACTCTTCACAACCACACCGTTGAGCCCAGCAAATAGAGCTCCATTATACCGGTCCGAATCGATCTGAGCCGAAAGCTCTCCATAGTCTGTTTCATTGGCCAAGTTGGCTAACTGGCCGCGCAAAAAACCCGCCATGCTCTCAATCGTCTTGAGAACCAGATTGCCTGTGTAGCCGTCACAAACAATGACATCGGCTCGACCAGAAAATAGCTCGCTGGGCTCGATGAACCCGATACAGTTTATGCAATCGTCCTGCTCGAACAGACTGATTGCCCGATTAATGTCGCCAGTACCCTTACCCCGTTCCACACCGATGTTCAGCAAACCCACACGGGGTGGCATGAGGTGGCCCGCCCCAATATTTTCTGTCACAGATGCCGCAGGTAGCTGATGCGTCGACTGCAGGGCGCTGCCAAGTCGGCCAAATTGTCGCAACAAGTCCGGTGCGCAATGCACGTTGGCGCCCAAATCCAGCATATAGAATTGTCCGCATGGACCTTGAAAAGCTTTAGCAATCGCTGGCCGATACAGTCCAGCCACCGTACCTAGGAAGCTACGCCCCAAAGTCATCATCGCCTTCGTATCGGCTGAACTGACAAGGGCATCCGCTTTTTTGTCCGCCAGCATCTGCATGCCGATGGCAAGGGATGTGTCATGAGAGCGTTTAAGTAGGGCTCTTGGGGTTTCGTTTCCGGTTAGCGCGGCGGCGCAGGATCGCAGTTGAGCGCCCCTCTCGACCAGTACGTTGATTTTTTGCTGGTCAAGTCGAACGATGTCGCCAATGACGATCAGTTCTTCTGCGTATGGGTAGGCCAAGCAGCCTTCGAGATTTTGCTCGCCACAACCTTCTCCACCCATAAGGTCAATCGCAATCTTCATGAAATCAGGGCGTTGGGCGATGGCACTTGGAGCTCTGTGATCAACGGGCTACCTGCTCACGTGGGCTAAAGACCTCGCTACAGGCCGCAGGTTGCCTGCGCGAGTCAGCCGGTTGAGGACTGTTAGCTCTTATCAGGCATTACCTGCTTGCCACGGTAAAAACCGTCAGCGCTAATGTGATGCCGACGGTGGGTTTCGCCTGACGTGTTTTCAACCGACAGCGTTGGTGCGCTGAGTGAATCGTGGGAGCGGCGCTGGCCGCGACGTGATCGCGTCACCTTGCTTTTTTGTACTGCCATTTCGACTGTCCTTAACTGTTACTTTCGCTGTTCTTTCGTTTTATCCGCGTGCAGATGAAAAAGATGATTCTATTCTGCCTTTCACTGCTCTGCCTTTCACTGCGGTCGTCCTCTGCACTCACGCATTTTCGTGCGCAAAGCGCCTAATCCTGATCCTGATCGCTAGCTCGTATTGCCTCTTTCAATCCTGCGAATGGAAAACGTCTCGACCCTTCCTCGCTGCCCTGAGTGTCTGCTTCGTTGCTGGCCGCATCTCCGTAACGCATGACTGGGATGTGGATGCAATCGTCGTCCGTGCAAACCCCTTCTGGCAAGGCCAATAGCAGCTCGTCCTCGACCAGTTCCACCATGTCTAGATTGGTGCCAGCCACCACCAGAATGTCCAAACTCGGGTCCAGCACGCTCCACGCATCAGCCTGCTCTTCGTCGAACGCGATAACACTCGCGAAGCTACAGTCAACGTGACACCAAACGTTTTCGTTGCAACGATGACAGGCGAGCTGAGCCATGCAGTGCACACGCCCACTGACTTTGATTCTGGCTTGTCCGTCATGCGCAAATTTCAATTCCGCAGCAATGTCTTTTACCGCCTCGCAAACGTCTCCAAACCGAGCCAGCGAGTTCACTTCAAGCTCTTGGGTCACCACTGCCCGCTGTTGAGCTAACGAACGATAGGTTGACGAGCCTGAAGCGTTGGATTTCATGGCGGCGCCACTATAGGTACCTCGATGCAGGGTGTAAAGTAGCTGAGCCCGCGATTTTGTGGGTGCCAATCGTCCAAGGCGCTGATTTTAAGCAAGATTGTGTGAGCCCGCGCCTGCGTCCAGCAACAGCTCGCATAAAGGTCACAAACAACCGATATGAGTAAACCGATGACTGACCCCTTGATCCTCGGATCTTCCTCCCGTTATCGCGCACAAGCGTTGCGCTCCCTCGGTCTGGTGTTTACGCAAGTCTCGCCAAATGTCGATGAAAGACCGCGCTTAAATGAGTCCCCGGAAACCTTGGCCGCTCGTTTGGCACGAACCAAGGCGGTCAACATTGCTCAGCAACATACGGGGGCCATCGTCGTCGGCAGCGACCAAGTGGGATTTTGTTCCGGCCGGCTCTTGAGCAAACCGGGCAGCAAGGCGAATGCCATCGCAGTTTTGCGCCAAAACGCTGGTCAGACTGCAACGTTTTACACTGGCCTCGCTTGCGCCCGTCAAGATCTCGCAGGAAAGCTGCACACCCAACTGGATGTCTGCAAAACCGAACTCAAATTTCGATTACTTACCGACGATCAGATAACGCGCTATGTCGACTACGACGACCCGGTTGATGTGGCCGGCGGATTTAAAGCCGAAAGTCTTGGTATCGCGCTATTTGACTACATCCGCGCCGATGACCCGAGCGCCTTGATTGGGTTACCCCTAATCGCGTTAACGCAGCAGTTGCAATCTTTTGGTATCGATCCGTTAAGCGCAAAGGCATAGGAGCCTCGCGCAACCTAAAAATTCAGGCCTTCTCTCTATACTGCGCTAAGCACCAGTAGTTTTTAAGCGCGTCCAAATTTCATCCATCGTAGCTTCCATGGGTGCAGACACATCGAGCCGATCACTGCCCACGGGCACCACCAATCGGACCGCGTGTAAGCAGAGCCGCTCTATCGGAGCCCCTTGATACCCTCGCTGCTTCTTACCGTACTTGGTGTCACCCAGAATCGAATGGCCCTGGTGTTGTGTATGCACGCGTATCTGATGGGTGCGCCCAGTGTGCAGGGTCGCCTGCAGTAACGTTGCAGTTGGTGCGGTATCGATAATATGAAAGTCAGTTCGAGCAACCTGCCCTTGCGCATCGACGCGTACTCGCCGTTCGCCCCAATCGGTTACATATCGCAGAAGTCGGTGTTGAACTGTGCGTGTTTTTTTCGGCCAGCTATCGTCGACAATCAACGCGTAATTCTTTTTCACGGTTCGGGCACGAAATGCGGCTTGCACCTCTTTTAAAACACCACGCTTCTTACACAACAGCAGACACCCGGAGGTATCCCGATCTAAGCGATGAGCAAGCTCAATGCGTGGCTGATTGCGCATAACACGAAGCAACTCAACAACACCGGCCGCAATGGAACTACCGCCATGCACGGCAAAACCGTGGGGTTTGTTGATAACAATAAAATCGTCATCCTCGAACAAGATGCGAGATTCGAGCAGCGTTTGCGTGCGATTATCAAGATGGGTGGGTGCTTGTGCTTTACTGACCAGGGGCGGAATTCTGATTCGGTCAGCCAACTGCAGCCGGTAGGTTTGCTTCACCCTCGAACTGTTCACGCGAACCTCGCCCTTGCGCAATATGGCGTAGATTTTTTGTTTGGGCACACCCTTGAACCGGCGCATCAAAAAGTTGTCGATGCGTTGACCGACATCATTTTCATCAACAATGTCTACAAAGGTTACGCTCATCGAATCCTATCGCTATCGGAAAAAATCAAAGGTTTGAAGGGCTTAGCATTCACTGTTAGCATCACGCTCCGAGTTTGACGACACCGGCACTTAACACTGCATGGAAGTCGCAAGCGCGCATGGTACTCGAAACACGTCACTGATGGGGAAAGCCCACTCGACGAACAGGGTTTTCGGTACCCTTCGATCACCTGAGCGACAATGAGCAGGGATCTAAACGACATAATTTCTGGTCTGGCGAACTACGCTCGACAGACCGCGGGGAAGGGATAGGGATAGGGATAGGGATAGCAACGGAAATATAAAAAGCACTGAGAAAGTACGATTTGGTCATCTTATCGAGCAGCATCAACGCGCAAGCATGAGTTGTTTGACGAATGATCAATGAAGCAACAGACAAGTAAGTCGCCAACATGTGATACCGCTAACGAAGCGGCCAGCGTCAAGCAAC
>TARA_B100001057_G_scaffold186678_1_pt1 | contig 10213 bp, 10 predicted proteins | sample TARA_B100001057 | Tara Oceans TARA_B100001057 (sample SAMEA2621839) | marine metagenome | biome: marine biome (ENVO:00000447); feature: surface water layer (ENVO:00002042); material: "saline water (ENVO:00002010), including plankton (ENVO:xxxxxxxx)" | depth 5 m | reverse complement strand
TCGTCGTGGATGGCCTGCATCAATTGATCTGGAACATCTTCTGGATTGTTAACCATCAATTCAATCGTATCTCCATAGGTAAATCTTGATCTGCCTGCTTTTGATTTCAGTGCCTTCTTTAACATTTCTTTGGCATTGTCACTGAGTGCTTTGACCTTCAGTGGCTTGGCCGCTTCTCCCATCACGCCCTTGGCTATGCTGTGAGCTTTCTTGATAGTTCTTTTGCTCAAAGGTGGCTTGTCCTTGTACATCTTCATGGCTTTGGCCATGCCAATGGCATAAGGTGACTGTACTGTGTGTCCAGATTCATCTTGCTGTCTGCCTTTGAGTAGGGCATGAACTGCCTTGGCCTGTCTGGACCTTGGTGCAATACCTGCCTTTTGTAATTCTTTTTCTACTGATTTTTCATCATACTTTTGATTGCTGGCTCCATAAGCCTCAATAACTTTTTCTATGTCTTCATAAAATGATGCTGTGTATGATGGTGTGCCTAATTCAGTTTTAATGGCTCTCATGATCATCTCTTGATCTTCTGGCTTGGAATGTATCATCAAACCCTTGGTGCCTGAATCAAAATGTTTGATACCCATCTTGTCCAGTATCTTTTTTGCTTTGGCCCTGTACTGTGGTGACTGTGAAATACCAAAGCCTTGAAACTTGCCTGGCAAAGGATCTTTGTCTTTGAAACTTACATCACCTACATTTTTATGACCTGCTTCCATCATATCGCCTATTTTTGATCTTGGCGAGTTGTAAACAGTTCCGCCTTCTTTTTTCCTTTTGCTCATCATATCAGATTTAGAACCTTTTGCAACAACCTTTCCATCAATTGCCAATGCATACACAGTGGATTTTGGAATACCCTCATCAAGTCCTGGATACGGATAAAGTTCAACATCTGACTTTTTAAATTCTAATTCGTCATCATCTGTTTCTGCATCTTCATCTCTAATCACAATCATGTTGCCATAATCTGATACTACTCTACCTATGATCTCTTGGTCTTTAACCTTGACCATGTCACCTACACCAACTGCTTCATTGTACTGTAATGATTCCAGATCAGGTGCTGACATTTTTTTGATCTTGTAATATCTTTTTTCTGCGTAATCGCCTAGTTCGTCAATCACTTCTGAATAACTTCTTGGTTCCACATACAACACTTGATCGTCAAAGTAAAAATCATTTGGATCTATGTCCATTTGATCAATCATTATCATGGACATTTCTTGTTCGACGCCCTCGTTCATTATTATCGAAACATCAGAGTGTTCAGTAGTAAGCCCTCGTTTAACACGGTCGATACCATCTTGATATGCCTTCTTGGCATTTGGATCTTTTTCAGCTTTCATTTGTGACATCATCATTTCAATAGCTTCATCAGGTGATTCATTGTCAATAATGTTTTCCACATCCGTAACTGCCAAATCCATGGCGTTGCCGCCTTCTTTCATAGTATCGTCATATGCCATTTTATTCTGCTCCCTCTGGTGCTGTATCTGATGCTGGTGCTTCAGCTGACACAGGATCTGCTTGGATACCTGCTAGTGTCTGGATTCTCTCCTTGCTGTTGTCAACATCATATGGTTTGTATAAGTCAGTGCCCATAGCATCAGTTGAAACTGCCTGTGCCACAGTTTGATCTGCAGGAACTTCTGCAGTGGCTTCAGCCTGAGCTGGCGCCTCCTGTACAGGTGCTTCAGCACTTTTTACCAAAGATTCCTCTTCAGTGGTGCCTTCTGCTTTGGTCATTTTTTCCACCTGGTCCGTTGCCGTTTTGACATCGTCAGTTGGATTTTCGATCTTTTTAAGTGCATCTAACACTGAATACATCTCAGTACTCATATTACCTCCTTATCTGGCCGCGGACTTAGGTTCTGGCTTCTTAACTTTGTTGGAGCCTACAGGGCTTTTGACACCCATGTCTAAATCGTTGGTAGTTTTGGCTGGTGGAGTTTTACCTCCCGCTACTTCATACTTGGGCTTGTCTTCTTCCTTGTCTATGTTAGACATTGGTTCCTGATAACCCTTGTGTGAATCTTTTTGCTCTTTGGACGGCTTGTCGAAGTCTTTCTCTAAAATTGGTGCTTGTTCCGGGTCCATAATGGACTTGGTTTCTTTTTCTGCCCAACCATCTGCGAAGTCTTTAGTAAACATCTTGATGCGTGTTTCACACATACCACACTCCATGGCCATCTTGGTCAGGTGTTCCGTGGTTGCTGGATAGTTTAGAGTAACTTCAAACATTGAGACATCCATGTTTTGAAGGTCTGGAAAGTCTAATTGATCTCTCATGACAGGTGTTTTCTTAATAGAAGTCACCTTTTCAACATCAAATCTAGACAGGTCCTCTTCAAACTTTTTCATAAACCCTTCAGGCAGTTCGCCTGCTAGTTTAATCTTGTACACATATTGGCGTGTACTTTCCATAAGATATGTTGTAAAGTCTTTCATTTGGTACCTAATAAGTTATAACATAAGTTATTTATTAGGCTTTAGAGTCTTTTGAATCTTTGTCTGCCAGTAATTTATCAAGGATTTCGTTTCTGTCCAGTACCATGCCTTCGCCTTCTTGTATGGGACCGTCCTTGCCTTCCACTTGATCCATCTTCATTTTTTTAAGTTGTAGGTCAATCATCTTTAACTTTTTGTTTACCTTGGCAGTTTTAGCCGTAATGGCGTGTCCAAGTAGATTTGAAGCCACACCAAATATTTCAGACGCAAACCTTGAGTCCACATTCATGCCCAAAGTCATCAGTTCTTCATATGACTGCTTGGCAGTTTTGGCCAGGTCATCCATCTCTGTGTCTGATGCTTCCAGTCCTTGTACCCTGGGCAATGCATCATCTATCTTGTCCAGTGTTTTGATTGTGTCCTTGGGCAGTTCAGGTTTGTTTCCTGACACCACGGGTTCATGCAAATCATTGTTTGTGCCTTCAGGCAGATCAAATAGTTCTTCTAGTTTCTTGGTCATTTTTTAAATATGTCCTCTTCAGTTACCACCCTGAATATCAGTCCTTGTTGTTTGCACCACTGCTGTGCGGCTGTCCATTTGGCATGGTTGTTTGCCACCACTTCTCTTTCTGCATTGCGTTGCTTGGATTCAACAATGCTCTGTTTCTTGGGTTTGATCTCAACTATCTCTGCTCTGATCTTGTTGTGTTTAGTTTTATATACAACAAAAAAGTCTGGCACATAATTTCTTGCCTTGCCAGTGAAAGGATCTCTGTAAGGTATCTTGACACATTCCGAAGCCCACTTGATCACATTTGGATTGTTATCACAGAATCTCATGAAGGCGTGTTCCCAGCCTGATCTGTAATGGGGTCTTTTTTTGCCCACATACTTGTCATGATTGAACACCATGTAATCACCTTGTAGGAATCTGCTGTTGCCACCACGGGCACTGCTTACATACTTTCTTCTTCTCATGGTAAGATATTTCTACTGGCATACTGGTTGGGTACCCTTAGATTGGTCACACCTAACAGTGTGCTTTTGGAACGCAATCCATTGAGATAGTATGCAGTGATTTGGTTCAAATCTAAGGTGTCTCCAGAAGCCTTGAATTCTGTTAGTAGCTCATCAAAGTCTTTCTTGAATGTTTCCTTGATGGCAAAGAATGTTGTGGTAAACTGTTCTGCTATCTGGTTATCTTTGAACACCGATCTAAAATATGCTCGTGCAATATCATACTGTTCTGCTGATATCACGGCCTCGGTGCCATAAAACTCGTCAAAGATTTTGACAGTGTTGTCTTGTGAATTGAATGTTACATTGATAGAGCTCATGCTAGTATTTAACCTAGTTAAGCTGAGTTGCCAAGATCTCTGTTGTTGGAAGTTATTGTTCCGCGATTGCTTTGAGTGGTGTTAGCGGAGCCTGTGGGATTCAATACTCCATACGGAGTAAGCGTGGGTGCTCTTCTGATAATTCTGGTAGGTGGAGTATCAAAACGGAAATCATTCTGTGCTGATCTGTTGGCACCACCTCTCAATACATCCTTTAATACCTGTGTGCCTTCTTCTCTGACTGCTCTGCCTATGTCACCACGCCTTACTGTGTCATAAATCCTGCCTGCCTTTTGAGCCGCACCCAACACACCTAGTATGGAACCTCTGGATAGATCTTCAAACACACCTACACCTGCATCTATCAGTCCACCCTGACCCAACACTGAAGTTGTTGAACCTGGTCTGCTCAATGATGAAGGTTCGTTGTCATAGTACTGTGGATTAGCAAATCCAGGTACCACGGAGCCTCTGCCCAGTTTACCTGATCCATATTTCACTGTTTCGTATGCTATCTCCATGGTGTGTGACATGGTTTCGCCACCTGCTGAATAATCATATGTGTCATGTGCAAAAGATTGTATCATTGGATTGACCAATGTGTAACTGACAAAGTTGTGCTGGTTGAAACCATACACTGTGATATCCTTGAAGAAATAAGGTTTTTCACCTGTTCCTTCATCCTCTGCTATGTAACCCCAGTCATCACCGTTTCTGTTTGGGTCATACAAATCTCTGCCATTGTACCCTGGTCTGGGTTGGGGAGCAAAGAAATTACCATTGATGTTGTTGGCAGAAGGATTACCATTGTAGGCCTGTGACGGATCCTTGTAGTAGTATGCATAATACTTGTACCACAAGTTTCTGATCAAGTCTCCTGCATCATCATGAAACTCTACTCTCACAGGTTCATAGTTGATTTTGGATTGTACTAATCTTTTTCTGTTGTATTGATTGAATGTCTCTAACTGGAATGTGTAGTTAGGCAACTGAACATTCTTGACCAACACACCCATGGTGGATGTGTCTGACACACCAAACGCAGATCTCAGTCCAGGAAGTTGCACGGTATTAAGATTAAAATATACATGGTAAAGAAATTTTAACCGTGGAGCGTTCTCGTATCCTGCCGATCTAAAAGTTTTGGATGCGTGTTTATAATCCTTGAAGAAATCGCTTCCGAAGAAGCCCTTCAGGAACTGTTGTCCAAAATTGCCTAGCATTAGACTAGCCCGTTACTACGGCGCCTAGTGCTCTTCCTACTGAAGTACCTAAACCTGTTCCTAATGGAGTCTGTACTGCATTGTCATAACGCATGGTCATTGACACAGTTGCAGGCTCTGAAGTGGAGTAGTTTAAGTCGTTGTAGTTGACTGAAGTTAGGTAACAACCGTATAGTTCCCAAGTTTCTAAGACAACTGGCTCATTAGCACCATTACCACCATCAAGTACTTCATATCTTGTTAAGAACTTGTAGTCGATACCAGCCGCCGCTGACGACTGTTCCATGAAGTCTACTTGCTTCTGTAGTTGTTCACCAACTAGTTTAGCAACAGCACCTGTGGCATCATCTCTGATTTCTACAGTTGCATCTGACCATGTGTGCTTACCTGCCATTCTCATTCTTGAGTTGTATAGGTCGATTGTGATATCATCAAAACTGACTTCTGGTCTAGTTATTGAGATTACTTGTTTTGTTAATTCAGTTCTTGGAGTTGAAACACCAAAGTTCTCAAATATCGTCCTAAAACGATATTTTAACTTAGGCATTAACAAGCCCTGGTTAGACGCTGATTGATCAGACGCTAATGGAACTGTCATTCTTGTTAAACTTGATACTGCCATGTATATTCTCCTGTTCTATATGTAGTACTTATTTGAATGCAGGCGCCTACAATGGTGTTTTTAACCCATTATATACGCCGTTTATTCTATAATCTACCTGCGTCAATGTCTCCAGTGTTCTTGATTCTCAATGGAATGAAGATAAACTCTACGGACTTGACTGGTTCAATCGCTATATCTACATATAGTTCATTGTTGTCTATTCTCGAAGGAGTGTTGTTTGTTTCATCACATACCACCAAGTAGTCAAATATACCTCTCTTGGTAGTTACATCATTTAACAATCCTTCAACTGCGTTCTTGATCTCGTTCCTAGTGATTTCATCATTAGGTTCAAACAAGAATCCTTTGCCTATCTCTTCCAGCTTATCTCTTAGATATGCTATGAGCCTTGAAACATTGATTCTGTCTAGTGAGCTAGGCAATGAAGCAATAGTTTTGTTACCATAGTTCACTATGCCTGACCCTGGAATGAATGTTACAGGATTGACTTTGTTGGTGTACAATGTATCTCTTAGAGCCTGTCTCACATTGATGTTCTTGAACTCACCATCACTAGAGTTGATATAACCTAGTTTGTTGATGTTGTCCACCACACCTCTGATATTACCAGCTGGTGCTAACCATGGAAAACTGACATCATCTGATTTCACAATAGTTCTGATCATGGCGTGTGTAGCCGGTACAACCACTGTGTTGCCTGACAAGTCATTGGTTTGTCCTGATGGATAGAACACTGCCGCAAATGAATCATTTGATACAAGTCCATCCTCGCCATCAGCGGCAAAACTTCCTGTGTTGGTTGACCATGATTCTACTTCTGTGGCAGAATCTGACAGTCTCATTGGAGCATCAGACAATATAAAGCCTGTTTGATCTCTATCATTGTTTAATGTAATCAAGTTAGGAAGTAACTCTGGATATCCCGGAGCCGCCAACAAGTTAAAGGTTTTTTGCTCTTCTCTAATCTCTGTGTTGGCATCCAGACCTGATTTCATCTTGTCTGTGATTATTTTTCTCTGTGCTTTTCTACCCATGTAAGGCGAACCGTTGTTTCTGTTGCCTGACACTGTGACCCATGCATCCTTTTGAGTAGGTAATGTATCAGTTGGGAAGTCTATGCCATTGAAATAATTTGTTCTGAACTGTTTGACATTGTAACCTGATCTTCTTGTGTTGAATACCAACATACCTGATGGATATAGTCCTGGATCTGGTCTGTCAATGTCCACATAGTTTGATGTTAACAATGTTTTTGTTGGTGTCAGTGTATCAGTAGCAGGATCGTCTGTGCCTGAGTCATGGAATCTAATGTCTGCAAATAGTACGCCATCTTCAGTTGTTTGGTCTGTGTTGTCAATCAACACAAACTGATTGATACCTGATACTGCTTCATATCTGTATAGTTTTGGATAGTTTTCTAAATCCGAAGTGTTTAACCATAAGTCACCCAACACCAATGCAGTGTCATCTGATTGTAGTGTAGGTTCTGAAGCTGATATAATCACACCGTTTGGTGAAGTTGTTGATAAATCAAATCCTCTGGCATCACTTGTAACATTTTGATATCCTTTCCATGTACCATTGTCGTTGATCAAAATATCAACTGCTGAAGTATCTGAATAATACCAGTATGTTAAGTCAGTAGGATCTGCGGTTGGTGCCGTTAAACTGGCTGTGTAGGTCAGTGGAATCCAGTTGGATAGTACCACATCTGAATTGTTGCCTGATTTAACCTGTCCAGTTGTTAATGTAGTGGCGAAACCTGCGTTTGCTACTGGAGTACCTGAAGTATCCTTAAGATAAATCTGTCCACCAAGGTCGTGTGTAATTTGAATTGCACCTGTGCTTAACAGTTTTGCACTCACATTGGATACATTGGCATTGTTGAATCCTTCAACAAAAGCGGCCGCTCCTGAACCAGCCACTGTGGCAGTTACTGCCGTGGTCAGTGTTGTTGAGTTGGCCTGTGATACCTGTATGGTAAATGTTTGTCCATTTGTAAATGATGGTGAAGTGTTTTCTGAAATGACTATTGTTGAGCCACTTAGATATCTTTTGTACACTCTATATGTTAATGTATCATTCTCGGATGTATCAAACTGTGTGTACAATGCACCAGCCACAATGGCTTTACCACCAGTTGTGTCTATGTTCTTGGATGCTGTTCTGTCATTTTCATACACTGGAGCACTTATTGCCGATCCAAATGAAGAAGTTGATGATGAGAACTGTTTGATCACAATGTTTGCACCTGAGTTCACATTGGTTGTTTTAGCCCAAACTGTACCAGAAGGTCTTGGAGTAGTCATTCCAGTTTTGATTTGAGGCACACTATAATGTTGTTGTATGTAAAGATGTGGTCTGTAATAAGTGCCTGCAGTGATACCAGCATCAGTTAACAATGTACCTGAGTTGTTGGAAATTGCAAGGTCACCTGCATCAGTTGAACCATCTACGGAAACATCGCCATCAGCAAAAATTTCTAGTTTACCATCTGCCACCCTTGAAGTAACACCTGTGATAGATGAACTGTTGATTGCAGTGGATAGTGCGGAAACAGTAGACCCACCAGTAGTCACTGTTGTTCCGTTGATTATAATCGAATGTCCTGAAGTAAGAGTTGGATTAGCATTTGAACTTGTAATTGTTGGCCATGAGTTCATCCAGTCATCTGAACCAACTAACACCCAACCATTGATTGCGCCTTTGAAGTAAATAGGATTTGCGGTATTTGTGGCTACTACGGCATAATCTCCATTGGCACCAAAACTTGCTTTAGGTACACCACCTGATAGATCATCAGTTGATGTGATCACTGTTGGTACTTTATTAGTGAATGTCTGTGTGGTTTCACTCCATTGAAAAATACCCCATGCAGTTTCTGATGCGTCCAGCCAATATGAATCAGCACTTGGATTGCCAGTAGGTCTTGTTAACCTTGCAGTCAAGGCACCTAAGTCAATGTCCACTCTTTGTATGTAAGCCCTGTTGGAAATACCTAAGGTTGAGTAAGCGGCCAATAAGCCGTATTCATTTAGTTCATATCCATTGATCGGTGTTCCCGAGCTTGAATTATAAAAACTTGGAGTTCCAAAAGTAGATACAAGATCTCTTTGTGAACCTATTAAAAAAACTTTGTTTGCATTTGCGGCCGTGGTTCCGGCGGCAGTCGCTGAGCTGTCAGTGCCTGATGTTTTATCCTGGGCTGTCGCTAACAGAATAAAGGGCACCGAATTTGAAGCTGAAGGTATGTATTGACTTTGGTCAATTACACTAACTTCAACACCTGGTGATACTAATGCCATATTTCGATTCTCCTATTCTTAACATATAGATATTTATTAATAGTTGTTTAAAACTCTACTATTGTCGAGCCTTTGCAAAGGTTTAATGTAAATACCTTAATGCAACGCCCCGTATGTAAAGCCTGTCACAAAAGACCCTGTGCCGTAAATTACATCAAACATGATGTCAAACATTACAGATCCAGGTGTCAAGTGTGTATCAATCGCAGAAGAAAGATTGCGGTGCCCAAACCCAGATGGATAGCACAAGGGTATACCAAAAAGCGAGTGTGTGATATGTGTGGCTTTAGATCAAAAGTAAATTCACAGATAGTGGTGTATCATCAAGATGGCAACCTTAATAATTCAAAGTTACTAAACTTGAGATCAATCTGTCTTAACTGTTCGGAACTGCTTCAGAAACAGGACTCTGTGTCTCAGATTGGAGATCTTGACTTGGTAGCAGACGATTGACCTGTGCATACAAATCTTCAATGGTTTTATTGTTGTCCAGTATCACATCAAACTCTGTGCCTATCCAATCCCATTCTGATCTGTGTATGTCCTTGGGCTCTGGTCCACCTTCCCAATACTTGAGTGCTTCATTCCAGTATTCAGGCTTGTCACCTCTGGCCACTTCAACTATCTGTGCATCCAGTCCTCTTAACATTCTGATTTCATTCCTAAACCTAACATCCGTGATCACAACATTATCCTTGGAGTTTCTTAGTTTGTTCTCCAACGATGCTATCCACATATCATCATGAAAGCCTGATCTTACGACTTCTGTGCCAAAGTACTGTAACACCCATCTTGGTGTTAGGTCAGCCATGCCCAGTCTTGTGGCCCACCATGGATCCACTTGTTCACGCCATTCACGGGACTGTCTTGTCCTGCCTTCCAGCATCTGTCTATCCCAGCCAAATATATGTGCCACACCATCCTTCAATGAATTGGCAAATGATTCTCTTCTCCATCCGTGAAAGTTAACTAGATAATCTGCAACAGTATCTTTTCCAGATCCCATTACTCCACATAATCCTATAATCATTTTATACTCCTTATCTGTAAGTGCTTTAGAGTGTCTTGTAGCATATTGATTTGTCTACGACAGTCTTCTAGTGCATGGTGAGTGGTTGGTGGCTGTGGTAATTCAGGCCATAATGAATACACTGTTCTGCAATCTCTGACCTTGTAAAAACGCCAGGGCAAGTTCAAGGCTTGTTCCTTGTAGGCGTGTTCCAGTATGTTCATGTCAAATGTAGGACCATTGGCCCATATACGATCACA
>TARA_B100001057_G_scaffold116839_4_pt1 | contig 10213 bp, 10 predicted proteins | sample TARA_B100001057 | Tara Oceans TARA_B100001057 (sample SAMEA2621839) | marine metagenome | biome: marine biome (ENVO:00000447); feature: surface water layer (ENVO:00002042); material: "saline water (ENVO:00002010), including plankton (ENVO:xxxxxxxx)" | depth 5 m | reverse complement strand
TTTGAACCAGTGACATCTTGCGTGTGAAGCAAGCGCTCTACCACTGAGCTAATCGACCACAATTTTCACAGTCCTAGAAGAGCCCTTCATAGACATTAGGGCTTTCACCAGCCTTTCCGGACAAGAGATGGTGCGCGAGGGGGGAGTCGAACCCCCACGTCCGCAATGGACACCAGATCCTTAGTCTGGCGCGTCTACCAATTCCGCCACCCGCGCTAAGCACTGTCTCTTGGACGGCGGAGGAGGTAGTCCCCCAGCTGACCATATTCAAGAATTACTTTCAAAAAAGTTATCCCTGCGGAATCGTCACTGAACGAGTATAACGGAAACTGTTTTGCTCGATAAACCGAGTGGCCACTATCGGATTTCCTTGGAACGGATTTCTCTTAAGAATGGCTACACCCTCATCAGAAAGAACGGTTATGGCTAGTTCGACAGAGGTAATTCGCCCCCCAACAAACTCAGAACGAGTATTTAAGTTAGGTGCTAATCCGGTCCCATTGATCGCAAAATTCCGAACTGTCTGCAGCCCCTTGTCAGAGCTCATTACGGTAATCTTAGTGATACGGTCTTGCCCAGTGCTATCACGGTAATCAACCACAAATGTGACCGTAAACTCGTAAATATTCTCACACATTAGATCCTCTAGTTCATTCGCCCCAGCCGATGCATCAAAAGCGGTTTCAAGATTCTGCCTTCCTAACAACGAACGATTGTAGGTCTCATTTGGATCGAGTAGATTTCGATAAAGGACGAAAGTTGAAAATTGCTGATTCGGATTTCCAAAAACGGGGTCGACAAAATCAAGTTGGTAAGAAACCGCCGAAATGTCACCACCCTGGTCGGCATTGCGGTTACCTCCGCCTGCCTCACTGAGGCGCTCGCGGCTTCCAGCGTTCCCGTTGTAGCGATCAGATGCAGAAGTGAAAAAAGTTAGTCTTGCTGCATTTGGAGTTTCCTGTCCCTGCGGTCCGATTCCCTGTTCTGTAGTGGTCGCAATGAGCCACTGACTTTCATTGTTTCCCAAGCGGGTCACCATCGATTCCAAATCACGCCCAAGGGCATTCAGCATGATCTTGGCCTGACCAGCTGCACGAATCTCAGTCCGTGCCGCTTTCCAAGTATCGATAGCTGTTCCCGTGATGAGAAGCGTAAGAAGAGTAAGAACTAGAGTGATGGACATCGCCACCATGAGCTCGGCAAGAGTAAACCCTTTAGCGCAACTTTTGCGAATGCGAGAGTATTTCATAAGTTATAAGCAATTAATCTAACGCCTGACAACAAGGTTGCGGGAGAAAATGGGACGGGTGAAATTATTAGGATCAAACGCACCAGAAAGATAAGCGAAGGTCGTCGTCGGCAGGCTGTAATACTCAGCCTCAAAGGCGATCACCGCCTCTGGATACGTCTCCGGTGATTGCGCAAAATCCTGTCCCGGAACGTTGGGGTCAATAATTGACCCTGGTTCTTCACTAACACGAAGACCCCGTCCCTCAAAAACGAGCTGACGCAATTTCACAAAAAACACCCGGCCTTCAACTCCTTGAAGATCTTCCTCAAAAAGAGGATCACTAAGACGACGAACCATTGGTTGAACGAGAAAGTCACGACCAGCAATAGCAAGGCTTCGATCAGCGGGCTCAAGAGTGCCATCATTCCGGAATTGCCCTGGAATCCCACGGTATTTATATATAATGACCGTCTCCCCCTGCTGCTCAGATTGAGCAATCCAATCGATCGCCTTTTGGAAAGGGTCTCCTTGATAGCGACGACGCTCCCGCCCCTCCCGGACGGTCCGAAGCTCGAGTTCTAATGTCGCCTGCAATCGACTCGCCTCGTCTGTAGAAAGCGTTTTTTTGATCGTCCGGGCGGCAGGCCCAAAAACAGCCATAAATCCGGTAATCATCACAACTAGGATTCCCAGTGCTATGACTACCTCCACAAGCGTGAAGCCTGCTTTAGCAGCATTAAAATTTTTCGATGTATTTGTCGTCATCTTAACTCGGTGAGATTTCTGTTATCTTGTTCCTACAGCACCTAGCCTAGTTATATCCCTAATCATGGTCGTGCCACCGTTCTTGAGAACGACGAAGCCACCTAGGTCCAATTTCCCTCCTAACATGGGTTGCGCTGCGCCGCTCGGGCGTGCTCCATTAACCACCACAAAACCGGCTCCAGGAGTGGTGCAAACACCTTGTCCATTGAACTCGTAAAAATGGCACTGCCAAGTGTCAGCTGCTTGATTAGTCAACTGATGTCTATCTTCCGGAAGAACCCCTCCCAAACGCATGTCTGCACTACTCATTTCAGGACTGTAGTAAACGCCTTGCGGCAAGAAGGTCGGCGAACCAACTCTTTTCCATGTGGTATTAATTCGGCCCTCGTCGTCAGTTGTCTGGTGAACTACCATCATCATCCGTCGGTAACGCTCACGTTGAATTGGGTCGGAATCGTTAAGGTCACCGTGAATGATAAGACGTGCCGGAGCATTGTTATTCATCGCCAAGATTCTCGCTTGGGCAAGCAGACCTTCCCCTATCGCTAGCCCTGCAGTGACTCCCTGCCCCTTTCCGATCCGACTAATTCCAACTGAAGCGAGCGAGAGAAGAATGGCGATTATTGACATAACCGCCAAGAGCTCGACCAAGCTAAAGCCTTTTCGAAAGCTGCGAAGCAGCCGATTTGGGCCCGTAGTAGAAGTTGATGTATTTAACATTTTCTTAACAATTGATCGTTTATTTCCGGGCCGGGATCAAGAACAAAAATGTAGTTACACTGTATATATTTCTTAATCAACTGCTAAAATGTCCATCATGTGATTGAGACATCCATTTCCAAGAAGTCTCAATCATGTTCCGAGGATCTTTGCGAGAAGCTTCCCAATCCAGTAATTTTTTGGCATTTCTAGGGTCAGCAACGAGGTGCGCGGGATCGCCAGGACGACGATCACCATATTTTACTGGGACTTTCTGCCCCGTTACTTCTTCTGCTATATCAATAATTTCCCTCACCGAAATGCCGACACCGGTTCCAAGATTGCAACGGAGCGAGCCGCCGCCTTTGATCAAATGTCTAAGAGCAGCCAGATGTGCAGTGGCCAGATCCTCCACATGAATATAATCACGAATACAAGTACCGTCATCCGTAGGGTAATCTGTGCCAAATACTATAATTTCGGAAATTTCACCCTTAATCGCTTGCAGGACGAGAGGAATTAAGTGCGTTTCTGGGCTATGATCTTCCCCGATCAACCCGTCGGTTGAGCACCCACTTGCATTAAAGTATCGAAGGGCTGCGCTTTTAAGACCCCACGCAGTATCACAATCGTCGAGAATCCATTCTACCATCAGCTTGCTTTTCCCATAAGGGCTCACCGGCTTCTGCGGATGATCCTCAGTAAGAGGCAGCCGCTCCGGCTCACCATAGGTAGCGCAGGTTGACGAGAAAACGATGGTTTTGCAGCCAAACTCGAACATCACCTCCAGCAAAATGAGAGGCTCGGCTGTATTGTTACGATAATATTTCAAGGGGTCGTTTACGGACTCCCCCACGTATGCATAGGCTGCAAAATGGATAACGCCTATAAAATCATGAGCAGCGAACAACTGGGTCAAAAGATCCCGGTCGCCAACATCTCCCACAACCAACTTTGCCGATTCATCAACAATCGCCCCCTTGTGCCCATAAACAAGATTATCAAGAACTACGACTTGGTAGCCCTCCGAACAAAGCAACCTGACGGTGTGTGAACCGATGTATCCAGCTCCTCCGGTAATCAAAACAGACTTTCCTTCCACCCCTGAATCGGAACCAATCACCCCTGGGTCATCGTCAAACAATCAGGAGGTGTCAACAGCTAAACCCTCGGGCGTCTACCTAAGTTCGCATTCTAGCTAAATCATCCGAGCTAAGGAGTCTCGGTAAAAAGCGATCAATGAGCATCCAACCAAGAATTCCGCCGACGAAATGAACGAGGTGAGCCGTCTCGAAAATAAAATTCCCTATAACCAATTCTAACCATCGACCCAGATCGGCAAGTAGTGGAATTTCAAGCCACGGCGTCATAGAGAAAAGTAATGCACTTGAACCGAGAACCCCCTTAGAAAGGTTGCGCGCTGAAACATTAAAAATGATCATCTTAGAATCGGGTGAAATAGAGAAGAAACCAACCAATAAACCTGTCACCCCCCCAGATGCTCCAACCAGCGGAGGAATTCCGGGGACGAAAGCCTGAAGAGTAATGTGGGCAAGCCCGCCACCCAAGCCACAAACCATAAACAGGTTGAAGATTCGCCAACCACTGAACACATGACTCAACCGAGCTGCTGCATAGTAAAAAAGTAAGGCATTCACAGCTAGATGAGCCCAATTACCGTGAAGAAAAATGTGAGTGAAAAGCTGCCACACTCTACCGCTAATGATGCCTTTCCAAGATAGCCCGCCCTCCAAATAAGCAGAATTGAGAGCATCCAGCCCCTTCCATCTAAAAACAAGAGCAAGCGCGAGTTGAACAGAGACCATAATTAAAACTCCAAAGGTCGCCGTGTTCACACCAGGCATCTGTAGCATTACCCAGCCACTCCGGCCATTTTTAGGTCTTACTACTGGCATCATTCCTAATAGTGACCACCGACCACCAAAAACGCTCACCTTTTCTTCATAAAAACGTCTTTCCCTTTTTTGGTGCAGCCTTGACAGCTCGAACTTCCGACCGACGATACGCCACTTCACCGATGCACTCGTTCCACTACTCCAATGGCAGCCTTCATTGCGAAAGCGTTTCTATCGCAGATCTTGCAGACGAATATGGCACTCCTCTTTACGTTTACTCCTCAGAAACATTCCGGGATCGCTATACCCGTCTCGATGCCGCTTTTTCGTCAATCAATCACGAAGTAGCTTATGCCGTAAAAGCGAACTCCAATCTCTCTATTCTTCGACTTTTGGCGAAAATGGGAAGCGGGTTCGACATCGTTTCAGGGGGGGAACTTTTTCGTGTTATTAAAGCTGGAGGTGATCCCGGAAAGTGCACCTTTGCCGGAGTTGGGAAAACCCGGGAAGAAATCGAATATGCGCTCAGACAAGGCGTCTACTCGATTAATGTCGAATCCGAGGAAGAAGCCCTCTTTATAAACCAAGTCGCCAGCGAACTAAATTTAATCGCGCCGATCGCCTTCCGGGTAAATCCGAATGTTGACGCTAAAACTCACAAATATATTTCCACCGGAAAATCGGAGAATAAATTTGGAATCGATTTTGAATTCATCCTCGACGCTTACCAAAGAGCTTCGAGTCTTCCAAATCTCAAACTCAAGGGTCTCCAAATGCATATTGGTTCCCAATTGACCTCGGTCTCTCCATTTGTTGAGGCTGTTGAGAAGGTGGCGCCTCTTGCTGCTGATTTGAAAAACAATTACGACATCGAATTTTTCTCCATCGGAGGCGGTATCGGGATCGTTTATGAACAAGCTTTAGCCTCAGGAAGTGAATCATGGTGGACAAACCAATCTGATCAAACCCGCCCTTTAACTCCCGAACAATACTCTTCTGAGATCATTCCTTTACTTGAGCCCCTTGGCCTTAAAATCCTTCTAGAACCAGGTCGCTTTATTGCTGGTAACGCCGGTATTTTAGTCACGAAGTGTCTCTACGAAAAAAAGGGGGCATCCAAGACATTTAAAATTGTCGATTCAGGGATGCACCACTTAATTCGACCAGCCCTTTATGAGGGTTTCCACGAAATCGTGACAGTCGCGGAACCCACAGATACGACTCAACCTATGGACGTCGTAGGGCCCATTTGCGAAAGTGGTGATTTCTTTTGCCAAAACCGTAAGGTCCCCAATTTTGAGCCCGGCGAATTAATCGCACTAATGAGTGCAGGGGCCTATGGAATGGTCATGGCAACTAATTATAATTCCCACCCACTACCAGCTGAGATTCTTATCGACGGTGATCAAGTTCAGGTCGCAAGAAAGCGTCAAACTTTTCAGAATCTCGTCGAGGGAGAAGAAGGGTGAAATTTTCGCGCGACTGCCAACGTCTCACGGGGTTAGATAAACCAACCGATGGGGAACCAAGGAAATGAGGAAGATTTAGCACTAATGGCAGATGTTGCTCGTGGTGACGAAAACGCTTTCGCCAAGATCGTCGAAAAGCATCAGCCCGCGGTTCTGGGAACAGTTGCAAAAATGACAAACCAGAGCCCTGACACTGAAGATATTGCCCAGCAGGTCTTCATCAGGCTTTGGAAATCCGCTGAACGCTACCAGCCCACCGCCAAATTCACGACCTTCCTCTTCACCATCACAAGAAATCTCGTTTTTAATGCGACCCGAAAAAAATCTGGGAAAAACGAGTCATCGTTTGATGCACTAGAGGAAAATTGGGGACAGAGTATTGAGGACAAAAACTCCGACTCTCGACCTGATAAATCCATTGAACAAAACGAACTTCGACAAGAAATTGATCGGGCAATCTCTTCTCTTCCTGAAAAACAACGCCTCGCGGTTATTCTGCGGCGCTACGAAAAAATGCCCTATGAAGAGATCGCTAGCACCTTGGAAATTTCAGTCCCAGCCGTAAAGAGTCAGCTTTTTCGCGCTCGGACAGCGCTTCGTGAATCGCTTGGGCGATATCTTAAAGAGTAAATCTTTGGGATGGAGCCCGGAACTTTTGGCTCAAGGTCTAAAACTGATAACCACCATCTTCCGGACGACACCATCTAGAATAGAAAAGAACTACTCCCTCTTTCTAAATCCTGACTGATTAATAAAAGACTAGCAGTCGAAGCACTTTTACCGATCCATTAAAATGCCATCGAATCCATTTTCTAAAGCCGCGATCAGGAAAGAGATTCGCCATCAACTGAGACATTTAAACAAGCTTCAAATCAATGAGGCGTCTCGAAAGATTCGTGCACAACTTAGATTTCCAAATGGATCCCAAGTTGCAATCTTTGCAGGCCTTCCGAGCGAGCCACAACTTCTTGACTTGATCGTATCCCAGCCAGATATAAAATGGTTTCTTCCTAAAGTCAGCGGGCCGGGAGAAATGAATTTTGTTCGGTTTAAAAAAATTGAACAACTTAGCCTGGGAGCTTTCAAGATTTTGGAACCTGACCAAGGAGCCAATGCAGCTCATCTCGATTTTATAATTTGTCCTGGAGTGGCGTTTACGCGCGAAGGACGTCGTCTTGGTCAAGGCGGTGGATTCTACGACCGAGCAATTCCTAGGTTCCCTAAAGCTAGAATATTTGGAGTGGGATTCGAGTGCCAAGTGGTCGATCAACTTCCCATCGAAGATCACGATTGCCTTATGGATAAGGTTATTTATGACCGGACGGGCACTTGAGAGAAAATGGGGGGATTTTAGCAAAGATTCCTGCCCCCTCTGAATCCACCCCAAAGAATGCTCCGGTAACTTTGGAATCGCCCGCTATCACGTGATATGAGTTGTAGGAAAAAGTGTCCCCAGGCATTAACTTGGGAGATTCGCCGACCACTCCTTCTCCCTCAACAACTACTATTTCCCCTTTCCTATCTCTCAGGATCCATTTTCGGGCAAGAATCGAAATAGTCTGTGAAGAATCGTTTATAATGCAAATGAAATAGGCGAAGGGAAATGGCTTCTCGGGCGGTGCTTCCAACTGAGGAGCAAAGACCACCTTTTCTATTCTAACCCTAAGATCTGGTAGTTCTTGAAATTCCATCTCTATAGCCGAGCCTATAGAATGCATTTTCCGGAGCAAGGGCATCCGAGCAAACTTGCAGGCTAGAATAGAAGAACTAAGCTAAAGAAATGCAAACTCCAATCGCTCTCACAATTGCCGGCTCGGATAGTTCGGCCGGCGCGGGCCTGCAGGCCGATTTGAAAACTTTTTCAAGCTTCGGAGTATTTGGTGTGACAGCCGTGACGTGCGTCGTTTCTGAAACTCCTCTGAAGGTAAGTCAAGTTCACCCCGTTCCACCGAACGTCTTGCAAGATCAGGTCCGCCTTTTACTAGAGAGCTATCCCATTGGCGCGATCAAAACAGGAATGCTCTATTCGAAGGCCCATATTAAAGCGGTTTGCGAGCTACTTGCTGACACCAATATTCCTCTCATCGTTGATCCAGTCATGGTTGCCTCAACTGGTGACCTCCTGATGAGGGAAGACGCCCTCGACACCATTCGCGAAAGCCTCCTCCCTCTTGCAACAATCATTACACCGAACCTTCCAGAGGCTGGTATTCTACTCCGGAAATCTGTCATCACTAAAGAAGATCAAGAAGCTGCAGTGGATGAATTATCATCTACCTTTGGCGCTTCGACCTATCTGAAGGGAGGTCATTTCGAAAACACTAAAACACATCGGGACCTATTCAAAGAGAATGGTAAATTACACGTTTTTGAACATGAGCACTTAGAACTCCCCCAAACTCATGGCACAGGCTGCACGCTCTCCGCCGCTCTTGCGGCGGCCATTTCGTCGGGATTAGATTTACCGAACGCGGGGAAAAAAGCCCACCTATTTACACAACAAGCACTTAGAGAATCCGAATCATGGAATAGTCCCACCTCTGGAGAAGCTATTTTTCATCTCAGCCAAACTCAACAAGTTCATGCGGTAATCGAGAACTAATATTCTGAAGGAACTCTTTTGCTGAATTGGGTTTTTTACCCATTCCCCGAAACGAAGAAGGAGCTACGATATCTCGTAACTCCTTGATCGAAAATGGTGGGCAGGGCTGGATTCGAACCAGCGTACACATACGTGAGCAGATTTACAGTCTGCCGCCTTTAACCACTCGGCCACCTACCCCTGTAAGTTTCTCGTGGGCCACTCTACCTTGCAGCATCGCGACGGCGGGGAAATATTAGGCTGGAGAGATTCACGCAAGGAGAAAGTGAGATTTTCGCAAGCAAGATGAGCAATTCTTCCTCAAAAATTCCACGACGGACAAAAACTCGCAAAAACTCCAAGCTAGGTTAATATCTTGGCTTTGTTAACTATATTTTCTGTTTCAAGTTGACATCAACTTGAGGATCTCAGGCCCTTTGGAGGCAGATAGCTTTGCTTGGGGAGCAACAGATAATTAGAAAGATTGAAAGACTTTGTGAAAAATTTCACAAAGTCGCTTTACGGACCTCAAGTCCGCTTGCATAATCGTCCTAGGCAAGGTTGTCTTATAGCTTTGTCTTAACACCCGTAACTGCCCGATAACACGATGAGCGAAGATGCCCCGGCAAATACCGTTAAGGCTGAAAAGGAGCTTCCAAAAGATCTAGCTGCCGCAACTGGCATGGTCAACGTCCAGATCGACGGCGAGTGGCTCCAAGTCCCTAAAGGGACAAGGATGATCGAGGCTGCCAAATTGGTCGGGAAAGAAGTCCCCCACTATTGCTATCACCCCAAGCTTTCTTCTCCAGGTAACTGCCGTATGTGTTTAGTTCAAATGGGAATGCCTCCGCGCCCAGCACCAGGGCAAGGCCCTGTTTACGGTGACGATGGTTACCAAGAAATTGGATGGATGCCTCGCCCTGTTATTGCTTGCGCTAATACGGTTGCCGAAAATATGGGAATTCGAACCAGCGGTGATTTAGTTGAAAAGACACGTGAAGGCGTCATGGAGTTTCTTCTGATTAATCATCCGCTAGATTGCCCAATCTGCGATCAAGCTGGCGAGTGCAAGCTCCAAGAATTTTCGGTTGAACATGGTCGCGGTGAATCCCGGTTTAAGGAAACCAAGATCAAAAAGCCTAAAAATGTCGATATCGGCAAAAACATTCGCCTCGACGATGAGCGTTGCATAATGTGCAGCCGCTGCATTCGCTTTATGGACGAAGTAGCCGAGGAGCCCGTCTTAGGCTTTTCTCAGCGAGGCACCCACACTTCTGTCACTGTTCATCCAGGTTATCGGCTTGATAATAACTACTCACTTAACACTGCTGATATTTGTCCGGTTGGGGCCCTCACCTCAAACGATTTTCGCTTTCAGATGCGAGTTTGGTTCCTGAAAGAGACTAAGAGCATTGATGTAAACTGCGGAACAGGAGCTAATACCGTGATTTGGACCCGGGGCAACGAAGTTTTCCGAGTGACACCTCGTCAAAACGACGAGGTCAACTCATCCTGGATGCCAGATAGTCACAGACTTTCATTCAACGATCTTCAAGCAGATGACCGTCTCAGTGGGCCTTTAGTTAAGGAGGGTGGAAAGCACCTTCAAGTT
>TARA_B100001057_G_scaffold318485_1_pt1 | contig 10219 bp, 10 predicted proteins | sample TARA_B100001057 | Tara Oceans TARA_B100001057 (sample SAMEA2621839) | marine metagenome | biome: marine biome (ENVO:00000447); feature: surface water layer (ENVO:00002042); material: "saline water (ENVO:00002010), including plankton (ENVO:xxxxxxxx)" | depth 5 m | reverse complement strand
TTGACAAAATATTAGAATTAAAAAAAACTGATATTTTGAAAGTATAAATCTGTTGAATAGGTTAAACCATATTGCCCTAATTCTTGATGGGAATAAAAGATGGGCAAAAATAAATAAATCTTCTAATTCATATGGTTATAAAAAAGGTTTTGAAAATATAAAAAATTTAGTTAATTATACTTTATCCAAGAAAATATCATATTTAACAATTTTTGCTTTATCTTCAGAAAATTTTAACAGATCGTCAATTAATTTAATTTATAATATTATTTATAATAACTTTTCACATACATTTAATGATTTAATTGATAAAAAAGGAGTCAAAATAAATATTTTTGGTACAAGAGAAAATCTACCAAAAAAAATACTAGAAATTTTTGAGGAAATAGAAAAAATATCATCTAAAAATAAAAAATTAAATTTAAATATTGCTTTTAATTATGGTTTTAAAGATGAAATCAAATATGTTTTAAATAAAATAATTAACAATGATAAAAAAATTAATATTAATAACCATAAAAATATTAAAAATTTATTTTATTTAGGTTTAATTCCTGATCCTGATATTTTAATAAGAACTGGAGGGTACAAGAGATTGAGTAATTTTATTATGTATAATTTAACTTATTCTGAATTTTTTTTTACTGAAACTTTATGGCCAGATTTTTCAGAAAAAGAATTTAATTCCATAATTCATAAATACCTTAAGATTAATAGAAAATATGGATTATAAAAATTTATTTTTAAGATCATTTATTTCTTTAATTTTCATTTCAATTTATTTTATTAGTTTATTAATAAACTTTTATTTAGTTTTTTATTTAGTAATTTTAGTATATTTTTTAGTTTTAATTGAAATATTAATATATTTTAAAGAATATAAATTCATTCCATTAATGTATATTATTACATCTTTCATATTTTTTATTTTTGTTGATTTTAATAATGAAAATTTTTTTATTTTTAATTTCTTTATAATTTTGGTTATTTTATTTGATATATTTTCATATATTATTGGTAATTATTTAGGAAAAAATAAATTAATAAAAATAAGTCCAAATAAGACAATTGAAGGTTTCTTAGGAGGTGTCTTTTTTTCAATTTTTTTCAGTCTTTTTTTTGCATTTTTTGTATCAATTAAGATAAATTCACAATTATTATTTTTTATAATTTTAATTATATCAAGTGCTTTTATTGGTGATCTTATCGAGTCTTTCTTTAAAAGAAAAAATCATCTTAAGAATTCAAGTTTTTTTGTGCCTGGTCATGGGGGTGTATTTGATAGATTTGATAGTTTTCTATTTTCAATAATATTTTATTCTATATTTAACAGTATTCTACTATGAAAATTAATATTTATGGCAGCACTGGTTTTATTGGAAGAAAAACCTTAAAGTTAATTGATCATAATTTACCTCATTTAAAGATTAATTTATTATGTGCCAAATCAAATATTAAATTATTAAAAAAACAAATATTAAAATATAAGCCAAGATACGCTTTTCTTTATGAACAGGAAAATATTAGGTATTTTAAAACCAAAATTGGCAATACTAAATTTTTAAATTTGGAAGATTTAAAAAATTATTTATCATCTAGTAAATCTGATTTAAGTCTCTTAGCTGTTTCTGGATATAAATCTCTTTATTATTTAGAGAGCATAATTAAAAATACGGATAATCTTGGCATTGTTTCAAAAGAGGCTATAGTTTCAGCTGGTCATATCTTTAAGAAAAAAAAATTCTTTAATAAAACAAATATATTCCCACTAGACTCAGAACATTTTTCACTTTTTGATTTTCTTAATAAATCAAACAAAGAAAAAAAAATAAATAAAATAATTTTAACTGCATCTGGTGGCCCATTTTATAAAAAAAAATTTAGTTCTTTAAGAAACATTAAGTTTTCTCAAGCTATAAAACACCCTAAATGGAAAATGGGTTATAAAAATAGTATTGATTCTGCAACATTGGTAAATAAGTGTTTAGAACTAATTGAGGCTCATTACTTATTTGATATTCCTTATAATAAAATGGAAATTTTAATACATCCACAAGCAATTGTACATTCTATCATTGAATTTGATAATTATGTTACAAATTTTAATTTATTTAAAAATGATATGAGCATTCCCATTCTTAATTTTTTATTTTGTGCTAAAATAAATTCTCAAAATAAAATTAATAATTTATATTTACCTGATTATAAAACATTAACTTTTCAAGATGTTAAAAATGATATATTTCCAATATATAAATTTTTTAATACTTTAGATAAGGAAAAACCACAAAATTTGATTAAATTCAATATTGGCAATGAGTTTGCAGTGAATTTATTCAAAAAAAGAATGATTAAATATACAGATATTTACAAAATAATTAAAAAAGTAACATCTTTGAATTTGTATTCTAATGTAAACACCATTAAAGATATCATTGATTATCATGAGGAAATTGAGTCTAAAATTAATCAATCTAAGATATATAATTTATAGTTTTTTTATAATTCTTTTTATATCTTTACCAACTCTTTCAAATGAAGTTACATTTGAAATAAATGGAAATGATTTTACAGATTCAGATGTTATTTTATCTTTATTGGATGATATCCCTGAAGATATTAATAATGAATATAGTAATGAAATATTAAAAGCATTAAATGTTTCAAATTTATTTTCTGATGTTTCTGTTAATTTTATTAATAACAAATACATAATCACAGTTAAGGAATTCCCAAATATCAATAAAATTTACTTTAGGAATAATGATAGACTTAAGAATGAAGATCTTGAATTAATTGCTTCAGAATTTAACTTAAGAAATTTTAATACAAAAAGTATAAATTTATTTATAAATGAAACAAAGAAATTATATCAATCCTTTGGATATAATAGTGTTAAAATTGATTACTATGAAAAAATATATCAAGAAAGTAATACTGTCGACTTAACATTTAATATATCTGAAGGTAATATAACTAAAATAGACAAAATAATAATCAGTGGAAATAATTCTATTTCAAACCAAGATATTCGTGAAATAATAAAATCAAAGACAAAATCAATCAGAAATATATTTGCTAATAATAACTACAAACCAGCTGTCGTTGAAAGAGATAAATTTTTAATTACAAAATATTTTCAAAATAATGGATTTATAGATGTAAATGTAGAGACTCAAATTGAATTTTTAAAATCTAACAAAGTTAATATTTATTTTAATATTTATGAAGGGGAACAATATACTATTTCATCAATTAAATTTACAGATGAAAAAAGTATACTAAGTAATGAAATTATAGATATCATAAATACTCAAATTGTTAATTTTACAAATAATAATAAAATATTTTCAGTTGATAAAATAAATGACTTAAAAAAAAATATTGCTTCTACGATTATTTCTAGTGGTAATGATTTTTTTGAAATTAAAACAACCGATGACTTAATTAATAACGAAATTTCTATTTTATTTAAAATTAATCCAGTATCTCCTAAATATGCAAATCAAATTAATATTGTAGGCAACTCTCGAACTTTTGATCATGTCATAAGAAAAGAATTATCAGTAGTTGAAGGTGATGCTGTACATCAGACGCAATTACAAGGAATACGAGATAATTTAGTTTCTTTAAATTTATTTGAAAAAGTTAATGTAAAAGAAGAAGTGTTAGATGATGAATTAATTAATATCATTATTGAAGTTGAGGAAAAACAAACTGGTACTTTTAATGCTGGTGTTTCAGTTGGAACTCTTGATGGTTTTTCTATAGTTACTGGGTTAAGAGAAAGAAATTTTTATGGTACTGGAAGGTCTTTAGAAGTACTTTTAAATACTTCCGAAGATAAAAATCAGTTTAAATTAGTTACTACAAATAGACTTTCCTATGAAAACGATTCTGATATAAGTTATAAACTTAACTATAAACAACAAGATTTCTCAAAAGCTAGCTCATATAAATTAGATACTTTTTCTTCAGGTATAGGAATTGGATACAAATTAAATAAAAAATTAATTCACAATATTGATTTAGAATATGTTTTAAAGAATTATAAAATTACAAATTCTAATACTGCCTCTTCTTCAATAATTAATTCTTCTGGTGAAAATATGAGTTATTTAATTAAAAATAATCTTAGATACTCAACTCTAAATTCTGGATTCATACCAAACAAAGGAAATTATATAAATTTCAATAACACTATTGAAACACCTACAAGCTCAAGTAATGGGTTCATTCGTAATCTTATAACTTTTAAGCAATTTTATAGTATGAAAGATAATATATTCTCAGTACAAACAAAATTAGGTAATATCATTTCACTCAATAACAGAGATATTTTGACAGATGATAAATTCTCACTAGGTGGACGTTGGTTAAGAGGTTTTGATAACTTTGGTGTTGGACCTCGTAACTCAAGAAGTTCTTATGTTGGGGGTAATAATATAGCTGTTACAAAAATAGATTATTCATATGAAATTACAAGTGGTACTGACTTTCCTATATATTTAAATTTTTTTAACGATTATGGTTTAATTTGGGAAAACAAAACTAAACCAACTAAAAGTGATAATAGCTTAAGATCTTCTTTTGGATTAGGAATAAAATACTACTCTCCAATAGGTCCCATCGGATTTACCTGGGGCTTTCCAATAATGGATGAAGAATATGATATAAAAAGAATGTTTTTATTCTCTGTAGGGAATATAGATTGAAGATTGTTAAATTATTTTTTATTTTATGTATTCTTTTTTCTTGCTCAAATATTTATTCACAAACTATTGCAATTATAAATGTACAATCATTAATAGATAATAATTCACAGTATATTTCTATTGTTGAAAAAATAAGTAATAATCAAAAAAATTTTTTAAAAAATTTTGAGGATAAAGAAAAAAAATTAATTAAAATGCTCACAGATATTGAAAACGCAAAATTAATTTTGAGTGAAAATGAAATTAACTTACAAATTGATAAATATAATAAGGAATTAAATGCTTTTACATTACTTGTAGATAATTTTAATATTCATTATCAAGATCAAATATTTTCTATAAGAGAGACAATTTTGAAGGAAATTATTCTAATTTTAGAAAAATATGCTACAGATAATAAAATTGATTTGATTTTAGATTCTACAAGTTATTTGATTGCTTCAAATAGCTTGGATATAACTATAATTATTAAAGAAAAACTTGAAAAAATAAATTTACAATTGGATTTTAAAGATTTTGAAACAAATTAAATATTTAGAAATTGAGAAAATTCTTGAGGCTAACTCTCTAAATGTTCAATCAGATATTAGTAGGGAAGAAATATTCTTTAATATAAAAACAATTTCTAATTCATCAAATAATGATTTGACTTTTTTAGCAAATCAAAAATATTTAAATGAACTTAAAAAAACTAAAGCAAAAGCTTGTTTAATTGAAAATAAATTTACTAAATTTCTTCCTGATCAGTGTATACCTATTATTGTAAAAGATCCATACTTAGCATTTGCTTTAATTACTAATTTATTCAATGATCAAAATTTAATATCAAATGGTGTTATATCAAAAAATTCTTATGTTAATTCAAAGAGTGTAATTGAAAAAAATGTTCAAATTAATCCATTTTCAACAATTTACGAAAATACTACAGTTTCTGAAAATGTTTACATTGGCTCAAATTCATCAATTGGCCCTAATGTAATTATTAAGGACAATGTAGTTATTCATGATAACGTTTCAATTACAAATGCAATAATTATGGAAAATTGTTTAATTAAATCTGGCGCTAGAATCGGAGGTACTGGTTTTGGTTTTGAAATGAAAACTAAACAAAAAATACAACATAGTGGAGATGTAATAATAGGAAAAAACTCTTCAATAGGTTCAAATACCACAATTGACAGAGCTGTTTTTGATTCAACAATTTTAGGAGAATTCTCAAATATAGATAATTTGGTACAAATTGCACACAATGTTACAATTGGAAATCATGCAGTTATAGCAGCACAAGTTGGGATTGCGGGTAGTACAATAATTGGAAATAATATAAAAATTGGAGGTCAAGCAGGGATATCAGGGCATTTAATCATTGGAGACAATGTTAGTATTGCTGCTAAAAGTGGTGTAACTAAAAATATTTCAGACAACAAAATTGTTGCTGGTTTTCCAGCAAAAGATATCAATTTATGGAAAAAAGAAGTAATAAGAAATTCTATAAATAAATGAAATTAGATACTGAAGAAATTAAAAAATTAATTCCACATAGAGATCCATTTTTATTTGTGGACACATGCGAAATAATTACACCTGGTGAGCATGGAAAATCTTATAAAATATTTTCTGAAAAAGAATATTTTTTTAAAGGTCATTTCCCAGATAATCCGATAGTACCTGGGGTAATTATTGTAGAAGCAATGGCTCAAACTGCTGGTATAGTAGTATCATATAAACTTAAAGAGTTTGAAGAAAAATCTGTATTATTCATGAGTGTAAATAAAGCAAAATTCAGAAAACCAATTTTGCCAAATGAAAATGTTTTATTTGAAGTTAAATTTATAAATAGTATGAGGGATGTTTACAAATTTCAAGGTAGTTGCTTTAAACATAATGTAAAAGTTAGTGAGGCAGAGTTTTCTGCTATGATTAAATATAAGTAATAATTAGTAATATATTATTTATTTTATGTATTACTTTGATAATTTAATAATAAAATTTAATTATGATTCATCCAACAGCTGTAATATCTAAAGGTGCTTATATACATGAAACAACAAGTATTGGCCCTTTTTGTGTTATTGGTAATGGGGTTAAAATTGGAAAAAATAATAACTTAATCTCTCATGTTTCTATTGTTGGTAATACTAAAATTGATAGTAATAATGTTTTTTCCCCTTTTTGTTCTATTGGATCTGAGCCTCAAGACTTAAAATTTAATAAAGAAAAATCTTTTTTAAATATTGGAAGCAATAATAAGTTTAGAGAAAATGTGACTGTCAATCCAGGTACTTCTGGAGGTGGATTACATACTTTAATTGGCGATAACTGCCTGTTTATGGTTGGATCACACATAGCACATGATTGTATAATCAAGTCAAATATAATTTTAGCAAATAATGCAACATTGGCCGGTCACGTTGAAATTGATAATAATGCAATAATTGGAGGTAATTCTGCTATTCATCAATTTGTAAGAATTGGAAAATATGCAATGATAGGTGGTATGAGTGGTGTTGAGAAAGACATAATACCTTATGGGCTTTACTTAGGAATTAGAGAAAGGTTAAAAAGTTTGAATCTTATTGGATTAAAACGAAAAGGATTAACATCTACCTTAATTAATGAAATAAAGAATTTGATTAATAAAATTTTTGATAATAATGACACAATAGAAAACAATATTAAAAATAATATTGTTGCAAGTTCTGAAATTATAGAAATTAGAGAAATAATTGAATTTTTGAATTCAAATTCCAAAAGAGGTATTACTACGTTTGAAAATGACTAAAATTGGAATAATTGCTGGAGATGGCAACTTACCTCTTTATATAGGTGAAACACTAATCAATAAAAATTATGATGTTACTTTTTTTTCTTTAAATGATAAAAATAATAAATTATATTATAATCATAACATTGTAGATATTAATATTTTATCAATAAAAAAAATTTTTAAAACTTTAGATTATAATTGTATTAAACATATAATTTTTGCAGGAAGTATTAAGAGGCCAGGAATAAAAGATTTCGGATTTGATATCCCAACATTTATTCTTGCCAAAAATCTCTTATTAGAAAAAAAGGGGGATAATAATCTTTTAACTAGTTTAAAAAAATACTTTGAATCCAAAGGATATATTTTTTTTAATTGGACAAAATATTGCAAAGAATTGTTTTCTTATGAGGAAAATTTAACAAAGATTAAACCTTCAAAAAAAGCTATACTAAATTTAAAAAAAGCAAAATCTATATATCAAATATATAAAAAATTAGATGTTGGGCAGGCAATGATTATTCAAAATCAATTAGTACTAGGACTTGAAGCTATAGAAGGCACAGATGAATTATTGAGAAGATGTAATGAATACAGAAGAAAAGGGGATAATGGTATATTATTAAAATTTTCAAAAGAAAATCAAAGTAATTTGATAGATATTCCTTTAATTGGTTTTAATACAATTAAAAATTTAAAAAAATATAATTTTGATGGAATTTTTCTAGAAAAAAATAAATGTTTAATCTTAGATAAGAAAAAAATTATTGATTATGCTAATTATAATAACTTATTTATCTCTTCTGTGGATTTAAATTGAGAAAAATTAAAATTTTTGTTTGTTGTACAGAGCAGTCTGGTGAAAATATTTGTTCAAATATCTTATCAAGAATGGATATTGATAAATTCCAAGTAGATGGCGTTAGTGGAAAACAGTCTGAAAAATATATTTCTAATAAATTTTATGATTTGTCTGAATTTAAATCAATTGGTTTTTTTGAAATTATTCTTTCAATTTCAAAATACTTAAAAATGACTAGAAATTTAAAAAATTTTATAATTAAAAATGATTATGATTTAGTTTTAACTATTGATTCTCCTGATTTTAATTACAATTTAGCGTATCAATTAAGAAAATCAAATTATAAAAGAAAAATTGTACATATTGTTGCTCCCACTGTTTGGGCATGGAGATCGTATAGGGCAAGAAAATTTGCAAATATTTTTGATGAAATTTTTCTTTTGTTTAATTTCGAAAAAAAATATTTTAATTTTCAAAATATAAACAAAACTTTCATTGGCCATCCTATATTCCATATAAAAAAACGCAAAATTAAAGAAAATTATAAGTATATTGCCTTTTTGCCAGGCAGTAGACAAAATGAAGTTTTAAAACTTATAAAATACTTTAGTCATATTGAAGGCTATATAAATAAAAATAATTTAAATTTTAAAATTTTTATTCCCACATTGCCACATTTAGCTTCTTTAATTGAAAAATATACTAAAGAGTGGAAAACTGAGATTCTTCTTTCAACTAATATGAATGAATTCGATGATTATTATAATGATGTATATTTAAGTATAACTTGCTCAGGTACTGCTTCCCTTGAAATTGCTAAAAGAAATATACCTCAAATAGTTATTTATAAACTTAATTATTTTACAGAAATTTTTTTTAAGCCTTTTGTAAGAGTAAAATATGCAAATATTATAAATATTATAAGTGATCAAATGATTATACCAGAAATTATAAATTCTAATTTAAACAAAAGAAAATTATTAGATGGTTTTATAAATTTATTTAACAGCAAAATAAATCAAGAAAATCAAATTAATTCAATTAATATTTATATAAAAGAAATAGTAAAAGAATTTAGTCCTTATGAAGTAAGTGTTAATAGGATAAACAAAATAATTAATTCTTTTTCCAAAGCCAATTAAAAATTGATTTTTTTTCTCGTGAAGATTCAACTTGATAAGGTCTTGCTTGGTAACCAGTATATAATTGACGAGGTCTACCAATTTTGTTAATTGGATCTTCTATCATCTCTTTCCACTGTGATATCCATCCTACTGTTCTGCCTATTGCAAAAAGAACCGTAAACATACTAGTTGGGAAACCTAATGCCTTTAGAATAATACCAGAATAAAAATCTACATTTGGGAATAGTTTTTTACTTTTAAAATATTCATCTTTCATAGCTATTTTTTCTAATTCTATTGCAATTTTAAGTAAAGGATCATCTTGCATATTTAGTTCTTCTAATACCTCATGGGCACTATCTTTCATTACTGTAGCTCTAGGGTCATAATTTTTATAAACACGATGTCCAAAACCCATTAATCTAAATGTATCATTTTTATCTTTTGCTTTATCTATATATTTTTGTATATTTGACACATCGCCAATTTCTTCTAACATTTTAATTACAGCTTCATTTGCTCCACCATGTGCTGGCCCCCATAAAGAGGCAATTCCAGCAGCTATACATGCAAAAGGATTTGCTCCAGATGAGCCTGCTAATCTTACAGTTGAAGTAGATGCATTTTGTTCATGATCAGCATGTAATGTAAAAAACCTATCCATTGCCCTAACAATTTTGGAACTAACTTTATAGTCCTCTGTTGGCACTGAAAAAGTCATATATAAAAAATTTTCAGCATAAGATAGATCATTTCTTGGATACACAAATGGTTGACCAATAGAATATTTATAAGCCATTGCACCTATTGT
>TARA_B100001057_G_scaffold130867_1_pt1 | contig 10224 bp, 10 predicted proteins | sample TARA_B100001057 | Tara Oceans TARA_B100001057 (sample SAMEA2621839) | marine metagenome | biome: marine biome (ENVO:00000447); feature: surface water layer (ENVO:00002042); material: "saline water (ENVO:00002010), including plankton (ENVO:xxxxxxxx)" | depth 5 m | reverse complement strand
CGAGTTGAGACTTTTTGTACTGCGGCGAGAATTTCAGACTCGCTGAGCTGAAATTTTTCTGGCTGATATCCATCAAATTTTTGGCTCAGTTTTCTAACAGCAACGTCGCCATAGCGTTCAATGTCTTGTAAGGTGTTTTCAACTGTCGCCCGTACTTTTACATCATCTTCTACACGCTCAGCTTCTGGTTTTGATTTTTTTAAAAAATTAATTCCCATAGTTTCCTCAGCTTTCTCGACGTGGGGGGTTTTTTTCACCACGGTCATATGCTTCCCAGCCTTCTCCGTTAAATAAATCATGGCCTAATTGGGCAACTACATGAGGAAAATCCACCATAACCCAGTTATCTACGATTTTCCCATTTATTACCTTCCAAAAGTCCATATAGCGAATTTCAACTTTTTTTCCTGTTGGTTCGATACCCATGAACTTCCCAGAGTGAATGGCTTCCTGACGACCAAATGCTGCTGCCCACTCGCCCATGTATAACCTAGCTTCATCGATACAAACTTTGTCTGAGAATGCAGCTTGAAAGGGTTCTTGCCAATTTTTTTGAAATTCTTTGAGACCATTCTTAGTTCCACAACCAGTGTTGCCCATCCACTGAAAACCCTCACTAAAAAATTCTCCAATATCATCAATTCGATGATCATTGAGGCCGTCTACCATACGTTCGATGGTAGCCTTAGTTTCTGCTGTTTTTGATAAATCGGTATCTTTTGATAAGATTGCTTGTTCTGGTCGAGTACGATTCATGTCGATACCGCCCCAATGATTAAATGATCAAAAGTTGTCTTAATACTCATTAAATTTGTCCACACCCTTCAAGCAAAACTTAAAGATGCATTTTTAGGTGGCTTACTATCGAGCTGATCCCAGCCTTGGCCGTTAAAAATATCGTGGCCCAGCTGAGCAAGTATTGCCGGAAAGTCGACACTTACTCGATTTTCGGCTATTTTTCCATTTTCAACACGCCAAAAGTCAATGTAGGGGATTTTAATTCGCTTACCCGTCGGAGCAATTCCCATGAAGTCACCGCGATGTGTGGCCTCACAGTGCCCAAAACATGCAGCCCAATTGCCGTCCTCTAGATAATGCTCTGTGGCAAAGTGTCGATCTCCAAATGCATCTCGAAATGGCTTGTACCAAGCTCGCTCAAATTCTTCTAAACCGCGTTTTGTTCCGCAGCCAAAATTTGCAATCCAATCGAAATCATCATGAAAATAATTCGAACAATCTACCTCTGCTCTTTCAAGCGCTTGCTCCATTTCTTTTACTATTTGCAATGTTGTTTTTGGCATTAAATTGCCCTCAGAAAATCATTTTCTTCACTACAAATTCGTATCTGGATAATATTAAAATTATTTTTCAATATATTCGCTCCCCATCTTCAGGATTAAATAGGTGGCATGCTTTCTGCGGGATTGATGCGGAAACAGACTGCCCAATCTCTGCTCGATAATCTTTAGGCCCTTTCACCGAACATATTGCACCACCAAGGCGCATTGTTGAAATTGTAGCGTCACCTAAAAGCTCAATAGAGTATAATGGTGCTGCAGCATTCCCTTTCTTGGTCATCTCAGCGTCTTCGGCTCGAAAACCGAGTGTGACTTTACCACTCAACTTCTTGCTAAAACCGGTAATCTTAACATTATCTGCCTCAAAGCTTCCGTTTGACAGTTCCCCCTCAATTAGGTTCATGGCAGGGCTGCCAATAAAGCCAGCAACAAATACATTATTTGGCGTATCGTAAATCTCGGTTGGTGTGCCAACTTGCTGGATAACACCTTTGTTCATGACGACAACGCGGTCCGCTAAGGTCATAGCTTCGATTTGATCATGTGTCACATAAATAGTTGTAACCTGCAGCTCATGGCTGAGGTTTTTAATTTGGTGCCTTGTAGAAACCCGCAATTTTGCATCAAGGTTTGATAGTGGCTCGTCCATTAAAAAAACGTTTGGCTCTCTCACGATTGCCCTAGCGAGGGCAACTCTTTGCCTTTGTCCTCCTGAAAGCTCAGCTGGCCTTCTATGCAAGAAGTCGGTTAGTTCAACCATCTCTGCGGCTCGCAAAACTTTCTCTTTTTGTTCGGTTGGGTTTGTCTTTCTCATCCGCAATGGAAATCGAATATTTTCATAGACGTTTAGATTTGGATAAAGCGCATAGCTTTGAAAGACCATTGCAACATCTCGGTCCTTCGGGTCGAGATCGTTTACGATACGATCATTTATTGAAATTTGGCCTTCTGTTACTTCCTCTAACCCGGCGATCATTCTCATCGTCGTAGTTTTTCCACATCCTGAGGGACCTAGAAGTACCAGAAACTCTTTGTCGGGAATCACTAAGTTGAAATTATCAACCCCAACAAAAGAACCCCACCTCTTTGAAATATTTTTAAGTTCAATTTTAGCCACTTAGTCACCTAAATTATTGCATACGATTGCAACCAAAATGTTGCGCTTTCTGTTAAGTGCTGTCAAGCTTTTTTTGGAGAAAATCTTTCAAATATTAAATACCAAATTGCAAATTTTTGCAAAACTTTGCAATGCGAACAAGCATAGCAAATGTGAAAATAAATTGTTGCATTGCCATTGTATTATGCTAACATTTTGCACGCGTATGCAAATTTTAGGGGAAAGTTTAACTGGAAGCTTATTTCCTATCAGAAATTAGGAAGGCATTCCGAAAATATAATTAGACTTGAAAAGTTATTAGGGAGAAATCTTATGAAATACATGAAAATATTAACCTGTGCTGCTTTGATGACTGGAGCCAGTGTTGGAACTGCTTTTGCAGGCTGTGGAATTGATAGTGGGAGGATTAGTATTCTTGCTAATGACTTTCCAGCTCTTCACGCTGTAGTTTCAAAAGCAGAGGAGTGTGCAGGGGGGGCGGTGACTTTTTCTAAAAACCACACAGCCAAACACCAGGAACTACAAGGTCCTGCTTTAACTGCGAACCCTGCAGAATATACTGCAAAAATTGTTACTAATGGATCAATCGTTCCACTATTAACTGATGGTCTTTTAAGACCTTTGGACGATCTTGTGGCCAAGCATGGACAAAGCCTTGGTAAAAACCAGCTTATTACTATTGACGGAAAAATCATGGCAGTGGCGTTTATGGCCAATGCACAGCACTTAATTGTTCGTCAAGACATCTTGGATAAAGTCGGTAAAGCAGCTCCTACTACCTACGAAGAGGTTCTAGATACTGCTGAGGCTATACGTGCAGCAGGTATTATGAAGTATCCGTTTGCAATGCTTACAAAATCAGATTGGAACTTAGGAGAAGAAGTCGTAAATATGTACATCGGGCATGGCGGTGAATTTTTCAAGCCAGGCACTGCAGAAGCGTCTGTAAACAATGCAAAAGGTATTGCAACTCTTGAGATGCTCAAGGCTCTTATGCAGTATTCGAACCCAGATTTTTTGACATATAATACAGGCGCTGTAGCTCCAATTTGGGAAGCTGGCGAGTTGGCTATGGCGGAAATGTGGGGATCATCAGTCGGAGGATTAATCGATGACGAAGGGTCAACTCCTGAAGTGGTCAACAATACAGTGCCCGTAGGCGCTCCAACCGTCGCAGGTGGGTCACGACCCGCGTCTACGCTTTGGTGGGATGGTTTTTCTATTGCAAAGAATATCAGTGATGAAGATGCCGAAGCTACTTTTATAGCTCTAGTTAATGGTGTTTCTCCAGAGATGGTGAAAGCAAACAATGATAAAGCTGTTTGGTTAATGGACGCATATGTGCCAGGAAAATCTGCAGAAGGTGTATCCGCTGTTGCATCAGCAGGTGCAGAGCCATATCCAATGCTACCTTACATGGGCTTGCTACATGGGGCATTCGCCGCTGAAGTTCCAGACTTTCTTCAAGGTAACGAGAGTGCGGAGCAAACTTTAGCTGATATCGAGGCCGCTTACACTACAGCAGCACAAGAAAAAGGTTTTCTGAATTAAGTTTAAGAAATACAGATGGCGCTACTTTTGGCGCCATCTAATAAAGTATCTGACACATGAAGCATCGCACTTTTTTCTGGTTCATTATTCCATCACTTCTTTTCATGGTACTATTTATAGCGTTGCCTATAGCTTCGGTAATAGTTCAGTCTTTATTCGTACAGCATGAACAGGTTATGATCGAAGTTGAAAATTGTGGCCCTTTCAAATGTGAAAAGGTTATTGTAGCAGATCCAGATGCGACTGCTGCATTAAGAGAGAGTGCTCCGCTCGGTAAATATAATGCTCTTAAGACATACACTAATAGAAATCATCTCGCTTTCGACGAACTGAGCAAAATTTGGTCTACATCTGAAACACTGTTGGGTTTTGTAAGTGGAGTTTATAATTTACCTTTTTATAAGGCGCTATTCTTCACTCTTGCGTATACCTTCTTGGTGGCGCCCTCAGTTCTTATCTTAGGTTTATTTATAGCACTTGGAGTAAATCGTCTGCCTCAGTTAGTCAAAGGCCCTACAATTTTTGCATCTTTATTACCAATGATTGTTACGCCCCTTATAGGGTCATTAATTTTGTTTTGGATGGTTGATGCAGACGGGATAATAGGCGCAACTTTACAGCTTATTTTTGATGATCCGGATTTAAGCCTGAAAGCATCCGCACCCCTGACTTGGATGATGCTAATTATTTATGGTATTTGGCACAGCACACCATTCGCATTTATTGTGTTTTATGCAGGACTTCAAACTATTCCTAGCGATACTCTAGAAGCAGCTCAAATCGATGGAGCCAGTAGATGGCAAAGAGTTAGATTTGTAATCATTCCGTACATGATGCCGCTAGGTATATTCATTTTACTAATGCAATTAATGGATGGCCTTCGTGTTTTTGAGCCAATAGTGGGTTTCTCAGCTTCTGCTAAGGCCACGTCTTTATCATGGAATATATTTAATGATCTCAGTGGAGTCACGAAGCTATATGGTTCTGCTGCTGCGACATCAATGCTTACCATAATATTTGTCTGCATCATTCTAACTCCGGTGCTCATACGCACATGGCGTGATTTTAACCGAAAGGGCTTCTAGTTTATGGCAAATACTTTAAGAAATAGAGCTCCGCTATTAACGTGGTTTTCTGCGAGTTTGGTAGTTTTTTGGTTGTTACTTGCTATTGGCCCCTTCATTTGGACTGTTTGGGGTTCATTCAAGGTAGAGGGTGATTTTTTCTCTAAAGCAGATTGGCGCAATGCAATTTATGGCGTTCTGACTGTCGTGGAAACTGGTGACTCTTTTACTGGCAATGGTTATTATGGCGCTTGGATACAAGAAGAGTTTTGGTTTAATGTTGTTAATACGACGGTTGTTGTATTTTTCACTGTGACTATATCGCTTACAATGGGTACATTGGGCGGGTATGCTTTGGCGCGTTCTGGATTTAGGTATGCTTTTTGGCTTCTAATACTGGCTTTGATCTTTCGGGCCATGCCGCACATTACTTTAGTTTCCGGCTACCTTTTGCCTTTTTTTGAATGGAACGTATGGGGTAAGTTATCCACGACAATTGTTGTGCTGGTGGCAATTAATCAGCCTTTTACACTATGGATGTTGCACTCATTTTTTCTAAATATTCCTAAAGATATGGATGAAAGTGCTATGGTGGATGGATGTACGCGATTTCAGGCTTTTAGGCATGTAATAATTCCTGTCATGTGGCCTGGTGTAATCACAACAGGCCTTTTCAGTTTTCTTCTAGCATATAATGATTTTGCAATTACTTCGATGCTTTTAAGTTCTGAAAATCAGACCATGGTACCACGAATAGCAAGTTTCCTGGGCTCCGTAAGAGAGCAAGGAAATATTATGTTTGCCGTGGCTGCGGTTGTAAGTGCGATTGTGCCACTGTTCTTTTTAGTTTTGTTGTTTCAAAGGCAAATAGTAAGTGGATTAACTGCTGGCGCAGTGAAAGGTTAAAATTGTGAAAACGAGAAGTGTCATTAGAAAATCTTTTCATCCTGCAAAACCATTGACTAGGCTACACATGCCTGCTGATTTTTCAATTTCACTCGATAAATATACATCTGGCCGAACTGTGCGTATTCCAACTGATTTTGGTCCAGGCCAAGCATTATCGGGTTTTGATCCAAGTTATAAAAATATTGTCGACTATATCGTTAGAATTACGCACAGAATTTGGGAAACTGATAACCGAGAAGTTGAGTATATTGGAGAAACTTATTCTGAAGATTCTAGAGTGTTTGATGACTATGGCCTGCAATTAGGCTGTGAAAAAATTATCAGTGATACCCATCACACCACGGGAGCTTTTCCTGATATAATTCTGGATGCAGAAGAGGTAATCTGGGCAGGTGATGATAATACGGGTTTTCATACATCTCACTTGACCCGAATTATTGGTACAAACACTGGGGTCAGCCGATATGGGGAACCAAAAAGTAAAAAAATCAGTGTAATGGTAATTGCTAATTGTATAGCTTTAGAAAATGAAATTTTTCATGAACATGTGCTTTACAATACATCTGCCATGTTGCAACAACTTGGCATTGATTTATGGGAAGAAGCAGAAAGATTAATTAGTGATCCACCAGCAGGTTGGCCACGATCTAACAAAGTATGGTTAGACCTGCGGCAATCAGCTTCTCCAAAAAAGCCTTTATACTTGTCTGAGCCAGTAATGGATTTTGATCCAGATAAGTTTGCGCGTGATATCCATGATAATATCTGGAACGGTGATCTGAGTGTATTGAAAGACTGCTACGCCGAAAATGTTAAGTTTGAGGGAACTACAAATCGTCTTTTTGAGGGGCGGAATGCTTATAAAACTTATGTAGAAACAATTAGGGCAGCTTTTCCTGACTTAAACTTACAAGTGGATGAGGTTTATTGGATGGGTAATGAGCGTGATGGATGGTTAATTTCGGCCCGCTGGAGTGCTGAGGGTAAGCACCTAGGAGATGGGATTTATAAAAAACCAACTAGTCAGTTCTGTCAATTATGGGGGATTACTCAGTGGCGGGTAAAATCTAGCGTCATTGAGGCGGAGTGGCAGCTGTTCAATGAATTCGACCTGATCATGCAAATAACTAAGGCTCGGAAAAATAATTAAATAGTTTGGTATTTAATTAGATTAAGTTGTGAGAGGAAGAAAATGGTAGGATTTAAAAATGCGAAGGATTTAGTGCGTGATTATTATGCGCAAATAGATGCTGATCCTTTAAAAGCCTCTAAATATTGTGCGCCCAATGCGCTTTGGCGTGGTTACCATCCCTTTAATGAAATCTCCGACCCTAATGAAGTGGCAGAGAGGTTTTGGATACCCTTAAAACAATCTTTGACCAAAATGCAGAGGCGCATGGATCTTTTCATGGCTGGCGAAAATAAGCAAGAGGCTGGAGGAGTTTGGGTCGCTTCGATGGGACATCTGATGGGGTTATTTGACCACGCGTGGTTAGGAATACCCCCTACGCGGAAAATAGCAATGTTACGTTACGCAGAATTTTTACGGATTGATGGTGGAAAAATTACTGATACAGCAATGTTTTTTGATATTCCACAATTAATGATGCAGGCTGGTCTGCAGCCTTTTCCTGTTCAAACAGGAGCTCAGCTAGTGCAGCCAGGCCCAATGACCCACGACGGTCTTATGTTTAATGATGCTGATCCAAAAGAAGGAGTAAAAACCCTCCAAGCAATAGAGTTTATGATTGATGATATAAGGGATTGGAAAGGCCGAGACGAAGAAGGTCTTTTGGTAGAACTACCGAGAAGTTGGAATGAGGATATGATATGGTGGGGGCCAGCAGGCATTGGCGCTACGTACACAATAGAGCGTTATGCAGAACAACATGCAGGGCCTTTTCGAGATGGGCTTACTGACAAAATTTTTAATGGCCATGTAGCTCGTATAGCAGAAGGAAGTTTTGGTGGTTTCTTTGGATGGGCAAATCTTACTTTAACTCCCGGAGGTGGGTTTATGGGTATGCCTGCCACTAGTAAACCTTCAGACATGCGCGTAATTGATATGTATAGGAGATCAGGCGACAAACTTACTGAAAATTGGATTTTTATCGATTTATTACACTTTTGGTTCAATCAAGGCATTGATGTTCTGTCGAGGACGACTGGTATTGGCAGAGTGTAAAAAACAAAAAGTTATTGAAACTCTTGCTGGTCTTTCCAAGAGAAAAAGGGTCCTAGGATGATTGACGCACATCATCATCTCTGGGACCTTAGTAAGGTTTCCTATCCTTGGCTTGAAGCTAAGGGGATAGTTCGATTTTTTGGGGACCCAACGCCGATTCAAAGAAATTACTTGTTAAAAGAATTTCGTGAGAACGCAAAAGTAGAGGGCTTTGAAGCTTCAGTCCATATCCAGGTAGGTGCAGCTGATCCAATCGCTGAAGCAATTTGGATTGACACAATTGTTCAGGCTAATCCTGACTGGCCGTTAGTCCAGGTTGTCTACTGTGATCTTACATCTCCAACACTTGAAAAAGATTTAGATCGTGTTCAAAAAATACCAAGTGTTCGAGGCATTAGGCAAATTGTTGGACGTTCATCGGAAGAAGATACAAAGAGTGGAACAAATGATTTACTGAGTTCTTCTGCTTTTCGTGACGGTCTAGTAGAGTTGGGCAATCGCAATTTATCTTTTGATCTACAACTTACACCCGAACTTATTGAACAGGCAGCAGATGTATTAAACGCGGCACCTGACACTAAAATAGCATTATGCCACGCTGGTAGTCCTAGAGACCAGACTGAGCAAGGGCTGGAAAAGTGGTCAAAAAATTTAAGGCTATTGTCAAATTTAGAAAATATTTTTTGCAAACTATCTGGTTTGGGAATGTTTGATCATGGTTGGACGCGGGACTCCATTGCTCCCATCATAAATGAATGCGTTGATCAATTTGGCGCAAGCCGTTGCATGTTTGGTTCCAATTTTCCAGTAGATAGTCTCTATTCAGATTACTCAAGTTTAATTCAAGCTTATAGGAGTATTGTTCCAAAAGAGGATTCTGAAATGGTTTTCTATAAAACTGCGAAGAATTTTTATAATATAAAGTGATAGGATAATTATATGTCTATAGAAACATCTGAACTAGCAGGGCGCCTCGTTCGTTACGGCGAACTTATACCATGTAAAACTGCCTTTATCGATGCTCATACACCTGGCTCGGATCAAAAGGAGAATTTTACGATAATTGGTGGTGGTGTTTCAGAAAGCCCAGATCAGCATGTTCATATTGCTATTCCACATGGCTTCAATATTGGTGCGGCGGGCCAGCCCCCAAAGTGCCGGAATTCTCTTCACGACCACAATACTGCTGAGGTTTTCTTCGTCTTGTCTGGTCGTTGGCGGTTTTTTTGGGGCAGGTGGGGTAATGCAGGAGAAGTTGTATTGGAGCAGGGCGATATCATTAATATACCTACTGGAATATTTAGGGGCTTTGAAAATATAGGTACCGAATATGGTATGATTATGGCTATTCTTGGAGGCGACGATGCTGGTGGTGGAGTTCACTGGGCTCCTCAAGTTATCGAGGATGCAGCTGAGCACGGTTTAATTCTTGGTGAAAATGGAAAGTTATATGATCAAAAAAAAGGTCAAAATTTACCAGACGGTATAGGACCTATGCCGATTATGCAAAATGAAGAACTCGCCAAGAGACCAGAGCTCACAACGATGGATGTGGTTCCAAATCATGTAGCTCGATATTGGGATATGTTCGCCTTATCAGATAGAAAACCAGTAAACGTCATAGGAAAAAACGGGCTCTTGCGCGATAAACCAGGTTTTGAGGTTAATTTTATCACTCGTGGCTCTTCCAATAAAAATCGGGAAAGCCAACAATTTGCTTCTGTACTTATGCCAGTCCGGGGTCATTGGCGGATTTCTTGGGAAAATGGTTCAACCGTTTTGGCTCCAGGGGATACTATGTCGGTACCAGCAGACTTTAAACATTCCATTGTGCCTGCAGTTACTGGAGAAGCTGCACTGTATCAAATCATAGGAAATAATGACCCAGCGGGTCATACCTGGAAAGGCCAGTAAATTTTAAAGGTTTAAAATATTAGAGAGGATATTTCCAAATGGATAAAATACTAACTTCACACGTTGGTTCTTTGCCGCGCTCGCAAGAAGTTGTGGATTTTATATTTGCGCGTGAAAAAGGAAATGATTTTGATCAAGATGCATTTGATGAATGTATGGCCCGATCAGTTTCTGAAACTGTCAGAC
>TARA_B100001057_G_scaffold24455_1_pt1 | contig 10227 bp, 9 predicted proteins | sample TARA_B100001057 | Tara Oceans TARA_B100001057 (sample SAMEA2621839) | marine metagenome | biome: marine biome (ENVO:00000447); feature: surface water layer (ENVO:00002042); material: "saline water (ENVO:00002010), including plankton (ENVO:xxxxxxxx)" | depth 5 m | reverse complement strand
AAATATTGGTAAACAATTAGTAGAGGTCTAATTAAGATTTTCAGCTAAAAATCTTTCAATTTCTCTGAACATAACTAATCTATTACCCTGCTCATCAAAATAATGTGTAGCCTTTGGTAATTCGAAATATTCTACAGAATCATTGCTGTTTTTTATTTTGTTGTAGAACATTGAAGATTGATTATGAGGTACCTGAGTATCGTAAGTTCCATGTATCAATAAAATAGGTCGTTTGATTATATCCGTGTAATTAATAGCTGAAACTGAGTCTAGATATTCTTTATCTTCAAATGCATCGCCATGCATAATTTTATTCATTTTTGCAGAACCTCTGAAAAATGTTTCAGACCTCATCAACTTAGTAAAATCTGAAATCCCTGCAACACTCACAAAACATTTAAATCTATCTTGTGATTGAAAACTTCCTGTCAATGCTGCGTAACCTCCATAACTCGCTCCAACTATGCAAGCTTTGTTAGCATTTAGATCGTAATTTTGAACTACGTAATCAAAACCATCGATCATATCGTTTTGCATTTTTTTTCCTGATTCTCTATAGCCTGAGATTTGATAATCTTTACCCCACCCAGATGAGCCTCTGAACTGCGGTTGGAAAACCGCATAACCTTGATTGACCATAGCTTGAAGCCAAGGATCAAAATAATCAATTCTATCTCTCGCAGTAGGTCCACCGTGAGGAAAAAGTATGATAGGTGGATTTTCGACTCCTTTTGGAAGAGTTAAGAAACCATATAATTGATAATCATCTCGCGATTTATACTCAATAACTTTGGTGATAGAGTTAACTTTGTTTTCTAACTGCGGGTACTGACTCGAGATGAAAAAAGATTTACCGGTTTTTTTATCAAATCCAAAATATTTACCTGGAGAATTTGCATTACGAATAGTTGCTATAAATCTAGTAAAGTCTTTATTGTAGGAACTAATATAAATGTAATGACCTGGAAATGATCTTTTCAAAGATTTAATGATGCCGTTTTCTTCAGGATCAAATAAATCGCACTCCCTTGTAAATCTCTCATAGCAGACCATCTTAATCTCACCATCTTCAACTTCTAAAGCTGCAATTTCATGATCTTTCTTGGAGTAAATAGGCTTACTTAATTTTCCAGTTTCAACGTTAAATTTTGAGATATAAGAGTAATTGCTATCAAAATTTGAATATATGAATAAATTTCCGTCTTTTTTATCAACGCCTCCAATATAAAAGTTATCGGTAGCAAGGTCTTCGGTATTTGCCCTATAAATCTCTGCCCAGCTATCCTCTTTTTTTGGTCGGTAATATAACTTAGCTATACCCTCATCCGAATCATAGAAATCCGCAAATTGAATGTTTCCATCTGAAACGATGAAATTGGTAACTCTGTCACCATCAGAATCTGTAAACGGCGATTCAATTTTTTTAAATCTATTGTTCTTTAAATTAACTTCAAAAATAGCGACGGCTCTCTCTCTTGGATCGTAGTTAGAGACCAATATTTTATTTTCTTCATCTTCTAAAATATCAACTAAGGAAATACTTTCGTATTTGGAGATATTAGAATTTTGCTTATCTTTATATATAGATTTATTTTCAATAATTTTAAAATTTGATCCATCTGAATCTATTGTGTTTAAATCATAAACTCTAAAAGTTCTTTCTCTTGCTTTTTCCGCTTTGCTTGTTTGAAAAATGATTTTTTTATTGTTGGCCCATTCTATCCATTCAAGTCGATCGTATTCATTTTTAAGTGATGCGATAGGATTGAAATTAGTGGAGCCAAATTCTGTAACCACGATGTAAGGCTTACCTTCTATGTTTGCTAATGCGGCAATTTTTTCTCCGTCAGGAGATATAGTCACATTGCTAAAAAAAGGTAGCTTTCCAAAATCATTATAATCAAGAGCAAGTGATGTGAGAGAAAAGACTACGCTTATTAATAAGATGATTTTTTTCATAAGCAAATTTTAACAAATAATTATTTATGATGAAGCTCTGAGTTTACCCAGCTCTTCTCTTGCAACCGTTCTTCTATGTACTTCGTCCGGACCGTCTCCAATTCTAAGATATCTTGTTGATTGAAAAAGACCTGCCAGAATAGTGTCTTGTGAGACGCCTTCTCCTCCGTGAATTTGGATAGCTGCATCAATTATCTTGACTGCCATAGAAGGAACTGAAACCTTTATTTGAGCTATTTCGCTCCTAGCAACCTTATTACCGACTTTATCCATCATATAAGCAGCTCTTAGGGTAGAAAGTCTAGCCATTTCAAGATCAATCCGACAGTTTGCGATTACATCATAATTACCGCCAAGTTCTGCCAACTGCTTACCAAATGCCTCTCGGTTAAGAGAACGTTTACATAAAATATCTAAAGCTCTCTCAGCAAGTCCGATAATTCTCATGCAGTGATGAATTCTTCCAGGACCAAGTCTGCCTTGAGCTATCTCAAATCCTCTACCCTCACCTAAAATTATATTTTCCTTATGGACTCTTACATTTGTAAACTCAAGATGTCCGTGGCCATGGGGTGCATGATCTGCCCCGTAAACAGTTAAATATCTTTTCAATTTAATCCCAGCTGAATCAATAGGAACAATAATTTGAGATTGTCGTTGATGTTTAGGACTATCAGGGTTGCTTACGCCCATGAAAATTAAAAACTTACAATTTGGGTGACCGACCCCCGAGGCCCACCATTTTTCTCCGTTAATCACATAATAATTGTCATCAAGTTCTATGGAGGAAGAGATATTTGTAGCGTCTGAGGAAGCTACGTTTGGTTCAGTCATAGCAAAACATGATCTAACTTCCCCTTCTAAAAGAGGTTTTAGCCATTTTTCTTTCTGCTCTTCACTGCCATATCTTTCCAGAACTTCCATATTCCCTGTGTCTGGAGCAGAACAGTTGAAAACTTCAGACGCCCAACCCACTCTTCCCATAATTTCAGCCAAAGGAGCATACTCAAGATTTGTTAACCCATATCCATAATCACTTGTTGGAAGAAAAAAATTCCAAAGTTCTCTTTCTTTGGCAATTTCTTTTAATTCTTCAACTATTGGAATAACTTGCCAAGGATTACCTTCCTCTCTAAATTTTGAAAGTTGAGACACGTAAACTGATTCATTAGGATAGATAAATTCATCCATGAAGGAACTAACTTTTTCTATAAGTTTTTGGGTTTTTTCAGAGTGATTAAAATACATTTTTAAATTCCAACTGTTACTTTGATAAGATTATTCCAACTAAATTAATTAGATAGTAGGTTAATATGGATCTGAAGGAATTAGCAAGTAAAGCGATAAATGGAGAATTAGACTTAACGTTTGAACATCATCCCGTTCATTCCTTTGTAGATGGTCCAACAGAACTTAAAGATAATCTCCTTGCCTTCAAAAGCATTGCGGGTTTCTTTGTTTTAGATACAGGCTCTGGCTTGGTTATGCTTGATGCTGGCCACAAAATTGATATGGAAAGAGCTTATGAAGAAATCAGGAAATGGCGACCAAATGAACCTGTAGTTGCAGCTATTTTTACCCATCACCATGTAGATCATATTTTCTCAGTTATAAAATTTGATGAGGAAGCTGAGGAAAATGGACTAGATAAGCCTGTTGTCTATGCCAATAAATTAATGCCTGACCATTTTGATAGATATATTAAAACTCTTGGTTGGAATACTGCGATTAACAGGAGACAATTCGCAATAAACGTCCCTCATTTTGAATGGCCCGATGATTATAGATATCCTGATATTCTTATCGAGAAGAAGACAAGCTTTAAGGTTGGCGATACAGAAATTTTGCTTAACCCCGCGAGGGGAGAGACTGATGATCATCTTTGGGCATATATTCCCAAAGAAAAGATATTATTATCTGGAGATTTATTTATATGGGCAGTTCCAAATGGGGGTAATCCTCAAAAGGTCCAGAGATACATTTCAGATTGGGCTGATGCCCTAAGAGAGATGAGTGAATTAGGAGCAGAAATAATGCTACCCGGTCACGGTTACCCAATGTTTGGAAAAGATAATATAAAAAAAGCTTTAATTACAACATCAGTTTTTCTTGATGACGTGGAGGATCAAGTTTTAAAGCTAATGAATCAAGGAAAAACTTTAAATTTCATAATTCATAATGTTAAGTTCAAAGAAGACCTAATGGAATTACCTTGGCTGAGACCAGTTTATGATGATCCAGAGTTTTTAGTAAGAATGATTTGGCGTCGTTACGGAGGTTGGTGGGAAGGTGAATATGATAGATTATTTCCAGCTAAAAGATCCGATGAGGCATCTTTATGGATAGAACTAGTAGGTTCATTAGATCATGTTATATCTAAAGCAATCGAATTAAGTAAACAGAGTAAGCATAGATTAGCAGTACATTTAATTGAAACAGCCTTTTATGCTGATCCAAATAATGACAAAGTACACGAAGCAAGAGATAAGATTTATTCTGATTTTTCATTAGATCAGACTTCATCAATGGGAAGGAATATATTGAATCATGCTTCTTTAGCAAGTAAAGAAGGCTTAAGAGATTTAGCCGAAAAGAAGGATTAGTTTGAGCTTAAATCAATTGCCTCTTTCATAACTACAATTGGTATATTGTTTTTTATAGGAAAGGCGATATTGCCGCTCTGGCAAATTAGCTTATCTTGATCGAGCAAAAGTTCTCCTTTGCATCTTGGACAGACCAATATATCGAGAAGTTTTTTTGAAATCATAAAAATTAAAGCTTTATTTTCCCCAAAAATAAGTTAGATTAATAACTAATATAAGTAACCCTTAACTTTGGAGAGATTAATGAAATTATATAAGATTTTTATGATTGGTATTCTTACTTTTTTCTCATTCAATATTTTTGCTCAACAGAATCAAACTGTTCCTGCTGAAGTGTGGATGTGTGAATTAAATCAAGGATATTCAATGGATGATGTAAGAAAAGTTTCAAGCGATGTTCAAAAATTTGCAAAGAAAAATGATATGAAAAGTGCTCAATGGATTTTCACTACCTTTATGGGTGATATGAATCCAAATGGATTTGCATTAATGACAGCTTGGACAGATTTCTCAATGATGGGAAATGGATTCCAAGATTTTTTTCTTGGTGGTGAGGGAGATAAAATCTTTTCACAATGGCTGAAAGTAGCTACCTGCAACGAGAGAAATCTTGTTCTTGTAGAAAATACTTTCAATTCAATGAATTAATAATAATAGGAGATTTATTATGAAAAAAATATTACTTACTGTAGTGCTTCTAAGCACAGGATATGTATTTTCGCAAAGCATGCCGCCTACTTTTCCAGTAGAAATGTATTACGGATGTACTTACGAGAAAGGTAAGGACATAAACGACATGATGGAAGTTGGCGAAGATTGGAGAGAATGGCAAGAGGAAAATGATCCTGTTGGACGTGAAAATTATAATGCTTGGATTTTTACAGCTGACTTTGCTGGAGATTCTGTACATGGAAAATCAATGTGGTTTGGTATGTCCAATAATTGGAAAAACTTTATGAAATCACATTTTAATTGGGTCAGAAATGGAGCTGACATGTCCAAAAAATTTGAGAAAGTAATGGGTCCTTCTAATTGCATGGGTCACATGATGGGATTAATGTTCCCTACTAAGCAAGCAGAAGGATGGGAGCCTGTTGATATCAGACCTATCTTTACCTCCTTGTGTACAGCAAAAGAAAATACTTCAATGATGGATTTCAATTCAGCCTATTCGAAAATGAATGCGTTTTTAGATGCAGGCGGAATGGCAAATAAGGTTGCAATGTTCAATATCTTTCCAATAGCTGGTCAAACTACAGATTATGATTATGCAACAATGATGGTATTAAAAGATGATGATGCTCTTGGAGAACTAGCAACATTAATGTCAACTGGTGGAGCTGCAATGCAAAGCTCATTATTTGAACCTCTTCAAGAGTGCGTTCAAAATTCTATGATGTTGTCTTCTCCTCTTCCAGGAAATACTAATTTGAATTAATAAAATTAGTTTTTAAAAAAAGGAGCTCTTTGAGCTCCTTTTTTTATTTTAGATAATCTTGAATTCTTTGTTTCGACTCTTTATTACCCAAAAGGTATATTAGCTCACCTATTCCTGGAGCATTAGTTCTTCCAGTTAATGCATATCTCAAAGGCTTACCCAACTGAGGAAATTTAAGATCATTTTTCTTAATATAATCTTTTAATCTTTGACTAATAGATTCTAAATTTTCATCTTTAGAAAAATCAAAGCTATCAAGGAAATCTTTAATTATTTTTTTATTTTCATCGCTGGCTAATGAATCCGAATTATTTATTAAAGGACTTTTAAGAAACATATCAAAGTTTTCTTCAATTTCTAATAAGTTTTTTGCTCCAATTTTTAAAACATCGATTATGTTGTGAATGTTTTTAAAGTTTTCATTTATATTACTTCCAATTTCACTTAATAATTTAAGTAAAGTTGAACTATCCATTTGCTTCAAATATTCATTGTTGTACCAATCTAATAGTTGTATTGAGAATTTCGATGGTGAAGAATTAATATCAGACAAATCAAAGAAATCTATGAGTTCATCCATCGTAAATTTTTCAACTTCATCTTTTGCCCAACCTAGTCTGACTATGTAATTCAATAAAGCTCCACTTAAATAACCCTCTGATTTATAGTCCATAATGTCCAAAGCACCGTCTCTTTTAGATAGTCTTTTTCCAGATTCTGATAACACCATTGGAAGATGCGCATAGCTCGGAAGATTTCCTTCAAGAGACTTAATGATATTTATCTGCTTAATTGTATTAGTGAGATGGTCGTCTCCCCTTATGACTGTGGATATTTTCATGTCTATATCATCTACTGCAGCACAAAAATTATAGGTAGGAGTTCCGTCTGCTCTCAGAATAATAAAATCATCCAATTCTTTATTAGCTACGGTAATGTCACCTAGAATTAAATCTTTAAATGAGGTTGAGTCAGAAGGCATTTTGAAACGTAGTACATTTTTTCCTTCGTATTGTAGTTTTTTATCTCTGCTGCGCCCGTCATACATGGGCTTTTGTTTATTTTTTATCTGTGTAGCACGAAGTTCTTCCAACTCCTCAACAGAGCAATCACAATAATACGCTGAACCCTTCTCAAAAAGCGTTAAAGCCAGATTTTTATGTCTTTCTAAGTTTTTAGACTGATGAATAGGCTCTTCATCTGGAGTTAAATTGAGCCATTCTAAAGACTTTAAAATTGAGCCTTTATATTTATCTTTAGACCTTTCGATATCTGTATCTTCAAACCTGAGAAGAAATTGTCCTCCTTTAGACCTTGCATATAACCATGAAAATAATGCAGTCCTGGCTCCGCCAATGTGCAAATGGCCTGTAGGGCTGGGAGCAAATCTTGTTCTTTCTGTCATTCTCTAATGGATTTTAAGTAATTTGAGTGTTGTTCAGATTCTTCTTCAGAAACTCTCACCTTATAGAAATTAGTTTCTTTAGTTTTACTGATTGAATTTCCCGGTTGAGATATTTCTTGACTAAAACCAATATCAGTTTGACCTCCAGTCATAGATAAATAGACTTCGGCAAGGATTTTGGAATCTAATAAAGCTCCGTGATAATTTCTATCGTAACCTTGTATTTGATACCTATCTACCAAGGCATCTAGACTATTTCTTTGACCTGGATGTTTGGCTCTTGCCAATTGAAGAGTATCTATAACATTTGAAGAAATTGCTTCTATCGTAGGATAGTCAGATTGCAATATATTTATTTCATTGTTTAGAAAGCCTAAATCGAATTCCGCATTATGCATAAGGACTTCTGTATCCTCTAAAAAAGTAAGGAGATCTTCTGCTATGTCAGAAAAAAAAGGCTTATCTGATAAAAATTCTTTAGATAGACCATGAACTGCAACTGCTCCTGGATCAATATCTCTTTCTGGATTTAAATAAAAGTGAAGTTCTTTACCTGTGAATTTTCTATCAATTATTTCAGTGCATCCTATTTCAATTACTCTGTGACCATTGAATACATCAAGCCCTGTTGTTTCTGTATCTAAAGTTATCTGCCTCATTTAAGTAATATGCCTTTATTTGCTAAAAAATCTGCTCTCTCATTTTCAGGATGTCCACTGTGAGCTTTTACCCAACTCCATGATACTTTTAATTCATCTGATAAATCATCTAATCTTTTCCAAAGATCTGAATTTTTAACGTCTTTTTTTGACGAAGTTTTCCAATTATTTAACTTCCACTTATTTATCCAGTTGGTAATGCCCTGTTGAAGGTACATAGAGTCTGTATAAATCGTTACATCTGTTTTGCCAATCACAGCTTCTAAAGCTTTAATTGCAGCAAGAAGTTCCATCCTATTATTAGTAGTATTTTCTTCATAGCCAAAAATCTCTTTTTCATTATCTGGATAAATGATCAAAGCTCCCCAACCACCATCTCCTGGGTTACCTTTACAAGCTCCGTCTGTGTAAATTTTTATGCTCAAAACTAATCTAGATAAAAAATTCTGATTACAAATGGTAAAATCAACGTTTTATGAATATTCTACCTCTGCCAGCTTTCACTGATAATTATATATGGCTTATTGAAAAAAATGGTAAAGCTACTGTAGTTGATCCTGGAGATGCAGACGTAGTTGATAATTTTTTATTAGAAGAAAATTTAAAACTTGAAAATATATTAATTACTCATCACCATTTTGACCACACTGGGGGAGTACAAAAATTAAAAGATTCTTACGGTTGCAACGTTTATGGACCTCATGATTCACCTTTCAATGGAGTGGATATAAAATTAAAAGAAAACGACAAAATCTCGATTCATGATTATTTATTTAAAATCATAGAAATTCCTGGCCATACTTTGGATCACATTGCTTACTACTCTCAAGAACAAAATATTTTATTCTGTGGTGATACGCTTTTTTCAGGTGGTTGCGGAAGAATTTTTGAAGGAACACCAAGCCAAATGTATGAATCTCTATCTAAATTATCTCATCTAGATATATCTACAAAAATTTACTGTGGTCACGAATATACTCAAAGTAATTTAAATTTTGCACTTAAAGTTGAACCCAATAATGATAATCTTGTTGAATATAAAAATAAAATAGATAAAAAAAGATTAAGCAATGAAATCTCTTTACCTACTAATCTAGCGTTAGAAAAGGATATTAATCCATTTTTAAGATCGCATGTGTTAGAGATAAAAGAAAGCATAAAAGACATTGCTAAAATAAATAATCCAACAGATTTTGAAACTTTCTCCTCCGTGAGATCGTTAAAAGATAATAGTTAATAAATGAAAAAATATATTTCCTTTATATTCGCATGTTTTCTTTATCTTCCTGTTTATGGCCAAGAGGATTTATGGGATGTCATAAGAGATAATTCAAATTTTCAGTATTCTGCGGAACGATCTGAGATTCAAAAGGCCTTAAAAATTTATCAAAATAATCAATATCTTGTAGATAGGCTATCAAAAAATGGACAAAGGTATCTTTATCACATGGTTGATGAAACCTTAAAAAGAGATATGCCGGTAGAGCTTGCCCTACTTCCATTTGTAGAAAGTCAGTTTGATCCCTATGCTCAATCTCCTGCAGGAGCATCGGGTATTTGGCAATTTATTCTTAGCACTGCTAGAGAGCAAGGTTTAAAAAGAAATTGGTGGTATGACGGGAGAAGAGACATTATTGCCTCAACTAATTCGGCTCTAAATTATTTAGATTCAATGTATAAAAAGAACAATGATTGGATGCTCGCAATCGCTTCTTTTAATGTCGGTCCAGCTAGAATCCAAAGAGAAGTTAGAAAGAATAAAAATAAGGGAAAACAGACAGATTTTTGGTCATTAAAACTTCCTAAAGAAACCAGTAAGTATCTGCCAAGACTTTTAGCTCTGTTAGAAGTAATAAAAAATCCAGAAAACTATAATGTTGATTTCCCATTCCTCCCTAACAGACCATATTTTAGGATTATAGATATTCCTTCCCAAGTTGATTTGATGCAAGTTGCAAATATTTCTGGGCTAAGTATCGAAGCAGTCTATGAATTGAATCCAGGATTTAATCAGTGGGCAACTGATCCTAATGGTCCTTTCTATTTATTATTACCTATCGGAATTGCAGATCGTTTTGAAATTAAGTTAAATTCTATGAGCGAAGAAGAATTAGTTAAGTGGGATAAATATATCGTTAGAAAAGGAGACACATTAACTTCAAT
>TARA_B100001057_G_scaffold120073_2_pt1 | contig 10231 bp, 6 predicted proteins | sample TARA_B100001057 | Tara Oceans TARA_B100001057 (sample SAMEA2621839) | marine metagenome | biome: marine biome (ENVO:00000447); feature: surface water layer (ENVO:00002042); material: "saline water (ENVO:00002010), including plankton (ENVO:xxxxxxxx)" | depth 5 m | reverse complement strand
AGCATGGCGGCTCCTCCCAAGGCTTCTGGCCTTTTAAGCTGGAGGGGTCCAGACCAGACGGGTGCTCTTCCAGGGAAGGGATACCCGGAGAAGTGGGGAGGACCCGGGGGAGAAAACCACCTCTGGACGCACAAGGTGAAAGGCGGGGGGACTCCGGTCATAGCCAACGGGAAGCTTTACTCATTTGGCTACTACGACAATCCCAAGGATCTCAGCGATGTTCAAGAGGCTCTGATCTGCTTGGACCCGGAGACGGGAGAACTGGTGTGGGAATACCGGTTTAGCGATTTTATCAGCGACGTAGTCTACAACCGCTACGCGGTGGGCTCTCCCATTGTCGATGCCGCAACAGGGAACGTTTACATGCAGAGTTCGAACGGACGCCTGATGGCATTCACTGCGGATGGTAAGAGGCTGTGGGAGCATTCCCTGGTGGAAAAGCTTGCCAGGCTGACCTTTCCTAACGGGCGAACAGGGTCGCTGGGACTCCAGGGACCCGTTGTGATTGTTCACTGCGTAACTGCCAACTGGGGCACTACGGGTCCTGCTCGGGACCGGCTCTACGCGTTCGATAAAATCACCGGAGAGCTTGTGTGGTATTCGACACCCGGGACCGTGCCGGACGACAGTTCGTTCTCCATGCCAGTGTATGCCACCATCGATGGCCACCGGGTGGGTTACACAGGACACGGGTGTGGGAACCTGACGAGCGTGGACATGCGGACCGGCAAGCCGCTCTGGCGCTTCCAGTTTGCTAAGGGCGGGGTTAATTCCCAGATTCTCAAGTATGGTGAGGACAAGCTCATCGCGATCCATGGAAAGGAAAACGTGGATACGACCGCGAAGGGGCGGCTCATATGTCTCAAGGTTCCAACGACCTATAATGCGGGGAAACCAGCAATTTTGCCGGCAAGCGCGGAGGTCTGGCGTAATGAGGATCATGTCGCCTTTACGAGTTCTCCAACTCTGGTCGGCAACAGGATCTTTAGCACGATCGCAACGGGTGAGCTGGTATGCGTGGATGCCGATACAGGTAAAACAGTGTGGAAAAAGAAGCTTGGTCCCGACCAGCTTCATGCTTCCCCGGCCTTTGCCGATGGCAAGCTCTACGTGCCGCTGGCAGACGGAATGTTCTATATCCTCAAGCCTGGAGAAGAGGGCGCGGAGGAGCTGACCAAGCTTCACCTTCACACTCCATGTCTCGGCACGCCGGCCTTATGGGGAGGGAAGTGTTTCCTGATGACCAAGGATGGCCTGCACTGCTTCGGCGCGAAGGGCGCCGCCGCTGACAAGCCCGGAGAGGAATTGCCCTCCGAGGAAGTTGGTCCAGTCGCGCAGATCCAGATCGTGCCAGCTGAGTTCGCCCTGACTCCCGGAAGCAAGCAGACCTTCACCATCTGGGGCCTTGATGATAAGGGACGCCGGGTGAAAAAAATGGAGGGTGCAGAGTGGGAAGCTTTTATTCCTCCAACAGCCAGGGTGAAGGCAAAAGTTGACGCCTCTTTCGAGGGAGACACCCTTTCGGCAGGAGCGGATGCGAAGCTCTCGGCTGGTGCTTTCAAGGCCAGCGTCGATGGAATGAGCGCAACAACCCGTGGCCGGGTGATCGCTACTCTCGGCTATGAGGCAGATTTCGAGGGAACGCCCCTCCCCATGAAGAACGATAAGGGAGAAGCGGTGAACTTTCCGCCGTTGCCCTGGCTCGGCGCCCGGATCAAGTGGCATGTCCTCCAGCATGATGGCAGCCAGGTGATCGCCAATCGGTTGGACAATGTGCTCTTCCAGCGAACGATGAACTTCTTTGGTGATCCTGAGCTAAGTGATTACGTGCTGGAGGCAGACGTTGCGACCGACGGGAATCGTCGGGTAATGTCCACAATCGGGCTCGTGAACCAGCGCTACCTGATTACCTTGGATGGCAACCGCCGAATTCTGGAGGTGAGCTCCAATCACGAGAGGGTTAAGGAGAGCGTGAAGTTTCCGATCCGTCCAAATACCTGGTATCACCTCAAGACCCACGTTCTCCGGGGCGAGGATGGGGGAGGTTCGGTGCGCGCCAAGGCGTGGTTGCGTGATCAGCCTGAGCCCGAAGAATGGACCATTGAGGTTAAACTCGACGACGTTCACGAGAAGGGGGCCCCCGGAATCTTCGCATTTTCGCCACAAGTTCAAAAACGAGTTTATATCGATAATATTAAACTTTCTGCTGCCGAGTAGATAACCATCCAACACCGTTCAGACATGAAACCTAAATCTGTTTATCCGTTCATTATCAGCCTTGGAGCCCTTGTGGGGTTCTCGTCCTGCCAGGACCAGGGGGACCCTGCTGCTGCCTCTGGTGACGCGGGTGGTCTCGCTGGGGGCGAAGCGCCTGTTGCCACTGAGCAGCCTGGTGGCGGGCCCCGGGAATGGCCCACATGGGGTCGCGATGGATCGCGCAACATGGTGGGCAACGCTGCCAACCTGCCTGTTGAGGTCAACCCCGGGGAAATGGATGATGAAACCGAGGAAATTGATCTCACGGGGGCAAAGAATATTCGCTGGGTGGCCAAGTTAGGCTCGCAATCCTACGGGACAACATCGGTGGCCTATGGGAAAGTATTTGCGGGAACGAATAATGAATCTCCCCGGGACAAACGCAACGTGGTCGATCGCGGTAACCTGATGTGCTTTGATGAGAAGACAGGGGACTTTCTCTGGCAGCTTGTGTCGCCTAAGCTCGGAGCCCGCAAGGTCAGCGACTGGGAATACGTCGGGCTGTGCTCCTCACCTGCCGTGGAGGAAGATCGGCTCTGGGTAGTGACCAACCGGGGCGAGGTTGTCTGCCTCGATATGAATGGCCTTGCCGATGGCAATGATGGGCCCTTCCAGGACGAGCAAAAGTATTACGGCGCAGGCCTCTCGGGGATGGCCAAGGCACGCGATGTCACAGTTGATGGCGAGACCCGGACTCTTTCGGACGCCAGCGCTACTTTGGTTGAATCTCTGACCAAGCAGATTGAAGGCGGGCTTGAAGGAGACGCACTCAAGGGGGCCATTGGCCGGCGGAAGGGAGCCTTCGCCGAGGGCGCTCCTAAAATCGACGAAACCTACGCTGACATCCTCTGGGTGTTCGATATGCGGGACGCAGACAATGGTGTTGGCGCGTTCCCCCACAATGTCTCAAGCTGCTCTCCCCTGATTCATGGGGACATTCTCTATACTTCAACATCGAACGGGGTCGACTGGTCTCACACCAACATTCCCGGGGAGTTCATTCCCGGGCTGATCGCCCTCGACAAAAACACAGGAAAACTACTTGGAGAAGAGGTCTCGGGCGTTTCTGAGCGAGTGCTCCACGCAAGCTGGAGCTCTCCGGCAGTCGGTAAGGCCAAGGGTGAAGATGTTCTTGTCTGGGGGGGCGGAGATGGTTTTGCATACGGGTTCAATCCGGTCCCTGTAATGGATGAGGATGAGGGAATTCCGATTCTCAAAGAGCTCTGGCGCTACGATGGCAACCCTCCGCATTTTCGTAAGAAGCCGGATGGAACCCCGATCAAGTATGCCACCTTTAAAGGGCCTAACGATATTATCGGAACGACTGTGATTCATGAAGGCCTTGTCTATTTTGCGATTGGCCAAGACCCGGAACATGGAGATGGAGTTGGCATGCTGAGCTGTGTTGACGCCAGCGCGACAGGGGATTTGAGCGGCAAGGCCGTATGGACCTACGAATATGGCGATGGATCAGGCATCGGACGCTCGATTTCGACCCCAAGCATTACGGATGATGGTCTTGTGATCTGCGCTGAGTATGACGGAGACATTCACTGCGTGGATGCCAAGACCGGAAAGCAATACTGGGTCCATGAGACCGGGAGTCGGGTATGGTCTTCGACCTTGGTCGCTGACGGGAAGATTTTCCTCGGCACGGAGGATGGCGAAGTAGTCATTCTGGCCGCCGCAAAGGAGAAGAAGCACCTTGGGACTATCGAGCTCCATGCGCCAATTTATAGCTCTGCGGTCGTTGCCAATGACACGGTTTATATAGCCAGCCAAACTCACCTTTACGCTATCGGGACGGTTGAGTAGAGGGGACAAGGTTCAATCTGCTTCGGGTAGACGCCGTCCTCGCCCCATAAGAACAAGAAATCCTCCCTGGTCCGCAGCCCGACCCTGAATGGCATGAAAAAAACTTCCGTTGCTTTCCTTCTTATTTTTGTCGCCCTTGCTGTTCTTCATCAGGACGCATGGAACTGGAGCAGTTCCCATCTGGTTTTTGGCTTCATGCCCGTCGGGCTGGCGTATCACGCACTGTATTCCCTGACGGCCGCCCTCTTCTGGGGAATCGTGATCAAGTTCGCTTGGCCTGAGGACTTGGAGCAGTGGGCCGAAGAGGGAGAGAAGAACTCAACACCTTAAATTTAAGAATCATGGCAACCGTATGGGTGATAGTCTGCTACTTGGGAGCTCTTCTCGCGTTCGCGCTGGGCTCCAAGGTTCTCTTTCGCGGCACAAGTAACGATTACTTTGTCGCCAGCCGTTCAATCGGACCGTTCATGCTCCTCATGTCGGTTTTCGGAACGACCATGACCGCGTTTGCGCTGGTTGGGTCTACAGGGAAAGCCTTCGAGCGTGGGATAGGAACCTACGGACTGATGGCGTCCTCTTCCGGGCTCATTCACGCAGCTTGTTTCTTTTTGATCGGAGTAAAGATCTGGTCCATTGGGAAGCGCCACGGGTTTGTGACTCAGATCCAGTTTTTTCGCGCCCGTTTCGGCTCCAACGGACTTGGGTATCTCCTTTTTCCCATTTTCGTGCTTCTGGTCATTCCCTACCTGCTTATTGGAGTTATTGGTGCGGGCAAGACGCTCCAGCCGGCTACGGCCGGCGCCTTTCCTGAGCTTTTCCAGAGCGAAAACCCGATCCTGAATGGGGGAGTGCCGCCCTGGCTCACTGGCTTGGTTATCTGCGGCGTTGTCCTGGCCTATATTTTTGCGGGCGGCTCTCGGGCCGCAGCGTGGGCCAATACTTTCCAGACCTTGGTATTTATGGGGATGGGGCTGGTCGCATTTGTGCTCATTTATAATGTTCTCGGACAGGCGGGAAGCCCAACCAATGTTGCCGCGCGTGTGACAGAGCAGGGTGAGGTTGTGCAGGACTACGCGTTTGACAAAGCCTCGGGGAAATTAGTCAAAGCGGAGAAGCCGAAGGTTATTGGAAAACTCAAGCACCCGGAGGAGGCGGAGCAATGGGCAGGAAAGCAACCCCACCTGACGAGAGACGAGGTCGAGATCATTTACAAGGCCAAGAATCCTAAAACCAAGGAGGTGGTCGCCAAGACACGCGAGGTGGGAGTACCGTGGTTGATGTTCCTCAGCTATATGTTCATTCCCCTGAGCGTGGGCATGTTCCCGCACCTGTTCCAGCATTGGCTTACTGCGAAAAGCGCGAAAGCATTCAAGCTTACTTTGGTAGCCCACCCGCTGTGCATTATGATAGTGTGGGTGCCCTGTGTGCTGATCGGGATCTGGGCCAGCGGGCTGCTCCCTTGGGGCATGCCCCCCGCGGCAATTCTGTCAAATGTTCTCAAGACCTTGATAGGGAACCCCATTCTTACGGGTATGCTGACAGCTGGAATTCTTGCAGCCATCATGTCTTCACTGGATTCACAATTCCTGTGCCTGGGCACAATCTTCACGAACGATGTGGTCCTGCATAATTCTAAGAAAGAGTACACCGATAAGCAGATTCTCTTCATGGCGAGGAGCTTCGTGGTCGGCATCGTGGCTGTGACCTACGTGCTGGCTCTTCTCCTCCAAAATCAGAACGTCTTCGACCTTGCAGTCTGGTGCTTCTCTGGCTTTGCGGCCCTCACGCCCCTTGTGATTGCCGCGCTTTACTGGCGGCGGGCGACCGCTGCGGGGGCATTCGCGAGCGTGATTACAGTCGTGGTGACTTGGTTCACCTTTTTTGCGATGTCAGGCTTCGGGGGGGAGTTTACCGTGATGGGCGGAATTATGCCGGCTGCCATTTGTTGGGTAGCGGGCGCTCTGGCAATGGTGGTTGTTTCGCTCGCTACCAAGCCGCCCGCCAAGGAGACGGTGGACAAGTTTTTCGTATAAGGCGAAAATGCCCCGACAGGGGCGCATTCATGCCAGTATTCAGGAATAATTCCCCCTACCGCGGGATCGTGGGACTTGCGGGATTGTCAGAAAGGAGTAGGGATATGCCCCATCACCAAGGAATTGATTAGATATGAGCTGTGATTTGACCGTGGAAGAAGCCCGTGCGGCACTGGATGAGCGTGTTCGAGAAAGCATGCAATGGCACTTTTCGCCGGAGACGGGGTGCCCTTACTGGCTAGAAAGAGCCTCCAGCCTGGGATTCGACCCTCGGACGGAGGTGACGTGCTTCGCGGATATCCAGAAATTTCCAAACTTTGATGATGAGGTTCTCAGGAAAGAGGATCCCAGTCGATTTATCCCCAAGGCGTTTGAAGGCAGGCCTTTCAATGTATTCGAGACCGGAGGCACCACCGGGATGCCGAAGCAGCGGATTGGTTGGGACGATTACAAGACCGATTACTCGGAGTTCAGTGACCACTACCCTTCCGACTTTTTTCCCCAGGGGGGGAATTGGCTCATGGTGGGCCCCACCGGGCCAAGGCGCTTGCGACTTTCCATTGAGCATCTAGCTAATCGGCGGGGAGGGGCCTGCTTTTTCATCGACCTTGATCCTCGTTGGGTGAAGCGCCTGATTGCGGACGGAGAATACTCGATGGCCCGAAAGTATCAGGAGCATGTCATCGATCAGGCCGTTACCATTATCCGGCATCGAGACATCAAGTGCCTCTTTACCACACCCAAGCTGCTCGAGAGTCTTGCTGAGCGGATGTCGCTGGTTGATGGAGGGATTAAGGGCGTGTTTGCCGGGGGAACGACGATGACTCCTCAATATGTCCGCTTCATTGAGGAGGAGGTACTGGAGGGCAAAATCAATTATGCCCCAACCTACGGGAACACCTTGATGGGCCTTGCAATTAGCCGGAAGCGGGAGCCAGGAGAGTACAGCCTGACTTACTATGCGCCCCAGCCCCGTGCCGTCCTGCGAATCGTAGACCCAGAGGATTCGACCCGCGATATGGAATATGGGGACTATGGCCGGGTGGAACTCACAACCATGACCAAGGAGTTTTTCGTGCCTCGCTTTCTTGAGCGGGATGAGGCCATTCGGAGAGAGCCATGTGGGGAATTTCCTTGGGACGGGGTGGGAGATGTAAGGCCCTTTCAGAGCGGAACGAAGCAGGTGATTGAAGGCGTCTACTAAACGAGAGGACCCAAAGACTCGGCATTCGAAACGGAACACACCAACGAGAAACTTGAACCCCCGGAGCTTTAAAGCGCTCCACTGAATATGATGAGTAAGGAAACGCATATACCGGTCCTGCGCCTCGGCGAGGAATACCATAGCCTCGATACCGTTGAGCTGGAGTCCGCAGCAGGCAATGCGGTCTACACCCATACGGCGAATCCCGGCCTGATACGTCGGGACATTCTCAACCTCGAGAAATCAAAGGCCGCCTTAGAGGCTGTGCCTGCAGAGACCCTTGCGGACTATTGCGAGGCCGCTGCAGAACTCTTCCTCCACGAGGAGCTTCCAGTCGGTAACAGCACTCAGAGTCCCCAGCAATATATCGAGTCTCTGTCGGCGCTGACCAAGCTTCCCCACACGCTCGTAAGGATGAACATGGGCAAAGTTCACGCAGCGATGTCGCAGATCCGGACGGTGATCGGAGGTCTGACCCGCAATCTTCCGTTAGAGCTTTTTGATCGGGGTCTTTCGGCGGTCGATGATCTTGAGGTGAATTTCTATCCAGTGGCCGATGCTCTGGGGGTTTCTCTCCCCAGCAATGCACCTGCGGTAAACTCGTTGTGGCTGCCTGCGCCAGTTCTGAAGATTCCGGTCCTGTTGAAACCAGGCCGGGAAGACCCCTTTACTCCCCTGCGTATCGTTCAGTCCCTGATTGCTGCAGGATTCCCGAAAGAAGCATTCGGGTTTTATCCCACGACTCACGAGGGTGGGGACACCATTCTCATGACCTGTGGTCGTGGCATCGCGTTTGGAAGTGACGCCACGGTCCGAAAGTATTCGGGCTTTCCGAGTATTCAGGTCCATGGCACAGGGAGGAGCAAGATCCTTATCGGAGATGATTATCTCGGCAAATGGGCCGATCATACGGAGACTCTGGTGGAGTCAATCTCGGCCAACGGAGGCCGAAGCTGCATCAACACCTCTGCGATTCTTGTTCCATCCGGGCGAGATGAACTGGCGGATGCCGTAGCGCGTGACCTTGCGGCTATCGAACCTCTCCCTAGGGATCATGAGGATGCACTTCTTTGCGGATTTTCGAACACCGAATGGGCTGGATCGATCAATGACCTCATTGATGAGCACCTCAAGGTGGAGGGCGCGGAAGATGTCACAGCGCGTTATCGGAGCGGCTCCCGTCTTGTTGAGATGCATGGTCAGACGTATCTGCGGCCGACGTTGATTTCCTGCGCGGACCCGGGGCACCCTCTCGCAAACACGGAATTCATGTTTCCTTTTGCCAGTGTGACGGAAATGCCGCAGAGCCAAATGCTTGAGGAGATTGGGGAGACTCTGGTTGTTTCCGCTTGGACTGAGGACGCGGCCTGGATTCGCGACCTGATGAATTCACCCGATATCGAGCGGCTCAATATTGGACCCTTCCCGACCAATCGGGTTCAATGGGAGCAGCCGCACGAAGGCAATTTGTTCGAGTTTCTGTTCCGGCGGCGCGCTATCCAGGGGAATCTTGCCGCAGTGAGCTGATTCAGGATGGAGCCCTTTACAACCAGACCCAGTCCGCAACTGGTGGGTGGCCCCGGCTCTCTCGCGGAGCTACCGTCGTGTGTCCGCAAAAGCGGGGGGCAGAACGTGTTGCTTGTTACCGATCAAGGGGTGGCAGCGGCCGGCCACACCGAGCGAGCCGCGGCTCTGCTTGAAGATGCAGGAATTGCCTGCGCGGTTTATGATGGCACGAGCGAGAATCCTGAGGAGAGCGACATTCTTGCTGCGATGGAATTTGCCCGCAGGGTTGGGCCGGATTGCTTTGTGGGCCTTGGTGGAGGGAGCAGTATGGACACCGCAAAGGGCTGTAATTTTCTTCTGACTAACGGGGGCGCTATGAGCGATTACAAGGGATACGGCGCGGCTCGGACTCCCCTTCTCCCCTTTATTGGTATTCCAACTACGGCTGGAACTGGAAGCGAATGCCAGAGTTACGCGGTGATCAGTCGGGATCGATCTCACGAGAAGATGGCCTGCGGGGACCCCTCTGCGCTTGCCACGTATGCCATTCTTGACCCTGACCTGACGGCCTCGATGCCTCACAGGGTGGCGGTCCTGACTGCGCTGGACGCCCTCGCGCACTCGCTGGAGACAGCGGTGAGCACTCGTAGGAATTCGTTCTCCTCCGCCTACTCAAGGGAGGCATTTCTTCATATCTCCTCTGCGATTGAGCCAGTTCTGAGGGGAGAAGCATCGGCTATCGAGCGCAACGGGATGTTAATGGGATCCGCCTTTGCGGGACTGGCAATTGAGAATAGCATGCTGGGCGCGGCTCACGCCTCGGCGAACCCACTCACGGCCTCATGCGGCCTAGCCCACGGCCACGCGGTTGCTCTAATGCTTCCTCATGTGATCGGGCTGAATCAGGAAGTCCCGGAAGCCCGGGAGACCTATGCGCATTATGGAACCTTGCTCTCAAGCTGCCAAGGGGCGGACTGCGGGGTCCGAGCTTGGGTTGAGCATTTGCTGACCGTGGCGGATCTCTCTCCGCTAGCGCAGTGTGGCGTCGATCCGGGCTTGCTTGCCGAGCTCGCAGAGGACGCTACGAGGCAGTGGACGGGACAGTTCAATCCTCGGAGTATGAAAAGAGAGGATTTTGCAGTATTATACGAGAACGCCTTTGATGGTGCTGCAACCCAAGATACGTGATGAACTACCTCTACCCTAACTTTTTGGCCGTCTGCGTGGCCCATGTTCTCGTTACCGCAGGGACCAGCTTCGCGGCCCCCAAGGATAAAAACGTAGAATCAGAGACAAAGTCTTGGGCGATTCCCCGCGGAGGCAACGCCCTGCAGGGGCGGGTTCCCGACCGTATTCCTCGCAAGCCTGTAGTAAGCTGGGATGCCGTGCTTGATGGGCCGATTGTGGGGGACGCAGC
>TARA_B100001057_G_C22869965_1_pt1 | contig 10233 bp, 2 predicted proteins | sample TARA_B100001057 | Tara Oceans TARA_B100001057 (sample SAMEA2621839) | marine metagenome | biome: marine biome (ENVO:00000447); feature: surface water layer (ENVO:00002042); material: "saline water (ENVO:00002010), including plankton (ENVO:xxxxxxxx)" | depth 5 m | reverse complement strand
ACCGTACCATAACTCATTCCAGTATGGTCTAAACCCCATTCTTTACTAACATCAGAAAATATTAAATCTCCATTATTGCGAAATGCCAAGTTCTGCTCTGGCTTGGTGGGGGCATTTTCATAATGATCCCATTCCGACTTTCCAATCTGATCTTGAGTTGTGTAAGTTATATCTGAATTATTAAAGTCTCTGGCCATACCATTAGAGACAAAAAGATCAACTCGTCCATCATTATCGTAGTCAGCTAATTTAGCGGCCCAAGACCAATCTGAATTAGCCACTCTAGAGAGACTGGCATTTTCAGAGAAATGACCCTCTCCTTGATTTAAATAAAGGCAATTTCTCATTACCTGCCGTGGTTTAGTTGCCTCAATAACCCATCTTAATGCACCCATTTCGCCCATGGACATCTTTGATTTATAATGAGTCGTTGCCGCCATATCCAATGCAACGAAATCAAACTTACCATCATTATTAATATCTCCAGCATCAGCTCCCATTGAAAACCAAGGTGTATAATTGAGAACATCATTGATCTTGTCTGTAAAAGTTCCATCACCATTGTTTCTAAATAAGCTATCAGGATCTGCAAAATCATTGGCGACATATATATCCATTAATCCGTCGCCATCGAAATCCCACCAAGTGGCCGATAGACCATGTCCATCTCGGGCAATCCCGGCATCACTACTAACATCAACAAAGGTAGCACCATCATTGCGCAACAATCTGTCAGGCCTTCCAATCTCATCCATATCATAAGATTTCGGTCCTTTCTGTTTGATTCCATAATATTTCTGGAACTCAGGCAAAACGACAACTTTCCCATCTGCGGACTTTTGAAAAGGTGGTTTTGAAGGCCTTCCTCCTTTTCTATAGTAGCGGTTTGTCAATAAATAAACGTCTAGATCACCATCATTGTCATAATCACAAAACGTAGGAAGTAAAGATGCGTCAACGACATCAAGACCGTATTTCTTTGCAGACTCTTTGAACTTTCCCTTCCCATCATTAATAAACAACGAGTTCGGTGAGTCGTAATTACATACATAAAGATCAAGATCATTATCACCATCAATATCGATTGCCGCTACCCCAGCGCCCCAATCATTTCCACCCTCAATTCCTGAGGATGGACCCGCATCTTCGAATTTAAAATTATTTTTTTGTAAGTAGAGTTTATTTTTACCGGATCCACTTACAAAAAATATATCCAACTCTCCATCCAAATTAAAATCTCCAAGCGCAACTCCTCCACAAACGAATCCAGAGTGGTACAACCTTTTCATCGGTTGTTTCAAATCTATCTCATTTGTAAAATCAATATTCGTTATTTCAGATGAAAGCTTTGAAAAAAGTTTACCCGAAGATTGATCAATCCTTGATCTTAACGGCTCAACTTTGACGGAGTCATACCTTGTTTTTTTCAAACTTTCCTCCGATGGACCTGAATCCCCATCATCTCCACAACTGCATAATACAAAAGCGATAAATAAAATTGCATGTGGTTTTACTAAATTTTTCATTTCCAAAGAAACGGTAAATATTAACAGAACATTACCATGAAAGTAAACAATAACAGCTTTAAACTAAGCTATTTACACTTGTTTATTTCTAATTATTTCAATTCAGGCATCTTTTTATCTGTCTTTTCAAACAACTTATCAATAAGAATAACACCGATAAAAAAGACATATAAGGAGACTTACTTAGCCCTCACTTTAAGTCTTAAAAAGTTCCGAATAGCTGAGTTATTTAACTTTAAAATTCTATACGATAAGGTATTCGTCTCATCTTCATTAACAGAAATTTCATCTAGCTGTGGATTAATCACTTCAGTCCAATTACGAAGATCCGAGGATTTCTCAATGACATAATTATAATCACTAATGCCAACTCGCTTTCGGTAGGTGAATAATAGATATTCCTCTTCTCTGTCTATAATTCTTGCGATTGGATTCATATTATCGTCTTTGACTAAAGCCCTTCCACCAAATGAGTATTCAAGTAGATTTGAATACCCATCTTTGTCTGGATCAGCAAGCTCTCCAGATATTAATGAATCCCGTAGTTGCTCTGAATTGAAACTGAATTTTTTCCAATTGTTATAGGTGTATTCAATCTCACCTTTACCAGGACTTCCTCCAAGAGTTGAACTTATTTTCCAATTCTCTGAAATTTTGTGATCTGGTAATTCTTCAGGATTTTTAAGTACTAGGGAATATCCCTGCCCGTCCGCCCCCGCGGGCCAAGGCTCTTCATCAAGATATTCAAATTCTTGTATTACAATTCCAGCTCCATATGAAAGCTTAACATTCTCTCCTCCATTCGATAAATTGTTAGGACCATACTCGCCTGCTAAAGTTTCAGTCTCTCCGTACCTCATTTTAAACGCTTCAGCATTTCTCGCTAACACCAAGAATTGCCCTGGTGACAGTGAACTAACTGCACCATCAATAAAATCATAGTTAATTCCTTTGGTAAATCGTACATTGGCAAGGCTCAATGTATCCTCACCAATATTTTTTAGTTCGATAAATTCGAAATCACTATTTGTAAATCCTAATGCTCTATCTGAATCACTGGCTTCTTGTGGGTTATACATCATTTCACTTATAACCAATCCTTTTTTATAAGGTGTTATATCTGGTTCAGTGGCGACGAACTGAACAGGTTCTGACCAATGACTCCATTGACCCGATGACCCCAAATGCCTTAATCTCGCCCGATAAGTTTTTCCAACTCTGACTACTGTAGTTGGAACCTGAACACTTGATTGAAAGTTATTGATTTCTCCAGACTCCCAAACAGCGTTGATCTCATAGACCCAAGGCTTATTAGGATCAAATTCTGGAGATTCAGGATCAGTAATCTCTCCTAACCTCCATTGCATACTAGTAAATGATGTCCCATTCCCTGAAAAAGATGAACTCTGAAATCTAATATCGTCAGTCGGAAAAGAAGAATCTCCCAAAGGAGTAATTGTCGGTTTCCGAGGTACTGCAGAATTAGTATCAGCTTTTTCATTGATAAGCCTATTGGCACCATAACCGCCTGGTGATACAAAGTCTTTCATGTATCCTACAAGACCCTCCCAATTTCTTTTAGAGCTTGAAAGTTTAGGATTATTTTTATACCAAATACCCTTCTTTGACTTTCGTGGGTGGTAATCCCACATTGCCTGATTTGCTTCTACTATTCGGGTCACACCATCACCTTCAAGAAACCGTTGCATCTCTTCGACAACTTTCGCACCTTCACCAGAACTACAAAGCAGGTCCCAGACTTCTCTTGAGCGATTTTCAAAGTCAGTCTCAGCGTCAGAATATCTAAAAACATTCTGCCAGTTTTCCCATACATTCTCAGAACGGATATGAAATTTACTTTCCCAAGTCAGATCAAGGTCCCATGGAAACATTTCCCACTTTCCTGAATTCGGGTCACCTTCTATATCTGGTCTGTGATAGTATAGGCAATTCCATTCAGAGCGTAAGTCAGTGTTATTAATTAAGGTTGTTCCTATTTTATAGTTATAGTACCCAGCAAGATTGGTATTCTCCTCCCACCAAGTCAAAGGTTGTGTCCTTCTCTTCGTGCTTATAAATGAGTTCACATCAGTAGTACCAGAAACCTGATCAGGGCCCTGATTTCTTTTATTAGGGCTCCCATTCATTTTGTAAAGGTTTCCATCTGGAAGATCCTTGTCATCCAGAAATCTCCCATCAGGTTCCTCTAAAGCCAGGTAGAGACCCCAGAAATCACCATCATACTGATTGTTTGGATTCGCCTCAACTTCATCATCAACGATTCTGAGATGAAACAAAGTTGTATTGCAAGACGGCACCCCACAAAGCTTATAAAACTTATAACTTGCTTGCTCATTTAATACCATGCCTGCTGTTGATGCATTACTTCCCCACCAAGGACAGGTCCCAGTCTGAAGCGCGAACTTATCCCATTTTCGATCGTATTTTCTACCATAATTATCTCGAGCCTGAAACCTATGCGAACGATTAAAGTTCCACTTTATCTTATTTTTACCAGTCACCCTAGTTGAGGCCTGGCCCTTAATTCTAAATCGTATATGATCATAAACCTCACCTTCATATACCACTGAAGCCAAGTACCTGTAGGTCCTCGCTGATCCAGTTGAATCATTATACATACAGCCTATGACATCAGATTCTCTGGCAATCATATGATAAACAGGAACCTTAGTGAGGGTCTCCGAGGAATAAGTTACGACTGATGTCGAACCTGGCCTTAGAGCCCCTTTCCAGTCAGGAACCCCATTATAACAATAATAGGCAAAGTTAGGTTGAGGGTCATCTGAGTAAGGAACAGTAATTGTTTTATTGAGACCGTCTTCTATTCTTATTTTATAACGAATTAGATGGCGACTTTTTTGGACAGAACCTGGTATTTGAACAGTCCAAACATCGTCTGCAGAGTTTTCATCACCAGAATTGCCAGAATCATTCATTGGAATTTCTGTCCAATCACTTTCATATCTTGAATCAGTAAGTCTAATATAATTACCAGGTTCAACGATCTGATAGAGAAGCGTCGCTTCGCTCACTGTATTAGGATCGGTAATAAGAGCGGTGATAGTTACAATATCACCTTCGGCTGGCTGTTTTGGCGTATGCTCTAATCTACGGATTTGAGGTGGTGAATTCACTGCAAACACAGTATTTGGAAATCCTGGGCTGGGTCCTTCTCCAGCAGAAGCATTAATTTTGAGCGTCGCATCAAAAAAAGCATCCGAGCTACCATTCAGAGAACCATTTAAAAGTTGAACTGTTAAAACATTCTTTCCTTTTACAATTAACCCTCCAACGTTGGCTATTGGATATTCTTCAAAATCCTTATTTTCTCCTGAGCTGTTGGCAGTCGCATTATAAGGTAACTCAGAATTAGAAACATTAGTGGATGCTATATGCTTGCCATTTATCCAAGCATTAAATCCGTCATCAATTTGTGCACTCAAAAGAACTGAACCCACTTGTTCAGGGTTCTCAATATTAAAGGTCTTACGAAAATAGATGGTCGAGTAATTCCCGCGCATATCAGAGAGATTAGTATTTAAAAAACCTTCACCAAACCCAATCGCAGCTTCCCCCTCACCCCAGTCGGAGTCATCAAAGTTTGCTAATCTCCATGAGCCTGGACTTTCAGAAGGCTCCGAAACTCCTTTGAAAAATTTCCAATTAGCACCTCCATTAATTAAAATAGAGTCATCAGTCCCAGCAGTACCCATCGAAGATCGCCAACTTCCGCCAATATCATTTTCAAGAATAGGATTAATTAATTCAATTGAATAACCTGGTGATGAACCCACCACTGGCCAAGGGAATCCTGATTTGTAATCAACCTCATCGACGGTAGAATCAGAAGAATCTCTTAACCTTATTACTTCTCCTTCATTGGCTAAACTTCCTGACCATGGTCCGACGGCATTAACTCCCAACTCTGACAAAATAGTATCAGGATCCTCAGCAATAACTAAAAATCCTCCTGATTCAATGATGGTGTTTTCAGGTATTTCAAAATTAACTGCAGAAGAAATTCTCCATCCTGATATATCAACGGCTGAGCTCGATGAATTGTGAAGCTCTATGAACTCAGCTCTTATAGTCTTATCGGGTACATCATAATGAATTTCATTAATAATAACTTCAGACTCTGCATAGAGAGAAAAATAAGCCAAAAAAATAAATGAAAAAGATACGATGATTTGGAAGTTTTTCATAAGGATTTTAAGCGACAGTTCACAAATTATAAATCAAAACTAAACTAAAGGATTGCCTGAGAACCAATAACTTACACCCTGCAACAAAGAACGCGAATTTTAAGGAAAATCTGATTAAATAAAAAAACGCACTCCTTCGAAGGGAGCGCGTTTTTATGAATTATATTTAATCAGATTCTTTATAAAATTTATTCTTCATCAGTCTCTTGGGCTTGGAAGAATAATTGTTTTGAACCAGGCATTGGATTCTCAAAAGGCCCGTAAGTTGTCGTATCTCCATCTGAAATGATGCTATCATCTAAATCAAAATCCCACTCTTTAAGATCCTCAGAAACATAAAGTGCATAAATTTGATTGGGTTTTGAATTCCAAGTCAGAGTAAATTCATCTGTTTCACTGTTGTAAATAATGTCCGTCATCTCAAATGGTGTTCCTGGCCCAAGACTCACTATCTGAATACCATGGAACCCTGAGTTATTTGACCCACGGTTAATTAGAACAGAAAAGTCAGGACTGCTTTGTTCTTTAAACACACAATAGTTGGAAGGAGGATAAGAATCCGTCTCATCTTCAGTTAACAGATAATCAATTTCTGGATCAAAACCACTTTTTTGGGAATCAGTAGTATATGAAAATTTTTGACCAGCTGTTGTGCTTTCAACGTCTCCGGTTCGACCATTTCCATCACTGCCGAAATAGACATAAACATCATAAGAGGAGTAGGGAATACCTTGGAAATCCACAGTTGCAAATCCCCCACCACCAATATTATCAATATAACCATTCATCAACTTTGCGTCTGGACTTTCAAAACTATTGTTTGTGTTCCAAGTTCCATTAGAGGCCCAGTCCACAGTCACACCTGAATCTCCACCCGTATCATCAACGATAACTCCTTCAATAGGACTTATAATATCAGCTTGTGAACCATTTGCTCCGCCCTGCGCATCAGCGCCGCCAGCACTATTATTCCAATTCAACTGAGCAACCTCAGGTAACCCAGCTATTTCATCAGGGCCCAGCTCAGCGTCTGTTCCTCGGTCACTATTGAAATTAATTCCTATTTTGGTGCCGCCTCCAGCTCCGGTGTCATCATCAGCCGGGTTAGAGGGATCAAGTCCAAGAGCAATCTCAACTGAATCTGATGTTCCTCCAGCGTCAGTATCTTCCTTAGTTGGATCAGTTGGATTATCTTGATTACCTATTTCTTCAGCGTCTGTGAGTCGGTCTCCGTCTGTATCTGCATTATTTGGATCCGTGACGAATGGATTAGATTCGACCTCAAATCCATCATTTAGGCTATCTCCATCTGTGTCAGCTTTATTAGGGTTAGAACCTGAATCTGTGGCGTCTACAAATTCCCCCGTATTTGTCTCAACATTATCATTCAGACCATCTTTATCAGTGTCAGCGTCCTGAGGACTTGTCTTTGCAGCGTATTCTTCAAGATTAGTCAAACCGTCCTGGTCTGGATCTCCTTCGGGTCCATTGTTTGGGTCAACTTCTCCATTATCTTCAGGATCAAGATCATTATTTTCTTCCCACTCATCCGGCAAGCCGTCCTCGTCAGTGTCCTCCCGTGGACCGCCCGGTAACAGGACTCCACTTGCTAGATTTAAGATAGCCTCATCAGGTAAGGCAATATCCCAGACCGCAACATCATCGATTGAACCAATGAACCAGTTGCCGGAGGCATCATAAACACCTCCACCACCAATATTAAAGTTAAATCCAGAAGTTGGTAAAGGGACCGGGGAACCACCGGTCCCGGCCAATTCTCCATCAAGATATACAGATTGCCCTTCCTCATTTCCTTTTACTGCAATATGTCTCCAACCATCACTTGTGGGTCCTAGGCTCACATTCACAGAACCAGCGGTTGAAGTCCATAATTGCATCTGATTTGCGTTAATCATTCCAAATTCTACGAGATCATTCTGACCGAAAAGACCCGTTCTATTAGCTTGTGATTCTGTAAAGTTCACCCAACCAGACATCGTAAATTCTGTTTTTTCATTAAGAATTGGAGCCTCACTGGAAACATAATCATCAATCCCATCGAATTGAATTGCAAAGTCACTAGCTCCTCCTGAATGACCGGTCACATATTCCGGATCTCCATAGACTGTTGCATTATATTCACCTCTCAAGTCAACTGTTTCATTTTCACCTTGATCATCAAAACTCCAATACGCAACAGGAGGATCAATTGGTTCAACATCGGGGAAACTATTCTCGTCGACCGGATCAGTGCCAGCCTCTACCTCAACGAAATCAGAAAATTTATCTCCATCAGTATCTTCTAATAGTGGATTCGTCCCGGTTTCAACTTCGGCCCCGTCAAGCAACCCATCCTTATCCGTGTCAGCATTTTTAGGGTCTGTCCCAGTATTGTTAGCGCTTATGTAAGTACCAGTATTAGTCTCCACGTTATCATTCAAGTCATCGTCGTCAGTGTCAGCATCTTGTGGGTCCGTTCCATTTTCAAACTCATCGATATTTGTAAGCCCATCCTGATCAGGGTCTCCCTCGGCCCCATTATTGGGATCCTCATCACCATTATCTTCAGAATCAAGGTCATTGTTAATTTCCCAATTATCGGGTAGTCCATCCTCATCCTCATCAAAGACCTGAAGCGAAACGATCTGTATACCATGGAAGCCTGAGTTATTTGATCCTCGAATTATCTGCAATGTTTGAGTATCACCACTTAACCCCTCAAAAATTGCGTAATTAGCATTGGGGTTACCGTCACCAACATCTTCAGTTCTTATATAACTACCTGGGAACCCTCCTCCTTGCTGAGAAAAGGTGCTGTATGAGTATGTCTCGCCGTCTTGCAAAGCCACTTTTCCAGTCCTGCCATTTCCATCACTACCAAAATAAACATATAGATCGTATTCCGCACCAAAAGCAAAAGTATCAATTCCACTAATATCAATGTCAGAGTATCCACCATCTCCAACAGCATCAATGTAGCCATTCATCAAATGGTTGTCTCCATTACTGACCCCGTTGTTTGTATTCCATGTTCCGTTACTGCTCCAATCAATGGTAATTCCATTATTCACCAATGTTCCGTTAGCGCCTGCACCTGCACCATCGGTACTGACCCATCCGGATGAAGGAACAACACCGGCTATGGTATTTTCATCCATGGGAGTATCATCACGATCACTATTGAAACTAAAACCAATAGAATCTTGAGCAAAATTTAGAGAATTTAATAAGAGAAGAATACAAATTGTGGAGGTAATTGCTTTCATAGGGACTATATTTTAGGAGATTTTCTCATATAAGCACCTATTGAACAAGCATTTAGCAATGATATTCTTGTTTCTTGCGCGTTTAGAAGGGTGAACTTAAGTTAACAGTCCAAAAAAAATGAACGATATATTAGCAGAAGCCGCAAACAATGCACGAGGGCTGGCCATTGATGCCATCCATAAATGTTCATCAGGACACCTTGGACTACCCCTTGGATCCGCAGAAATAGGAGCCGTTCTTTTTGGTGATTCCCTAATTCACAATCCTTCTGATCCTAAATGGATTAATCGTGACCGTTTTATTCTCTCAGCAGGTCATGGATCAATGTTTATTTATTCTTGGTTACACATTTCTGGGTATGACCTCTCATTAGAAGAGGTTAAAAATTTCCGGCAGCTAGGCAGTAAAACTCCAGGACACCCAGAGTATGGAGAAACTCCCGGCGTCGAAGCCACGACAGGACCACTGGGTCAAGGAATTGGGAATGCAGTTGGTTATGCTGTTTCGGGTAAGATGGCAGCCGCACGCTTTAATACTGATGATCATGAGATTTTCAACCATCATGTCTTTGCCCTTGCAGGAGACGGCTGCCTTCAAGAAGGTGTCGCTGCAGAAGCCGCGGCCTTCGCCGGACACTTTAATCTAGATAATCTCATCTTACTTTATGATTCAAATGACGTGACTCTAGACGCAATGGCTGTGAAGACTCAAACCGAAGACACTGGCGCACGATTTAAAGCCATGGGCTGGGATACAAAAACAATAGATGGTCATGATATAAATGCCGTCAAAGAAGCAATTTCTAATGCGAAGTCCGATAATAATGGGAAACCAAAAATTATTATTTGTAAAACAGAGATTGGTCGTGGCATTCCGGAAGTTGCTGGAACAGCAGCGGGACACGGTGAGGGAGGAGCAAAATTTGCAGAGTCTGCTCGGGCAGGTCTAGGGTTACCAGAGGAAACTTTTTATGTTTCTGAGGACGTAAAATCTTATTTCTCCTCGAACGCGGAAGAACTTACAAAAAAACACGAAGAATGGAAAACCATCTTCAACGAGTGGAAAGTTGCAAATCCAGAAAAATCAAAATTATTGGAGGATGGCTTAGAAGGTAAAGTACCCGAAAACCTAAGTGAACTTATTTCTAATTTTGACGAGGATGCCAAATTGGCTACTCGAGCTGCTGGAGGAGAGGTACTACAACCAATCGCTGA
>TARA_B100001057_G_scaffold157357_1_pt1 | contig 10241 bp, 14 predicted proteins | sample TARA_B100001057 | Tara Oceans TARA_B100001057 (sample SAMEA2621839) | marine metagenome | biome: marine biome (ENVO:00000447); feature: surface water layer (ENVO:00002042); material: "saline water (ENVO:00002010), including plankton (ENVO:xxxxxxxx)" | depth 5 m | reverse complement strand
AGCCTCTGCCTGCTCTCATTGGGAGGAATTCCACCAATGCTGGGCTTTTTCGGAAAGATTTACCTGTTCTTTGCAGGGTGGGCCAATCAGCAATATCTGCTCGTTGTCGTTGGACTGATTACATCCGTGGTCTCTATTTATTACTACATCTCTGTCATCAAGATGATGGTGGTCAAGGAGCCTCAGGAAGCGTCCGATGTGGTGAAGTCCTATCCCGATGTGAACTGGTCACTGATGGGAATGCAGCCACTGCGCGTGGCCCTGATCGGGTGCGTGGCCGTCACTGCGGTTGGTGGGATTCTTTCCAACCCCCTGTTCCAGTGGGCCAACGCCGCCGTTGCGGGAACTCCCCTGCTTCAGGAAGCCATCGCCCAGGTGACCGGGGCCGGCCTTGGCTGAACCAACCGCTGTTGCTGAGCTGATCAACGTCAGCAAGATCTACGGTTCAGGCGACATCGAGGTGAGGGCCCTCGATCAGGTCAATCTGACCATCCGGCAGGGGGACTATCTGGCTGTCATGGGCGCCAGCGGGTCAGGGAAAAGCACGGCAATGAATATTCTCGGCTGCCTTGATCGACCCAGCAACGGCCGTTATTTGCTCAACGGAATCGCTGTCGAAGAACTGGATGATGACGCCCTGGCCGATGTTCGCAATCGATCACTCGGTTTTGTCTTCCAGCAGTTCCATCTGCTGGGCCATGCCTCCGCTCTTGAGAATGTGATGCTTCCGATGATCTATGCCGGTGTTCCTCCACAGGAACGCCGGAAGAGAGCCTATGCAGCACTGGAGCGAGTAGGACTCGGCAAAAGGATGGACAACAGACCGAACCAGCTTTCCGGCGGACAGCAACAACGCGTCGCCATCGCAAGGGCCATCATCAACCAGCCGACGCTGCTACTGGCTGATGAACCCACTGGAGCACTTGATTCTCAGACGACATCGGAGGTGCTTGCCCTGTTCGACGACCTCCATCAGCTGGGTATCACCCTGGTGATGGTGACCCATGAAGATGATGTCGCCGCAAGGGCCCATCGGGTGGCCCGGTTTCAGGACGGCCGCGTTCTTGCCGGGCAATCAGAATGACCGAACAGGAACCCGGCTGATGGAGGAGACGACAAATGCTCTTCTTGTCGCCCTAGTGGAGGACGACCCCCGGCTTCAGCAACTCATCAGCGCTGAAATCGTTGACGAAGGCCATGAATGTCTCTGTTTCAGCTCGTCGGAAGCCTTTCTAGACGTTGTGAACCATCACCGATTCCACCTGGTTCTGCTGGACCTGATGCTCCCGGGTATGGATGGCCTCGAATGCCTCAGAAAACTCATCAGTCACCGCAAGAGCTCTGACCTGCCACGCGTAGTGATCGTGACCGCCCTCAATGATGCCCAAAAACGGCGAGAGGCCCTTTCCATCGGAGCTGAGGATTATGTGCTCAAACCTGATCTGTTCGAGCGTCTCCCCCTTCTGCTCACTCAAGGTCAGGCATGAAGGGAATACTGACGCTGGCACTGGTGAAGCTGCCGTGATTGGAGGGCCACTGATCCAGCACCAGCTCGCCACCCCAACCCCGTGCCAGCTCGCGAGCCACAGAAAGCCCCAGGCCGGCCCCTTCCGCATGGACTCCGTCTCGCCGAAGCTGCCTTCGCACAAAGGGATTCAGCCAGTTGCGCCGCACGTGATCCGCTACAGGAGCAGCTGATCCATGGCTCAGGAATGAAAGCTTCCAGTGCCGCTTGGCTTCCAGCGGCTCCAGGCGAACCCGGAGCGGGATCGTGCCATCTCCATGCCGGAAAGCGTTGTCCAGCAGTTGATCCAACACCAGTTCCATGGCATGGGGATCGAGCCGGACCCATGGCGATGAAGCCAGTTTGGGGAATTGCAGCTGCAGATCAGGAGCCTGATCCAGGACGGAATCCCGCCAATCCTTCAGAAGAGGAACCAACGCACAATCCGTGCATCCAAGGGCCTCTGGATCAATCTCAAGTTGAGTGAGCAGCGAAAGATGCTCCAGAAGCCGATGAATCCGTGCCATCTCCTGCCGGGCCATGGTCAGACGGGTCGAGGCCGCTGTCGGGAGAGCCTCAATCCGTGAGATGCGAAGCAGATTTCCATTGACGATCGCCAGTGGTGTGCGGAGCTCATGGGTCAGTTCAGTCATGAAGCGTTGTTGTTGCATCAGGGCCTGTTCCTCCGCACTCAGATCCCGGAAAGAAAGCAACAGAAAAGGAGATTGAATGAGTTCAACAGGGCGCCACTGAAGTAGCTGCATGGAGGATTGCTTGCCACTGCGACTCACCACACGGCAACGGACCTTTCCTGCACTGGCCGGCAGCGAACGTTGGGAATCCAGAAGGCGTCGGGCTTCGGAATCGTGATTGTCAACGATATCCAGCTCAAAAAGAGAATCGAGCATGCAATTCACCACCTGAATTGGAACCCCCTGCACCAGAAGTTCTGCCGAAGCCTGGTTAGCCCAGTGCACAAGACGATGTTCATCAACAATCAACATCGCCTCACTCGTTGCATCGAAAGCGACCTGCAACATCCCAAGAGACTGACGCAACTGCCTGACCAGTGGAGTTTCCCTTGCTGGCAGATCCGAGTCAGTCACAAGAACTCTCCACAGCCTCCAATTATTTGAGGGGGGCGATGCCCACTCCGGATCATTTCGTCACCACGACAAAGCAAGGAGAAACCGCTAGCACCAAGAGAATGGACCGGAAAGTCCAGTGTGACGACTGACAAAAGGAACTGGCCGCGCATCGTGCGATCTGAACCGGCCGGCGGACTGAGGATCGAAGGATTCATATTTTTTTTAATCGGCCTGAGCCCTGCAGATGGTCAACAAGAAACGAAGGGCTCGCGGCTGGTCTGAAAGAAGTAAGCCAGGACAGTGGGCTCAATCCTCCAGAGGCGAAATCAATCCCAATTCATGTTATAGCCAGTGCATTGACAGCCATGGATAAGACGGGTTTCGCCACTTTGTGGAGAGACCAAAGTGATCATGCAGACCATCCGCTTCGACGGGGCATCATCACCCTTGCCACTGGCATCACATCGGAACAAGGCCCACTTAACCCAAAAGCTTCAACTCCGATGCTGAAAAGTCAAAAGAACCATCAAAATACTCAGCCTATCTCTACTCACCGCCTCAATTGTTGGCATCAAAAAGCCAAGAAAAATCCCTGTATTTTTTCAAAAAAGATAAATTACGCTGATATTGAGCCTGCTTCACAGAAACGACCATGGACATTCGAGGGGTAAATTGACACCTCAAAGTCCCTTGCCTGTAAGTGCAAAAGAATTGCTACAGCTGAATTTCAAAATTTTGCGAAACCGCATCAGACAATTGAATTCGGCTCACATGCCCAACAGCTGACAACCCTCTTTGAAGCTTTAGTAAAAACACTGTTCATCTCTTTCACTCGGAGCCTCAGGATTGGCTATAGAGGCTCAAATCACCTTCAGCAGCGCGTGAGCTGCAACAAATTAATCATCCATTGCTCCGACCGGTCCCTGGTCAGACCACCACACCTAGCGGATACCAAGCAAAAAGCCTGCCACAAGGACAGGCCGGGTGATGGGGGATTTGAATCTAGCTCCAGCACCCACTAAATGCAGCGTGTCTCTTTACTCAGAGTCACCATTCATAAAATGCAACCGTAGCGTTTAAGAATCCTTTAGCCACACCACATCTGCATAAATACCTGTAGTATTCCCGCATCAGCACCATAAATGGTGCAGACAAGGCCGGGTGATGGGGATCGCTTCGGCATTAACCGCTCCAGACTCTGGGGCGGTTTTTTTGTCTGCACCGAGCGTTTTATACCCAGCTTCAGCGGCGGGGCAAGAGCGCATTTTGGTGATCAGGTCAGCTTTAGAGCTGCCCTCAGAGCCCTTGCCTGTCTCATCTGAAGTCCAGTCCACCACATGCTTTTTAGAATTCAGTTCAAAGACTTTGGCGTGACGCTGAAACACTCAATGGTCAACAGCTTTTCAGCAGTCATGCAACGCCCTCCGCCAACGAAAATGTTGAGGACCCAGCTGAGGAACCGTTTTCATAATTCATCCATGAGAAGGCAAGCTCCTGAGTTGCTTCCTAACGATCAACATGCAGGGCAATCAATCTGACCCACCCCTGGGGACGGCAGAGCCATCAGACTGTTAAGCGAAGTTCACAAGATGCTGACTTCCTGATTTTGACTCATTCACTTGCCAACTGAGTCAGTCGTGGACAAAACATGGATATGAAAGGGTATCTATGGCTCGCCGTCGCTTTTTTCCCAGTCCTGAGACAGAGTCGGCCCAACAGCTCTACCAGGCTTTGATCGTCGCAGGCGTAGGGATCGCTTTCATCGGAATCTTCAGCACTTCATATTTAGCCATCACGCAAGGGATCAAAGAACCGTTTGATGCCTGGATCGCTGGGAGAATTTATTTCTGAACGATGACGAACCCACCCAAGGCCTCATCAGCAAACAAAGACGAGCAAGATCATTCGAACATGAATTACGAAGAAGCATGGATGAAAGATGATGACGTTGCCAGGCACGAGCGTATGGCCGAGGTTGAGTTCGATTGCTGAGTTAGTTGATTGGCGCATCAATCAACGAAGCATCCGTGAAACGACTTAATATCGAAACAGAACTCGATTGAAAAAAATCAGGACATCGTTCTCAACACGCGCAGCTATCGATGGCCAGATGCCATATGTCAACTATACAATTCCGATGATACCCTGCAGCCAAAATTCACTTTTCAGTGCATAAAAGGGCAAAACAAAGACAACAACGCTTCGTCAACAATAAAAGTTTTCACCAAAGAGATGAAAAACAATAACTTCGTCTGATTGCGCCTTTAGAATGCAACTTTTTAAACCATTAGCCCTACGCAACGCACTGGGCCCCTTGGGTCCGACAAAGCAAAAATCATGAACATCATTATGAGCAATCAAACCGGAACATTTTGACCTGAAATATTTTCAACACAATACTGCATCAGAATCTGATTTAATTTTTTCTACAAACAACCATGCCGATGGAATGACAGCACAGCTTAGTCTTCGATACCTTTAGCAAATGCCATGAACAGTAAAATCAACGAAGTCCGATAAGCTCACGAACTCTCTTCAACTTGATAGCGCCAATAGTCATGAAATTTTTCTGCAATATCTTTTGGCTTTTCACCCTGTATTATTAACTCCGCAATTTCCATAAGCCAACTTCTTCTCATATTCCTTGAAAATGACCCTCCTTCTCCAGGGAAAGTCACCAGATAACCACGAGCACCACCGAGGACCTCTGGCCTTTCTACATTGCGCTGAAGAATAAACCCATCTTCTTTCAGTATCGCCATCGCCAAATCGTGAGGTGTTTGATTTTTTGCAATGGCAATTCGTTTTAAACGATCTCCAAGCATAGTCGAAGCTTTCTTTGTATCATACTAGAAACCCTCAATAAGCTTTGCCTTACAGCGATATTATATTTTAAGAATTTAAATCACAAGCAGGCACAACATTTAAAATACCAGAACAATGCAGTTCGTCCGTGCAGATTTATTTACAATTAACATCCATCTCTCTTGCCACATTTCACAAGAAACTGCGCTTCAGGCCGTCCTAACCCAAGAAGACTCCCAGGATCGCAAGACTGATCTACATGGCACTAAATATTCAATTCTTTTGAAGACTGATTCGACTAAAAAATAGCCACTCTCCGACATACAGCGTGTTGCGAAATTTTCGCTTCTTACTTTGATTTATTTACTTGAGATTGAAATCATTAGGCTATTTCTGGATCCTGAAAGATTCAAAAGCACTGGAGCTTCAGCTCATGAAGGGTCAGTCAATGGACGCAGAGTGGCGGCGAAAGACCAGCTCCCATCATCGTGCTTTTCAGCGACGATGTAATGCTCACTTTCAATGGCCTTCCCATCAGCACAAAAGGTGGCAAGACGCAGCGGATGATTGAGAACCTTGGATAATTCCGTGAGCTGAAATCGCGCGAAGCCTGCATGGTGTGAATCGCGAAAGCTGGGAGGCAAAATCAGGCCAAGAGACTGGCCGATGAGATCCTTGTCCGTCCATCCGTAAACCGTGCGGAAACTGGCGTTGATCTCACGAAAGATTCCTTCTGAATCAGCACGAACAAAGGGAAGATCCTGCTGCTTTCGCAGATCGCTGATCTGGTCTGCAGGGCTGATCCCAGAAGACATCATGACATCCATCCCGATTGATGCAATCTAGGAACCAGTTCAGCAGGATTACCCATCAGACTTAAGCTTCATGCAGGTTTGATGGGCTTGATGTCCTCGGATTCCACACCCCGTCTGCGCGTTCTGGTCGTGGATGATGAACAGGGATTAACAGATCTGTTGCGCCTTGAGCTCGACGTTGAGGGATATGACGTCGACGTGGCTTCGGATGGAGCCTCCGGCCTGATCCGCAGCAGGACAGAACCATCCCCTGACATGATCATCCTTGACTGGAATCTTCCTGATTTCAGTGGGATTGACATCTGTCAGCGCATGCGTTCCGGAGGCGTGACAACCCCAATCCTGATGCTCACGGGACACGACGAAATCACAGACAGAGTGAAGGCACTGGATGCCGGAGTTGACGACTATCTGATCAAGCCCTTCTCCATCGACGAGCTGATGGCAAGACTGAGGGCGATGCATCGCCGTGTAGAAGTTTTCTCCGGAAGCAGATCAGCCGAAGATCGCTCTGAAAACCTGCTTGTTGCCGACCTTTCACTGAACACCCGGACCCGCGACGTAAGAAGGGGAGAGCGCTCAATTCACCTCTCGGTCAAGGAGTACGACCTGCTGAATTTCCTCATGCGTGGTGCGGGCAGGGTGATGGAACGCAACGAGATCATGCGCGGAGTCTGGGGAGAGAACTTCTTCGGCGACGACAACCTTCTGGATGTCTACATCCGCTATCTGCGTCAGAAGATTGAGGGCTCCGGTGATCCCCCCCTGATTCACACGGTGCGCGGTGTGGGCTTCATCCTGCGGGAACAGTCGGGCTGAGCGATCCGGGACGACGGAGGCTGCTCAGAACCTGACCCACCAGCTGAGAGATGGGATCGTCATCAGGTTTGAGAATTCGGCCCAGATCAAGTTCACCAGGGTCCATCGCCTGCCAGCCAGCATTGGAAGGCGTTCGCAATTCGAAATGCAGATGGGGCCCTGTGCTGAGCCCCGTGCTTCCCACCCGTCCGATCACGTCACCCTGCCTGACACGCTGACCGGATTTGACATAGATCTCCGATAGATGTCCGTAGAGAGTTCTCCGGAGGGGGCTGGAATGTTCCACTTCCACCGCGATTCCATACCCACCGGCCAAGCCGCTGCTCACCACGGTCCCCGAAAGTGCTGCAACCACTGGTGTTCCCTCGGGTGCCGCAAGATCACGCCCGGCATGCATCAGCCAACTACCGAGCACAGGATGCAGCCGCCAGCCGAAATTGCTGCTGGTGAAGGCCTGACCGATCACAGGAAACAGCAGTTGACGGTCTCCATTCCCCAGCAGTGACTGAGGTCTTGGCGTAACTGCAAAAACCGATTCCAACCGGAAACCACCTCCGCCACCGGCCAGAAGGGCCGCAACCGGCACCTGAAGAGGCTGGGTCCGACGCCTTGGTGGGACCAGGGTCACGGTGGGTGAACGCCTATTTACACCGCGACGCCGGGTCATCCCCGTACGGCACTCCAGCTTCGAAAGAACTCCTGTACGGCAGGCATTTTCAAGCCCGGCGGAAGCCGGTATTGGCAGAGCTCCTGAACCGTCTTCGAGGAGACGTCGCTCCTGGGGAGTGATCACCCGCTGACGCTCCAGATCCTCCAGCGACCGATCGAAGCCACTCCCCGGAACAGGAACTTCAGAGGATGCAGGCAGGCTGAGTACCCAGACCAGAGGTATCCAGCGCAACACCTGAACCATTGCAATTCATCGGAATCATATGGAACTCGTTGATGTCAGACAGGGGAGGGATCCTGATCAGTTCATGGCCAGCGTCGCCAGGTTTCGCAGCTTGCCCCGTCCTGAACCTCCAGAGCACCGTCCGAGCCGAGACCAGTGATCCGCCAGATACGGCCGTCCCTGGGATTCCTGATCCGATCAGCCCAGAGCAGACGCTCGAGATCCGGAAGACACCAGCTTCCGTCGCCTCCAGCCTCCATACAGCGATCCAGGGCGAGCAGAACCTCACGTCCCCACTGGCAGGGATCAGCGGCTCCCTGACCAGGCAGATGATGCAGTGACACCCCTCCCTCCGGGACTCGATTGCGCACGTTGAGACCAACGCCGACCCGCATCAGGCGCACTGTCGTCCCCCTTTGCACAACGCCAGGCAGCAGTCCGGCAAGTTTTCGATCCCCGATCATGAGGTCGTTGGGCCACTTGACGCGCACCGGCAGCCCCTTGCTCTCCAGCCGTTGTGCGATCGCAACGGCCACAGCCAGTCCAAGGAGGCCAACCCGACCGCCCCCTGCTCCTGACCAGGGGAGTGCTGCGCTGATCCACAATCCACCGGCTGGCGACACCCAGCAGCGCCCACGCTGACCAACACCTTGCCTCTGTCGGGAGGCAATCACCGCGCGGGGACAGGAGAACTGCGGTTGGGTCTGAAGCCAATGGCTCAGCTGTGTTTCGGTACTGCTGCAGACAGGCAGGGTTCTGAGAATCCAGGCCCTGGCCTGCTGTCCTGCCAGACGGCGGTAGCCATGCAACAGTTCCGCACCGCCACGAACTGGACGATGCGGTTCAACTCCCGAGAGCATCCACCAATCGCTCCACTGCCGCTTCAAGATCCGAGAGAGGCCGCACCATCGCCATGCGCAGCCATTGCCCTCCCCCCGGTCCGAATCCTGAGCCAGGAGTGAGCGCAACTCCGCTCCTCATCAACAGCTCAGCAGCCGTCTGCTCATCGGACCAGCCGCGACGAAGGGCTTGCTCCGGCAAGGGCATCCACAGATACATCGCCATATCAGGAGCTTGTACCAGCCAACCCCTGCTCTCCAGAGCCGACACGACACGATCCCGGCGGTTTCTGAAAACGGGAAGAAGCTGGCGGGGCCAGTCAGCGAAATCGCGGAGAGCCCGGATTGCTCCCTGCTGCAATGCCAGTGACTGGTTGAAATCGATCAGGGCCTTGGTCCGACGCAGTGCTTTGATCAGTGGTTCCGCTCCAATCGCGAACCCAAGACGGAAACCGCCGAGACACCACGCCTTGGAGAGAGAGAAAAATTCAATTCCCCACGTCCGCCAGCCTGCAGTGCGCAGCAGGCAGGGAGCCTCAGCTCCGAGTGAAAGATCGACATAAGGGTTGTCATGGGCAATGACCAGCTCATGGCGGCTCCCCATCGCCATGATCCGATTCAGATCCTCCTGGTCACCGACTGTGGATGTTGGGTTATGGGGATACCCGAAAACAAAAAGTTTGAGCTGATCCCACTGGCTGGAGGGGATCAACGAGAGATCGGGTCGCCATCCTTGTTCAGCGGTGAGAGGGAGCGTCCTGATCAGAGCACCTGCAAGATTCAGTCCACCGCTGTGAGACGGATAACAGGGATCCAGATGAAGCGCATGGTCGCCTGGGTCGAGCACCGCAAGGGGCAGATGAGCCGTCCCCTCCTGAGAACCGATCAGCAGCTGCACCTCTCGCTCCGGATCGACCGTTACACCGAAACGTTGTTGACACCAGTCGGCCGCAACCTGATGAAAGGGCCGCATCCCTGACTGAAGGCAGTAGGAAGCACTGGAAGGATGCATGATCCCCGTGGCCATGGCTTCAAGCACCGCCAGCGGCGGCTCCAGATCGGATGACCCGATCGAGAGGTCGATCAGTGCTGGTGCTCCCTGGCTGCTCACCCTGTCGCAATAGACCTGCTTGGCATGGTCCATTCGGGCGAAAACTCCGTTGCCCAGCGACTCCAGACGCCTAGAGAGTGGCATTCAGAAAATCCTGCAGCTGGGGTTTGGCAATCGCGCCTTCATGACGCGCCACCAACTGGCCATCCCGGAACAGGGCCAGGGTTGGCATCCACTTCCATCTTCCCCACGTTCAGGGTCTCGCCATAGGTCTCCGCAGCCCAGGTCATCAATGGAGCGATCAACCGACAGGGTCCGCACCACGAGGCCCAGAAGTCAACGAGAACAGGCTCTGACGACTGAAGAACATCAGCGTCGAAACGGGCATCGGTGAGGTCAGTGACAGCAGCAGCCAAAAATGAAAGGGA
>TARA_B100001057_G_scaffold115978_1_pt1 | contig 10243 bp, 13 predicted proteins | sample TARA_B100001057 | Tara Oceans TARA_B100001057 (sample SAMEA2621839) | marine metagenome | biome: marine biome (ENVO:00000447); feature: surface water layer (ENVO:00002042); material: "saline water (ENVO:00002010), including plankton (ENVO:xxxxxxxx)" | depth 5 m | reverse complement strand
ATCATATCATTATTATCAGCAGCAGCTAAATATTCATCATTTTCTTCACTCATTAATTTAAATCTCAGTCTATTTTTATCATTACCTAAACTAGCTAAAGGTTTATCACTGTAGCCAATTTTATATGTTTTGTGAAATTGTTTTACAGAATCTATTTGTTTTTTCATTAGGAATATATATTTGAATTATATTTATAAAATTAAATATGTTTACCAAAGGACAGCTTATTTTTGCAATAATTTTTGTTATAATTTTTACTGTAGTAATTATAGATAGTTATAAAAAAGATGTAAGGTTTCTAAAAAACACTTATAAAGGTGTGAGATGGGTTCTAATTGGGTTTATAGTATTCTTTTCAATTTTAGTCATATTAAAAAAACTTGTAAATGCTTAAAGAAATAATTGCAGTTTTTATTGGTGGTGGTTTAGGAAGTGTGTTAAGGTTTCTAGTCAATAAAATTGAAATTGTGTCTCAGAATAATTTTCCATATTCAACATTCATATCAAATTTTTTGGGTTGTTTTATACTAGGTTTAGTTTTGGGATATTTCATTAAAAACGAAAATCCAAATTCAATATTATTTGTGTTTTTAACTGTCGGTCTTTGTGGAGGATTTACAACATTTTCATCATTCTCTAACGAGAGCTTACAATTGATTCAAAATGGTGAAACACTTACCTTTTTAGCTTATTTATTAAGTAGTTTAGTTGTTGGCATCTTGTCTGTATACGGAGGTGCAATAATATTTAAAAGCTTATAAATCAATATTTTAACTGTATAGATTTTAGATTATGAAAAAAATCAGTGTGGTTTTTTATTAAATCTTAATTTTTTCGTCCTCAATTTTTTGAATTTCTTAAAAAATGAATATTTCCTATTTATTTAGTTGAAATAAAAATTCATTTAAACATAAATTTGAATCCATCAATTATTCACTTAAATATATAATATGAAAAATTTTAAAACATTAATTCTATTAATGGGTAGTACTTTATTGTTTTTTTCAAATCAAAATGTACAAGCTCAGGATTTTGGCGCTGATGTAGTTAGCTCGTATGTATGGCGAGGCACTCAGTTTGGCGAAGGTCCACACATTCAACCATATATTTCCGCTGGTAAAGGTGGTTTTGAAATTGGTTTATGGGGAAGTTTCCCAACCACTGCTGCTGGAGGCGGAAATGAATTAGATGCATATGTGTCTTATGATTTTGGCCCATTAGCTTTAACTGTAACTAATTATACATTTCCAGAGGGAAATGGAACATATAGTTCAGGAGGTTTTTTTGAAGGAGATTTAGAAATTTCTGCATCTACTGAAATTGGTGGTATATCAATTATGGGTGGCTATTTCCCTGATCTTGAAACATTATACATCGAAGCTGGATTTGGAATGGGAGATGTTGATTTTGCTATTGGCTTTGGAAATGATAGCGCTGATGCTTTTTATGTAGGTGCTGGTGAGAGTGCCATATGTAACATATCATTTGGATATAACAAAGAGATTAAAATAACTGATGATTACTCATTGCCTTTATTTTCTTCATTCATTTATAACCCAAAATCTGAGGCTGCTTTCATAGTCTTCGGAGCTAGTTTTTAATAGAAATTATGAAAAAAGTAGAAGCAATAATTAGAAAATCAAAATTCAACGAAGTTGTAGATGCGCTACAAGCAGTTGGAGTAAATTTTTTCAGCTACTGGGATGTAACCGGTGTTGGAAATCAAAAAATCGGTAAAGTTTATCGAGGAATAAGTTACAGCACAAGTGATATTCAGAGAAGATATTTATCAATTGTAGTCTCAGACTCATTTTTAGATGTAACTGTAGAAGCTATCCTAGATTCAGGATCAACCGATCAGGTTGGTGATGGAAAAATTTTCGTCACTGATATTGAAGAAACTTACAGAATAAGAACTGGGGAAAAGGGAACCAAATCAATAAATTAAAATTATGGAATTATTAACTACAAATAACGTTTGGATGATGATCTGTACTGCATTAGTGTTTTTTATGCATTTAGGTTTTTCATTCTTAGAAGTTGGTCTAACAAGGCAAAAAAACACAATAAATATATTATTCAAAAATTTCTTTGTTATTACAATGGGACTCATTGTGTATTGTGCATTTGGATTTAATTTGATGTACCCAGGTGAGTTTGGTTTAATTGAAGATTGGTTAGGTTTTGCTGGACCAGGATTAGATCCTGGAGCAGATTATGACCAATTAGCTTATGCAGATGGTGGATACACCTATTGGACTGATTTCTTATTTCAAGGAATGTTCGCTGCAACTGCTGCTACTATAATTTCTGGTGCTGTAGCTGAAAGAATAAAGATTTTTTCTTTCATGTTAATAGCTTTCTTATATGTCGCTATTGTTTATCCAATTGTTGGGTCATGGCAATGGGGAGGTGGTGCTTTTAGTACTTTCACAGAAGATGTTGGTTTTTATGACTTTGCGGGCTCAACACTTGTTCACTCAGTTGGTGGTTGGGGTGCTTTAGTTGTAATTTACTTTTTAGGAGCTAGAAAAGGAAAATTTAATAAAGATGGGAAACCAGTTGCAATACCTGGTTCAAACATACCATTATCAGCTGCTGGAGTTTTAATTCTTTGGCTGGGTTGGTTTGGATTTAATGGTGGATCAGTTTTATCAGCAGATCCTGCCCTAACTTCTCTTACTTTAGTAACAACATGTCTTGCTGCTGCTGCTGGAGGAATTGGTGCTGCATTATTTTCAGGATTCTTATATAAGAATCTTGATTTAACAATGTTTATGAATGGTGTTTTAGGAGGATTAGTTGGAATAACTGCTGGCGCTGACCAAATGTTACCTGGTTCAGCAATTTTTATTGGTTTGATTGCGGGAGTGATTGTTGTACTCTCTGTGGCTCTTTTAGATAAATGTAAACTTGATGATCCAGTTGGAGCAATTCCAGTACACTTGTTTTGCGGAATTTGGGGAACATTAGCTGTTGGTTTGGTTGGAGAACTAGCTAGTTTTCAACAATTTATGGTTCAACTTGCCTGCGTCGGAATTGCTGGATTATTCTGTGTGATTGGAGCTACAATGATAACCTTGCTTGTTAAATCAGTAGCAGGATTAAGAGTTGATGAAAAAGAAGAAGATGAAGGTTTAGATGTTGCTGAACATGGTACAGCAGCATATGGGGATTTTAGTATTAGATAATGATATCCGTAATAGTTTGTTAGTTGTTTAGATTATTGTCTAATAAAAGAGGTTGTTTTTCATGGGACAACCTCTTTTTTTTAAAATGAAGTTCTGCTATTGTAGTGATCGACTACTTTTTCAGAGGATTCGAGAAAATCTTCATCATTCCCTGCATAAATTATAGCTCTTGAAATATTTATAAGTATTCTTTTGTTTTTTTGTGTTGAATTCAGAATTACATTTTCAAAATCACCACCTTGACTACCTACACCAGGGATTAATAAGAAGCTTTTCTCGCTAATATTTCTGATTTTCAATAGAAAATCAGACTTAGTTGCACCAACTACATACATAATCCTATCAGCATTTTGCCATTTTTGAGACTCTGATACTACACTTAGATACAATTCATTCTCAAGTTGAAAATCAACAGCACCATCATTTGATGTAAGAGCTAATAGAATAGCATACTTATTTTCATAATTTAAAAATTCTGTTACAGAATCATGACCCATATAAGGAGACAATGTGATAGAATGAAATTGCATATTTTCAAAAAAAGCTTTTGCATACATTTTTGAAGTGTTACCAATATCAGCTCTTTTTGCATCGGCTATAGTAAATAAATCTGAATGATTATCTCTAATGTACTTAATTGTTTTTTCAAGAGAATTCCAGCCATCAACTCCCCTAGCCTCATAGAAAGCAGTATTAATCTTAACTGCAGCTATTTTTTTAGAGAGCCTATCAATTAGCAATTTATTGAAGTGAAAAACTGGGTCATCTTTACCTAAAAGATGCTTAGGTATTTTATCAATATCAGTATCTAACCCTAGACATAAAAATGTTTTTTTTGATATTATATTTTCTTCTAATTGATTTAAATTCATAAATTATGATTCCTCACTTTTTATTAATTCTGAATCCTGAACGATTTTTAATTCTTCAACAAGCTTATCAATATCACCACTAACAATATTTTGTAAATCGTATAAAGTTAGGTTAATTCTATGATCAGTAACTCTTCCTTGTGGATAGTTATATGTCCTGATCTTTGCTGATCTATCACCAGAGGATACCATGGAGTTTCTCTTTGCTGAGTTTTCTTCTTCTCGTTTTTTAATTTCAAGTTCATATAATCTGGATCTAAGAACTTTTAAAGCTTTATCAAGATTTTTATGTTGAGATTTTTGATCCTGACAACTTACGATTATGCCAGTTGGTTCATGATGAAGTTTAATTGCAGAATATGTCGTATTTACAGATTGACCACCAGGTCCTGTTGATGTTGTTCTTTCAATTCTAACATCTTGCATATCTAATTCTACATCAAACTCCTCAGCTTCAGGTAAAACTATCACAGTAGCAGCTGAGGTATGTACTCTACCTTGAGTTTCTGTTTGAGGAACTCTTTGTACCCTGTGAACACCTGACTCAAACTTCATTGTTCCATAGACATTGTCACCATTAACCTCAAAAATTATTTCTTTATAACCACCTGCTGTTCCTTCATTTAAATTTACAAGGTTAACTTTCCATCCTTTTTTTTCAGCATATTTAGAGTACATTCTAAAGAGATCACCAGCAAAAATACTTGCTTCATCACCACCTGTTCCAGCTCTAAGTTCCATAACAATATTTTTAGTATCATCAGGGTCTTTTGGGATTAACAGTTTTTTTAATTCTTCTTCAATTATAGAAATTTTATTTTGTGCTTCATCCAATTCTAAGTTTGCTAGTTCGAGCATTTCTTTATCTTTTTCATTCTTTAAAATATCTTTAGCTTCACTTATGTTTGATAGAACTTCCTCGTAATCATTTTTTTTATCAATAACATATTTCAATTCTTTATATTCTTTTGAAATTTTAATGTATTTAGCTTGATCTGAAATAATATCTGGCTGTGTAAGCATTACAGAGATCTCATTAAATCTTTCGTGTAATATTTTAAGTTTCTCTAACATTTTAGTAATTAAAAACTCCTTTTGATGATTTAATAGTTAATTTATTAGACTCACTATTTGTAACTCTGCCAATAATTTGTGCATCCAAATTAAAGGATTTTGAAATATTTACAATCTCATTTGCTGTGTCATGATCAGTGTAAATCTCAAGCCTGTGTCCCATATTAAAGACTTGATACATTTCTCTCCACGAAGTTTGAGATTCATTCTGAATTAAGTTAAATACTGGAGGAATTTGAAATAAGTTGTCTTTTATAACGTGTTTATTCTTAACAAAATTCATCACCTTGGTTTGAGCACCCCCGCTACAATGTATAATACCGTGAATCTTTTTTCTTTCTGTTTTTGATAGTATTTCCTTGACTACAGGCGCATAGGTTCTTGTAGGAGATAATACTAACTTTCCTGCATCTAAATTAATTTCAGGTATTTTATCAGTAAGTTTTTTAGATCCTAAATAAATCAAGTCATCAGAAAGTGAATTATCAAAAGTTTCAGGATATTTAATTTTTAAATATTTTTCAAATACATCATGTCTTGCTGATGTTAAACCATTACTTCCAATTCCGCTATTATATTCATCTTCGTATGTGGTTTTTCCAAATGATGCTAAACCCACAATAACATCACCATCATTTATGTTTGAGTTGTCAATCACATCATCCCTCTTTAATCGACAAACTACAGTAGAATCAACAATGATAGTTTTAACTAAATCTCCCACATCAGCAGTTTCACCACCAGATGATTTAATGTTAATACCAAAGGAGTTCAATTTAGAAATAACTTTTTCATTTCCTTCAATGATTGTTTTTATTACTTCGCCAGGGATTAATTTTTTATTTCTACCAATGGTTGAGGAAACAACAATTTTATCAATTCCTCCTACACAAATTAAATCATCAATATTCATAATAAGTGAATCTTGTGATATTCCTTTCCAAACATCTAAATCGCCAGTTTCTTTCCAGTATGCATAAGCTAGAGATGATTTAGTACCAGCACCATCAGCATGCATTACAAGACAGTAATTTTTATCTCCAGTTATGATATCAGGTATTATTTTACAGAATGCATTAGGAAAAAGACCTTTGTCGATATTTTTTATAGCATCATGAACTTCTTTTTTATCAAATGAAACTCCCCTACTGTCGTATTTTGATGTATTATTCAATTAAATGAGATATTGATATAAAGATAAGAGTATTAAAAGATTCAAAAAAAATATATAGAATATTTAAATTAAAAATAATGAAAAAAAAAGGCTTAAAAATTATCAAAAACAAAAAAAATAATAACAAAAAATGTGATGTTAATAAAAAGGAATAAAATTGAATATGTAGACAATAATTTTATGAAAATTAGTAATAATTTTATATTCCATAATAACAAAACACTACAATTATGGGTAAATCTAAATTAGAATATATATGGCTTGACGGTTACAAGCCTACGCAAAATATGAGAAGTAAAACTAAAGTTGTTGAAGACTTTAGTGGAAAATTAAGTGACTGTCCAATGTGGTCATTTGATGGCTCATCAACAAAACAAGCTGAGGGTGGTTCATCTGATTGTCTTCTTAAACCTGTTGCTATTTATCCGGATCCAGAAAGAATTAATGGATTTTTAGTAATGACAGAAGTCTTAAATGCTGACGGTTCTCCACATGAATCTAATGCTAGAGCCACAATCGATGATGACGATAATGATTTTTGGTTTGGATTTGAACAAGAATATTTCATCATGGATACGGAAAGACAACTTCCTTTAGGGTTTCCTGTAGGTGGTTATCCTGGTCCCCAAGGTTTATATTATTGTTCTGTTGGTGGTAAGAATACTCATGGACGAGATTTAGTTGAAGAACATGCAGACTTATGTATTGATGCAGGTCTTAATTTTGAAGGGATTAATCAGGAAGTTGCTAGTGGTCAATGGGAATTTCAATTATTTTCAAAAGGAGCTAAAACGGCTGGAGATGAAATTTGGATTGCTAGGTACATGTTAGACCGACTAACAGAGAAATATGGGTATTATATTGAGTATCATCCAAAACCTATCAAGGGGGATTGGAATGGTAGTGGAATGCATGCAAACTTCTCAAATACTCTTCTTAGAACATGTGGATCAAAAGAAACTTATGAAAAAGTTTGTGAAGCATTTAGGTCTACCGTCAATGAACACATTGAGGTGTATGGTGAATATAATGATCAAAGATTAACAGGATTGCATGAAACTGCTGCAATAACAGATTTTAGTTATGGAGTTTCTGATCGTGGTGCCTCTATCAGAATACCAATTATAACGGTTGAACAAGGTTATAAAGGATGGCTTGAAGATAGAAGACCAGCATCAAATGGTGATCCTTACAAAATCGCAGGAAGAATTATTAAAACTGTTAAATCTGCCAAGATTTAATAGTAATTACTTAGTTTTTAAAAACACCTATTTTGATTATTTTCAAATAGGTGTTTTTTTATGTAATGTATATGTAATAAGTTACAAAAAACAAGAGGTATATAATTCCGTGATAAAAATTCAATAACCTATTTTTATTTGATAAATAAAAAAGTAAAAGGATTAGACTAAAAAATATCATTACATAAATATCAAAACTTAATATTCTCTCACTAGTGATATTTAAGTCTGTAACTATTGAAGTTAATCCAATAACTGCTAAAATATTAAATATGTTCGATCCGATAATATTTCCAATTGAAATATCAAGTTCAGATTTATAAATGGCTACAAGGGTTGTTACCAACTCAGGCAAACTTGTTCCTACAGCAACAAGCGTTAAACCAATTACTCTTTCTGATACACCAAAGTATTCTGCAAAATAAATTGAACTATTTACAAATAGTTCAGAACCAAAATAAAGAAGAATACTTGAAATAATAATTAATGCTAAAATTTTAATATTAGATGCGGTATTTATTTTAATTTCTTCAACATCTTCATCCTTTCTAATTTTTACAATTAAATACAAAAATAATATCAACGCTAAAAACAAGATGATTCCTTCAATTCTATTTACCGAAAAATCATTAATAAAATAGAAAAAAACAAAACTTATTAGCATTAGGAAAGTCCAATCATATTTGATATTTGATTTAGGTATTTTAATTTTAGTAAAACAAAGTGCAGTTCCGAGAACCAATCCAAGATTCGCAATATTAGATCCAATGACATTTGATATTGCAATATCAGCAGAGTCTTTTAATGCAGAACTAAGACTAATTAACAACTCTGGAGCAGACGTTGCAAAGGAGACAACAGTTAGACCTATAACTACTTTTGATAAATTTAATTTGATTGATAAATCAACTGCAGACTTTAATAAATAGTTACTTCCAAGTATTAATAATAGTAGTCCAGAAAGCAATATAAAAACTTGTGTTATCATTATATTTTGCTAAGATAATACATGTATTGTATATTGCATTAAATGAATAGTAAAGTTATATTTCAATTATTAGCAAAGTTTAATAAGATTATTTTACCCTCATTTACAAAAAAACATCTTGATTTAAAAAAAGCAAATAAATTCCAAATGCTAATAATAGGTTACAGGTATTATGTAACAAAAAACGCACTTTAACAATGAGGTTTACTTTTTTTTTATTGTTGACATTTTTCCTTTTTGGTTGTGAATCTAATGATGTTGAATTTGCAATTGTCATGCATGGTGGAGCTGGTACAATTTTAAAAGAAAACATGTCTGATGAAATGGAAAAAGAATACATTAAAAAAATGGATGAAGCCCTGAGTATAGGATATGATATTTTAAAGAATAATGGTAAAAGCATTGATGCTGTTGAAGCTGCGATTAAAATATTAGAGAATTCTGAATTATTTAATGCTGGTAAAGGCTCTGTATTATCTAATGCTGGTTTAGTTGAAATGGATGCATCAATTATGAAAGGAGACGATCTTAATGCAGGTGCAATATCAGGTGTTAAAACAATTAAGAATCCAATATCCGCTGCTCGACTCGTTATGGAAAATTCTGAACATGTATTTCTTTCCGGAAATGGAGCTGAATCATTTGCTGAATCAAAAAACCTTGAAATAATAGATAACGAATACTTTATTACAAATAGTAGATTAAATTCTCTTTTAAATGCTAAAAAAAAGGATTCAATAAATGATAATAAATTTGGAACTGTTGGCTGCGTTGCTTTAGACTCATATGGTAATATTACATCTGGAACTTCAACAGGTGGTATGACTAATAAAAAATGGAATAGAATTGGTGATGTTCCAATAATCGGAGCTGGCACATATGCAAATAATAAAACATGTGGAATATCTTCAACGGGTTGGGGTGAGTATTTCATAAGAAACGTAGTGGCTTATGACATTTCTGCTCAAATGGAATATAATAATACATCAATAAAATCTGCTTCGAAAAACACATTACAAAAAGTTAAAGACCTGGGCGGCAGTGGTGGTGTTGTAGGATTGGATGCTAAAGGAAATATAACTATGGGTTTTAATACAGAAGGAATGTACAGAGGATACAAAAAATCAAATGGCGAATCTGAAATTAAAATTTACAAGTAATTCGAAATAATTTTCGGCAAGTTTTTAAAAAAAGATTTAATAAAAATCCATTTAGGCATTGAATGAATAATTTTTAGTTCTTCACTATAACTACTTTCATTATCCAAGAATCTAAATATAGTTTTAAACTTATTTTTTCTAAACAGATTTTCAAAGATGACTGAACCAAGATGGTTCATGTTGCACAAAACATCAATAAAAATTAAATCATATAACCAAAATCTGCTTTTTAATTTAAAATCCTTAAAGCTTTTATCAGACTTAATAATACCAATAATACTATTAGAATACTTATCAATAAAACGAAAAGTATATCCTGTTGATGGTTTAGTCCATCCACCAGCCGTACCAATATTAATTATGTTTTTAGTATTAGCATTGTCAAAAGGATAACACGTCATCGGTATAACTCCATTTTCTTTCAAATTAATTTTGTAATCCTCTATCTCTAACGATTTAAGATATTTCTTTATTTCAATTTCATATTCACTATTACTTAATAGATCTTTTGAAAAAAGAGTGAACTCAACTAGTGCTTCATTT
>TARA_B100001057_G_scaffold501073_1_pt1 | contig 10248 bp, 4 predicted proteins | sample TARA_B100001057 | Tara Oceans TARA_B100001057 (sample SAMEA2621839) | marine metagenome | biome: marine biome (ENVO:00000447); feature: surface water layer (ENVO:00002042); material: "saline water (ENVO:00002010), including plankton (ENVO:xxxxxxxx)" | depth 5 m | reverse complement strand
TTAGAGGACGCTAAATTTAGCTTTGATACCGCGTGGCCGCTGATTACAGACCTGCAACTTGACCTATTGTTTGAGAATGATGCGATGTATCTCGATTCACGCTCTGCACAATTAATGGATGTGACTGCTGATCGAATCACAGGTCGTATTCCTTACTTGGGTGAAGGCGGTCATATCGAGATCGAAGCTAAGGCCACCGCGTCAGGTAATGCGGTGCGTGATTACATGACAGCTTCGCCACTGGTTGACTCGGTGGGCGCTGCGTTAACCGCACTTCAAGTGAGCGGTGATGTCTCTTCTGAATTCCAGCTTAATATCCCATTCGACTCTGATAAAGAAGCCAGAGCGTGGGGTTACGCTGACCTAAGCGGCAACCATGTTGAAATTGAAGCTCCACCAATGGTGTTAGAAAACACCACGGGTCGGATAGAGTTTGATAATGATGTGGTGACTGCAAATGGTTTAGCGGCAGACTTACTTAAACAAGGCGTCTCTATTGATTTCAAAGGGCAGAATGATGGTCTTGGCTACGCTGTTGATATCGATGTGCTAGGCGACTGGGATGTGAAGCCTTTAGAGCCTTACATTGGTGAGCAGTGGCTGAGTCGCTTATCTGGTCATGCACAATGGCAAAGCCAGATAGATATCCAATTGAATGACATCGGCTTTACTTACCAATTGGATTTACAGTCTGATCTTAAGTATCTGGCAAGTGACTATCCATATCCATTGGCGAAGAAGTCATTAGAGAGTGGCTCTGCGAGGCTACAAGCATCGGGTAACCAAGAAGCGATTACTGCACGTTTGCAGTTGCCGAATACTAAGTTCCAAGCCGAAATTGATATCACGGGTGATGTGCCTGAACTAACCGCGACCAACCTAGTATTAGGTCGAGGCGGCTATAAGATTAGCCCTGTGGTTGGGCACCATGCATTGATTCGTACTGATAAGTTTAATGCTGATGATTGGCTTTCGGTGATCATGGAGCCAGTAGAGCCATCAACGGCTGTTCTAAACCAAATGAACACACCAACTATTCCGGCTCCAAGTCGTGTGACTTTTGAAAGTAAAGAGCTGATTCTTGGTGGTATTGCTTGGAATGATGTTGACTTTAGTGCACGCAAGAATAAACAAGCTTGGCAAATGGAAGTATCGAGCCAAGAGTTAGAAGGGGATATTAATTATCTGCCTCCTTATGATTTAACCGTGTCGTTGGATCGCTTGCACCTGTTTGTTCCCGAATGGAGCGACAAATCAAAGCAAGAATCATTGCTGCAACGTAAAGAGCAAGAAGCACCGCTGATCTCTGAGTTGGATAGAAAGATTCACGATGTGATGCCGAACCTCAAGCTAACCCTGAACGACTTCTGGCTACAAGGCTATAAAGTTGGCAAGGTGGATGTTGAGCTAGCGAGAGAAGAAAACCGCCTTGCGTGGAAGAAAATTCAGGTACGTAGCGGCGGCAACAAAGCGGATGTCAGTGGCTGGTGGGAATTGAATGGTGACAAGAGTCATTCATCGCTGAAAGTTGACGTTGAAGGTGAAAACAACAGTGAGTTGATGGAGCGCTTTGGTATCACGTCGGGCATTCAAAAAGCACCATTTGAGCTGGAAGCTCAACTTGACTGGGACGGTTCACCTTGGGGTATCAAGATGGATACTCTGGATGGCGACGTAAAAACCAAGTTTGGTAAAGGCATGATCTCAGATGTGAGCGGGGCAGCTCGCTTACTTGGCTTGTTTAGCTTAGATTCGATCATTCGTAAGATGCAGCTCGATTTCTCTGATGTGTTTGATAAAGGCATGGCATTTAACAGCATTACAGGCACTGGCGAGATTCAAAATGGTATCTTCTTGACCAATGACCTGAACATGGATGCCGTGGCGGGTGAGATGAAAATCAAAGGCATCGCTAACCTAAATACTCGTCAGGTAGATGCAGAAGTAAACTTTACGCCAGATATCACATCGGGTATTCCTGTACTGACAGCGTTTGCGGTAACGCCTCAAACAGCGTTGTATGTGTTAGCGGTAACTACTGTGATTTCTCCGGTTGTTGAGGTCTTTACTCAGGTTAATTACTCGGTGAAAGGGCCTCTGGATTCACCAACGGTAAGTGAGCTTTCTCGTAGCTCTGGTGAGTTCCAACTTCCAGAAAATCTAAGAAAGTTGGCAGAGTAAAAGTAAGGCCTAATATACAGATAAATAGTGATTTCTGAATCATAATGAATGGAGAAGCAGTACATATGGATTGTGTTGGTTTGATTCAAATGACTTCGGGCCCTGACCCTGACAGTAACCTTGATTATCTCGCCAAAGAGGTAGCTAAGTGTGAAGCGTTAGGGGCTAAATGGGTCGTGTGTCCAGAGAATGCATTGGTATTCGGTAGCAAAGCGGATTATCACCAGTATGCCGAGCCATTGAATAGTGGCCCATTACAGACAAAACTGGCTGAGTTAGCTAGGCTTCATCGCATTTGGATCATTGTGGGCAGTATGCCGATAAGTACAGCGAAGGGTGTCACTACAACGACTCTGGTGATTGATGATTTTGGCAGCTTAGTGGCTCACTATGACAAGCTACATATGTTCGATGTGGACGTCGCTGATGCCCATAAGTGCTATCGAGAGTCCGATATTTTTACTCCAGGTGACCGAGTTGTGACAACGGAAACGCCTTTTGGTCACTTAGGTTTAAGTATTTGCTATGATGTGCGCTTTCCTCACTTGTATTCAGAGTTACGCAAGCAAGGCGCGCAGATCATCGTGGTACCAGCTGCGTTTACTGCGGTAACCGGTCAGGCGCACTGGGAAGCACTGTTAAGATGCCGGGCAATCGAAACACAATCGTGGATTGTTGCGGTAGGGCAAGGCGGTAAGCACCCTTGCCAAAGAGAAACATGGGGACACTCTATGGTGGTTGATCCCTGGGGAAGAGTGGTCGCACAGTTAGACCAAGATCCTAAAAGTATGGTGGTCGAGATAGACAAATCCAGTTGTGAATCCATTAGGCAAAATATGCCCATCACACAGCATACTCGATTTACCAATCAATTTTAATTACAAACAAGAGCCATCTATGAGCATTAATCAAATTGAAGAAGCGCTACTGAACCCAACAGGGCTTACGGAGCAAAATATCGCAGATACATTGGCGAGCATTGCTACCCGCCAAATTGATTACGCTGATATCTACTTTCAGTCAAGCTGGCACGAATCTTTAGTGCTAGAAGACAGCATCATCAAAGACGGCTCTTTCAATATCGATTGCGGTGTGGGTGTTCGTGCAGTATCTGGCGAAAAGACTGGCTTTGCTTACTCTGACCAAATCCAACTCGATGGTCTAAAGCAAAGCGCGATTGCAGCTCGTGGTATCGCGAAGCAAGGTCAAAACGGCAAGGTGCAAGCCTTCAAGCGTAACTCCAACCAAACTTACTATGATGCAGTTAACCCGCTAGCAAGCTGGGAAAAACAGCAAAAAACAGAACTTCTTAAGTCATTGGACGCTTACATTCGTACTAAAGAACCTATGGTGACTGAAGTATCAGTGAGTCTAAGCGGTGTACATGAGCAGATGCTGGTTGCCGCGACAGATGGCACGTATGCTGGCGATATTCGCCCGTTGGTTCGTCTATCAATCAGTGTTCTTGCTCAGAAGGGCGATCGCCGTGAGCGTGGTAGTGCTGGTGGCGGTGGCCGTTTTGGTTACGACTTCTTCCTAAGCGATGACAAAGGCACTCAAGTTGCTTATCAGTTTGCGGATGAAGCGATTCGCCAAGCGCTTGTTAACCTTGAAGCCGTTGCTGCGCCTGCTGGTGCAATGCCTGTGGTTCTGGGTTCTGGTTGGCCGGGCGTTCTACTGCACGAAGCGGTAGGTCACGGTTTAGAAGGCGATTTCAACCGTAAAGAGTCTTCAGTATTCTCTGGTAAAGTTGGCGAACAAGTGACTTCAAGCCTGTGTACGATTGTCGATGACGGTACATTGGCTGATCTTCGTGGTTCATTGAACGTCGATGATGAAGGTGTTAACGGTCAGTACAACACGTTGATCGAAAACGGCATCTTAAAAGGTTACATGCAAGACAAGCTGAATGCTCGTCTAATGGGTGTAGCTCCGACAGGTAACGGTCGTCGTGAATCTTATGCGCACCTTCCAATGCCACGTATGACTAACACCTACATGCTGCCGGGTGAGCACACACCAGAAGAGATCATCGCGACAGTAGATAAAGGTATCTACGCACCAAACTTCGGTGGTGGTCAGGTTGATATTACGTCCGGTAAGTTTGTGTTCTCAGCTTCTGAAGCGTATATGATTGAAAACGGTAAGATCACTCACCCAGTGAAGGGCGCAACGTTGATTGGCTCTGGTATCGAAGCGATGCAGCAGGTGTCTATGGTGGGTAATGATCTAAGCATCGACCGTGGTGTTGGTGTATGTGGTAAGGCTGGTCAAAGCGTGCCAGTAGGTGTTGGTCAACCAACATTGAAACTAGATTCGTTAACGGTTGGTGGTACTGAGTAAATCAGGCCCGCTGCAGCGACGTTAGCATAAAGATAGAATTGAAAAGCGCCTCCATTGTGAGGCGCTTTTTTGTTTTTGAAGTAGGGTTAGTAGTAAAAATCGATTACATGTTCTCTTCGGCAAACTCTGCCAGTCGGCTACGTACCACGCCATTGAGGTGGATATTTGCACTGCCTTCGAAGTTTTTAAAACGCTCAACCATGTATGTTAAACCTGAAGTCACAGGGGTTAAGTAAGACGAATCTATCTGCGCTAGGTTACCTGAGCAGACAATCTTGGTGCCTTCACCACAACGGGTGATGATGGTTTTGATTTGTGAAGCCGTCAGGTTTTGACACTCATCGAGAAGCACAAACGCATTTTGGATAGAACGGCCACGCATGAAGTTGATCGATTTGAACTGGATATTGGCTTTATCACAGATGTACTTCAGTGACCCTTCGGTGCAGTGGTCGTTTTTGTGCAGCGCTTCCAGTGTATCGGTCACGGCAGCCAACCAAGGCAGCATCTTCTCTTCTTCAGTACCAGGGAGGAAACCAATCGACTCACCAATGTCGGGCGTGTTTCGGGTGACGATGATCTTATCGAACTGTTTACGCTCAATGGTTTGCTCAAGTGCTGTGGCCATTGCGAGCAGTGTTTTACCACTACCTGCCGCGCCAGTTAGGATCACCAAGTCAATATCCGGGTCGAGTAGCGCATCAATCGCCATTCCCTGATAAATATTCTTTGGTGTAATGTCCCAGGCTCTGCGATTCATTAAACGTTCACGGCTTAAGTCTCTGAGTGTGACGGTTTCGGTATTAATCTCTTCAACTCTTGCTGCAAAGTCGCTCTCTTCATCAATCACATATTGGTTGAGGAAGGTAGGCTCGAAAGGCTCTCTTGCTAGCGTATGGAAGGTTTTGCCAGCTAAGGTTTTACTTTCCACATTGTCGATACCATCCCAAAATGCCCCCTTGAGCTGTTGGAAGCCTTTGGTGAGGTATTGGATATCATCGATGAGTTGGTCGGTTTGATAATCTTCAACGAAGCGTACGCCAGCGCCTTTTGCACGTAAACGCATGTTGATGTCTTTGGTGATGAGAACCACTTCACGTGGCGCGCGTTTATTTTGAAGGTAGAGTACAGCGTTGAGGATTCGGTTATCGCCTGCCTTGTCGTCGGCAAAGGCTTTGATGCTTTCTTGAAGTTCGTAATCGGCGAGTATTGAGATACTGCCTGAGGCCTTAATGTCTTTGGTGAACGGAATGCCTTCCGATATTTGGTCTGGTGTGGCTTCCCTGAATAAATCTTCGAGAGTTCGAATCGCAATTCTCGCATCTCTTGCAACGTCCCTCTTACTGTCTTTGATTCTGTCTAGTTCTTCTAGCACTGTCATAGGGATAACGACATCGTGCTCTTGGAAAGAAAATATAGCGAAGGGTTCGTGAAGTAGGATATTGGTGTCTAAAACAAATAGCTTCCGGTTGGTCTCGCCCATAGCATCTCCTTGCCGCGTACGGCTTGCTTTGCATCGATTGAACGTAGATTAAGCTCACTTAAAGGTTAGTCTCTCATTCTGGTGATAGTCAACTGCTCACCTAAAGTTCAACGAGATAAATATTGCCATATTGTGATCGGTGAATATGGCATGTTTACTAACGCCAGTAATCTACTAGCAATAGGTTAACCATGTTTTTTTGACAGTTTGATTGCATTGGCGAAAACCGAAAAAAAGTATGAAATCCTCGCCTTTAGACGTGACCTAAATCACAGCATCGAGTAAGATTAGCGACCTTTTTCTGCACCATTTTCTCGAGATATTTATTATCTAGAGCGCACTTAAAAAGTGGCTGCAAACTAGGCATTTTTGGCTATATTTTTAGTTCAAGAGCGGTAAGGTTCTTGTTTCAAATATCAGTTAAAAAGACCAAATTCCAACTATAAGATTGAGGTAGTCGATTCATGACATTTGCTTTGGGGCAACGCTGGATAAGCGATACGGAGAGCGATTTAGGTTTAGGTACCGTTGTAGCAATGGATGCTCGCACAGTGACACTAATGTTTGCAGCATCAGAAGAAAACCGTGTGTATGCACGTACGGATGCTCCCGTAACCCGAGTAACGTTTAATGTAGGTGATGTCATCGAATGCCAAGAAGGTTGGTCTCTGTCTGTCGAAGAAGTAATCGAAGATAAAGGGCTACTGACCTACCTAGGTACACGTGAAGATACTCAAGAATCAGAAGTGACTCTGCGTGAAATCTTCTTAAGCAATCAGATTCGTTTTAACAAGCCACAAGACAAACTGTACGCAGGTCAAATCGACCGTATGGATAATTTTGTGTTGCGTTACCGCGCTCTAAGCAATCAATACCAACAGCACAAGAGCCCAATGCGTGGCTTGTGTGGTATGCGTGCAGGCCTAATACCTCACCAGTTGTACATCGCTCATGAAGTGGGGCGTCGTCATGCGCCACGTGTTTTATTAGCTGATGAAGTTGGTCTAGGTAAAACCATCGAAGCGGGTATGATCATTCACCAACAGGTGTTGTCTGGCCGCGCTGAACGTATTCTGATCGTGGTACCGGAAACATTACAACACCAATGGTTAGTTGAGATGATGCGCCGTTTCAATCTGCACTTTTCTATCTTTGATGAAGAGCGTTGTATTGAAGCCTTTGCAGAATCAGATAACCCGTTTGATACCCAGCAATACGTTCTGTGTTCGTTAGATTTCTTACGTAAGAGCCGCAAGCGCTATGAGCAAGCACTTGAAGGTGAGTGGGATCTATTGGTTGTCGATGAAGCGCACCACCTTGAGTGGAGCCTGGACAAACCAAGCCGTGAATACCAAGTGGTAGAAGGCTTGGCAGAAAATACTCCTGGCGTGCTTTTGCTGACTGCGACTCCAGAGCAACTGGGCCGTGAGAGTCACTTTGCACGTCTGCGCCTATTGGATCCTGACCGCTTCTACGATTACGAAGCGTTTGTTGAAGAAGAAGATCAATACGCACCGGTCGCTGATGCTGTTACCGCACTATTCTCAGGTGTGAAACTTGAAAACAGCGCGAAGAATCAGATTACAGAGCTGCTTTCTGAACAAGATGTTGAGCCTTTGTTCCGTGTTATCGAAGGTGATAGCAGCGAAGAAGAGCAAGCATTAGCTCGCCAAGAACTGATTGATAACCTTATGGATCGCCATGGTACTGGTCGTGTTCTATTTAGAAACACACGTGCCGCTATCAAAGGCTTCCCTAAGCGTAACGTTAACTTACTGCCGATGGACATTCCAACGCAGTACACCACATCGATGCGTGTATCAGGCATGATCGGTGGCAAGATGGCACCAGAAGCTCGTGCGATGAAGATGCTTTACCCTGAAGAGATCTTCCAAGAGTTTGAAGGTGAAGATTCAAGCTGGTGGCAGTTCGATTCGCGTGTTAACTGGCTGATTGAAAAGATCCAAGACAAGCGTAGCGAAAAGATACTGGTGATCGCATCGCGTGCAAGTACTGCTCTTCAATTAGAACAGGCACTGCGTGAGCGTGAAGGTGTGCGTGCAACTGTATTCCACGAAGGCATGTCGATTCTAGAGCGTGATAAAGCGGCGGCTTATTTTGCTCAAGAAGAGGGCGGCGCTCAGGTTCTTATCTGTAGTGAAATTGGCTCTGAGGGCCGTAACTTCCAGTTTGCTAACCAATTAGTGATGTTTGACCTTCCATTCAACCCAGATTTGCTTGAGCAACGTATTGGTCGTTTAGATCGTATTGGTCAACAGCGTGATATCGATATTCATGTTCCTTATCTGAAAGGCACATCACAGGCTATACTAGCGCGTTGGTTTGATGAAGGCCTGAATGCATTCGCAGAAACGTGCCCAACTGGTCGCACGGTTTACGACAGGTACTCAGATGTGCTTATTGAAATGCTGGCTTCTGGTAACACAGAACAGCTTGATGAAGTTATCGAAGAGTCAGCTAAGCTAAACCAAAGCCTAAAAGCGGATCTAGAAAAAGGCCGAGATCGCCTGCTAGAGATGCACTCAAACGGCGGTGATAAAGCGCACGAGATCGCAGATAAGATCGCATCAACCGATGGCGATACTAACCTAGTTACTTTTGCGTTGAGCTTGTTCGACACTATTGGATTGAACCAAGACGACAAAGGTGAAAATGCCCTAGTAGTAACACCGTCCGAGCACATGATGGTACCAAGCTACCCAGGCTTACCTTATGAAGGTGCAACTATCACATTCGACCGTGATACCGCACTTTCTCGTGAAGACATGAACTTCATTAGTTGGGAACACCCAATGATTCAAGGTGGTATTGATTTACTACTTAGCGAAGGCGTTGGTACTTCTGCGGTGTCACTACTTAAGAACAAAGCGCTACCAGTCGGTACTATCTTACTTGAATTAGTTTACTTGGTGGATGCACAAGCACCAAAACGCAGTGGTATCAGCCAGTTCTTACCTAAGACTCCGATTCGTTTGATGATGGATGGCCGTGGTAACGACCTATCTGCTCAGGTTGAGTTTGATAGCTTTAACCGCCAGTTAAGCCCAGTGAACCGTCACCTAGCAAGTAAGTTAGTTAACTCGGTACAAGGCGAAATTCACAAGCTAATCGAAGCGGGTGAGGCACAAGTTCTTCCTAAAGTTGAAGAAGTGCGTCAGCAAGCGCAAAGAGATATGCAGACAAACCTCAACGGTGAACTAGAGCGTCTACAAGCACTGAAAGCGGTGAACCCAAATATTCGTGATGAAGAGTTAGAAGTGATCGAAGCTCAGATAAACGAACTGACAGGCTACATCAGCAAAGCTCAGGTTCAGCTAGACTCGCTACGCCTGATTGTGGTTTCTCACAATTAATATTAGCTAGTCCGCGAGCAACAAATAAGGCCTTCATCATGAAGGCCTTATTTTTATCTTGAGTTTGTAGATGGTGGTGATTGGTGGGTTACATTAACCATTTCCACCAAACAAATACGGCTAAGAAACCAAATAAGTAAACTAGACCTGCGACAGACAACCATTTAAGTTTACTACCGATGGCTAGCGCTTCTGGAAGCTTAGCTTTGTTCACCAAGATGAAGTTAAGCAGAGCGAAGAATGGCGTCGTTGCGAAAGCAAGTACCATTGCAAAATCGAGCATTGGCATTAATGCCGCGCTAAAGAACATCACAATCGCGAGTGCTATGATAGAAACAGTGATGATCCAACCTTGCAGCATGCGTGGGCTTGACTCTTTATTGAGTAACAGACGTTGTGATTCCGCAAGCACGCGAGAGTAGCCGTCGATAACCGTAATCGTGCTGCCAAAGATACAGAAGAAAGCAATGATAGCGATTAGTGGACGCGACCATTCACCAATCGTCGACGCGTAAATACCAACTAGCTGGTGAGTAAAGCCCATACCAGAGCGGGACAGCTCCACGCCTGAACCGTGAAGTACGAGAGCCCCCAAAGCGACAAATACTAAAGCAAGCAGTGCAGTACCAATATAGCCGACGTTGAAATCGAATAAGGCAGATTGAGCTGTGACTTCTTGCTTCTCTTTTTGGCTTTTTAGCCACATAGAGGTGATGCTTGAAATCTCGATAGGGGCAGGCATCCAACCCATGGTCACCACGATAAAGCCAATTGCCGCCAATGACCAAGGTGATGGTGGAACAAAAGCAGCATCCGGTTCGACAGGTGAGCCAATAGCGATTGCGACGGCGGCCAGAGTAGTGATCG
>TARA_B100001057_G_scaffold55127_2_pt1 | contig 10249 bp, 10 predicted proteins | sample TARA_B100001057 | Tara Oceans TARA_B100001057 (sample SAMEA2621839) | marine metagenome | biome: marine biome (ENVO:00000447); feature: surface water layer (ENVO:00002042); material: "saline water (ENVO:00002010), including plankton (ENVO:xxxxxxxx)" | depth 5 m | reverse complement strand
GATCCATCAGGCGTCATACACTCTTGGGCAGTCCCTTCCTTAGGAGTTAAAATGGATGCAATTCCTGGAAGATTAAATGAAACATATTACAACATTAAAGAACCAGGTATGTACTACGGCCAATGTTCTGAATTATGCGGAATAGGACACGGATTTATGCCTATTTCAATCAAAGCGGTTTCTCAAACCGATTTCGCATCTTGGGTTGAAGTGGCTAAAAAGGAATTTGCTAGCAGCAGTAATAAGAATTTAGCGTCAAACAAATAAGGGGGATATAAAATATGTCAAGTCACGCACCATCTTTTTTTAAAAGATACTTTTTCTCAACAAACCATAAGGATATTGGAGTATTATATCTAGTTTTCGCAATAATTGCCGGCCTAATTGGTGGTATATTCTCTCTTTTGATTAGAATGGAATTGGCCGAACCTGGCATGCAAATCTTGGGGGATAATTATCAGCAATATAATGTCTGGATTACCGCTCATGGACTGCTGATGATATTTTTTATGATAATGCCTGCAATGGTTGGCGGTTTTGGAAATTATTTCGTTCCACTTCTGGTTGGTGCACCTGATATGGCCTTTCCTCGAATGAACAACCTAAGCTTTTGGTTATTGCCTCCTTCTATTATTCTACTCATAGGGTCAGCTTTTGTGGGAGATGGTGCAGGACCAGGATGGACTATGTACGCCCCACTATCTACTACTGGTCATGGTGGTCCAGCTGTAGATATGGCAATACTATCAATGCATCTAGCTGGGGCTTCATCTATACTTGGAGCAATAAACTTCATTACAACGATTTTCAACATGCGTGCACCAGGAATGACAATGCACAAAATGCCATTGTTCGTATGGTCCATACTCATAACAGCATTTTTACTTTTATTATCTCTTCCAGTATTAGCTGGAGCGATAACAATGATGCTAACCGATAGAAATTTCGGTACTGCATTTTTTAACGCCGAGATGGGTGGAGATCCTATCCTATTCCAACACTTGTTTTGGTTCTTTGGTCACCCTGAAGTCTACATCCTAATCTTACCAGGCTTTGGAATTGTTAGTCATGTAGTATCTACTTTTTCGAAGAAACCAATATTTGGTTACCTTGGAATGGCGTACGCAATGGCAGCAATTGGGGTCGTTGGTTTTGTTGTTTGGGCTCACCATATGTATACAACAGGTTTGGACGTTGATACGAGAGCGTATTTTCTAGCAGCCACAATGGTAATCGCAGTTCCTACTGGCATAAAAATATTTAGCTGGATTGCAACGATGTGGGGTGGTTCTATCGAATTTAAAACTCCAATGTTATTTGCCATTGCAATGATATTCTTATTTACGCTGGGCGGCGTGACTGGCGTTGTACTAGCTAACACTGGAATAGACGTAGCTTTGCACGACACGTATTATGTTGTTGCTCACTTCCATTACGTAATGTCAATGGGTGCATTATTCTCAATTTATGCGGGTTTTTATTATTGGTTTAGTAAAATGTCAGGAATTGAATACAGTGAAGTTTTAGGAAAGATTCACTTTTGGTTAACGTTTGTTGGAGTAAATATAACATTTTTTCCAATGCATTTTTCTGGTTTAGCTGGAATGCCTAGAAGAATTCCTGACTACCCTGATGCATTTGCTGGATGGAATTATGTGTCAAGTATAGGTGCATACATTTCGGTTTTTGCAGCCTTCTTCTTTTTATTTGTTCTTTTAGAAGCCTTTTATCGTGCAAGAAAAGCAGGAAAAAATCCTTGGGGAAAAGGTGCTACAACCTTTGAATGGCAATTAAGTTCACCCCCGCCTTTTCACTCATTTGACGATTTGCCAAAAGTTAAATAGTATATCACAACACTATAGACGGAGGGATGTGTTGCAGGCCAAAGACATCAAATATAATTCAAGCGAGATATCAAACGACAGTAGTTCTCTTAACGATTATATTGCTTTGTTAAAACCTAGAGTCATGTCACTCGCAGTATTTACATCAATTTGTGGAGTAATGTTAGCCCCAATAACATTGCATCCTTTCTTTTTTTTTCTGTCGGTTTTGTGCATATCAATAGGAGCCGGGGCCTCTGGTGCTATAAATATGTGGTATGACAGAGATATTGATTCCTTGATGGATAGAACAAAGTGGAGGCCTATACCAAAAGGTAAGATTCATCCACTAGATGCTTTGGGTTTTGGGATAGTCCTATCAGTTATATCCACAATTCTATTGGGTTTATCGGTAAATTATGAAGCTGCCATGCTCTTAGCTTTCTCAATTTTTTTTTATATTTGCATTTATACTGTTTGGCTTAAAAGAAGAACATCTCAGAATATTGTTATAGGTGGAGCAGCAGGCGCTTTCCCCCCTGTGATAGGATGGGTTTGTTCTACAGCTGAAGTGAGTCTTTTTCCAATAATTTTATTTTGTATAATTTTCTTTTGGACCCCACCTCATTTTTGGGCGCTAGCATTATATAAGGATATTGAATACTCTAAAGCAAATGTTCCAATGCTACCTGTCGTTAAAGGAAAGCAAGTTACAAAGTCACAAATCTTAATTTATTCTATTTTACTTTCAATAATAGGTTTAATGCCATTCATTTTTGGTTTCTCAGGCCTTCTTTATTTGATTACTTCCTTTGTACTTAATATTTATTTTTGTTATTTATCGTATATGTTATTCAAAAGCTCAAATGAAAAAATTAGTTACTATGCTCCAAAGTTATTTAAATATTCAATTTTGTATTTGTATTTAATATTTACTTCATTGGTTGTTGATTCATTTCTAATTTAGCATGAAAAAAAATAAAAAAAATATCGCATTAGGCCTAGCTTTGTTTTCTTTAGCAACTATATTTTATATTGTTACAGTTTTAAAATTCTAATATGCAGTACAGTCCAAATAATAAAAAATACAATCAAGCGTTTTTGTTGTTCTTATTTGCATTAACTATGTTGATAATGAGTTATGCGGCAGTCCCACTTTATAAACTATTTTGTCAAGTTACTGGTTTTGGGGGTACCCCCAAAATAGTAGAAATTAATTCCTCTAATATATTGTCGGATGATATTAATATAAGATTTGATTCAACTATCGAAAAAAACTCAGCTATATATTTTGAACCTGAAATCAAAACAATGAAAGTAAAGATTGGAGAAAATAGTCTTGCTTTTTTTAAAGCTCACAATAGATCCAGTAAGGATATTACAACAATGTCTGTATTTAACGTTACACCACTTCATGCTGGAAAATATTTTAATAAGATTGAATGTTTTTGCTTTGACGAACAAGTTCTATCTGCAAATGAAGAAGTAAGTATGCCAGTATCTTTTTTTATTGACCCATCAATTAAAGATGATAAATTCATTAATGATTTAAACGAGATTACTCTCTCGTACACTATGTATGTTAGATAAAATATGAGCGACGATCAAAAACATCCTTATCACTTAGTCGACCCTAGTCCATGGCCATTAGTCACAGCTTTTTCAGCACTGGTTATGGCAATAGGCTTTGTCATATTCATGCATGAAGAGAAATCACTTGTTTTTGGCATTGGCACATTTGCCGTAATTCTCTCTAGTATATTATGGTGGAGAGATGTTGTATCAGAATCAGAGGGTGGTACCTATCATAACAAAGTTGTACAAATTGGTTTGAGATATGGGATGATTCTTTTTATCATGTCTGAGGTAATGTTTTTCGCAGCTTGGTTTTGGGCATTCTTCGATGTTGCTTTCTATCCAGGTTTAGAAAGCCCTGAACTGATTGGTAGACAAGAATCTATGGCTGGAGTATTTCCACCAGAAGATATAGAGCTAATCCCTGCATTTGGTATTCCACTGCTCAATACATTTATTTTATTAGCTTCAGGAGGCACAATTACATGGGCTCACCATGCTCTTAGAAAAAATGATCGTAAAAATTTCAATCTATTTCTTCTGCTAACAATTATTTTAGGACTAATATTTACTGGATTTCAAGGATACGAATACAAAGTTTCTACATTTAGTATTGAAGACGGTATTTACCCTTCGACGTTCTATATGGCAACCGGATTTCACGGATTTCATGTTGTTGTTGGAACAATCTTTCTGATTGTATGCTATTTTAGGTCAATGAAAGGGCATTTTAAACCTAATAAGCATCTTGGATTTGAGTTTGCAGCATGGTATTGGCATTTTGTCGATGTGGTTTGGTTATTCCTTTTTACATTTATCTATTGGTGGGCATCATCATAACCCCTAATGATATTCAATTTTAATTCAAATAAATATTCCTTTAAACCTAAAATCTTTCCCCTCTTCGCTTTCTTGTGTGCGTTGTTTATTCTAATTTCATTATCCACATGGCAATTTAAGCGTTTAATCTGGAAAAAAGATTTGATATCTCAAAGGATTGAAAGTTACGAGTTAGATTCAACTTTATTTAAAAATATTAATTCACCAGAAAAAAATGAATTTAGAAAAGTTTTAATATACGGTGAATTGTTGAATGAATATGAAATGTATATGCCAGCATTAAGCAAAAGAGGTAACAATGGTTTTCACATTCTAGTTCCATTAAAAACAAAAGATGGAAAAAATATAATTTATAACACCGGTTGGATTCCTTTGAAAATGAAAGACTCCAAACTGAGGGTGCAAAATATTGTTACAGGTTTAAATCAGTTCGAGGCTGTTATTCGAACTTCAGGAAGAAAAGGATACTTTCAACCAGAAAACGATATTGTGACTAATACATGGTTTTTTGTTGAACCTAAACAGATGAGTAATTTTACAAAAATGAAACTTGAAAATAATTATTATCTGGAAGCGTTTGAAAATGGTCCGAATGGCTTTCCTCTGGGCAATCAAACAAGAATATACTTAAGGAACAATCATTTACAATATGCTTTAACATGGTTAATGATTGCCATGGGCCTTATTGGTGTATTTTTTTTCGCTAGTATAAAAAAAATTAAATAATATGTTTTATTCGTCAACAAGAGGAATTGATAAAAACAAACGCTTTAAAGAAATACTCCTTAATGGGTTGGCAAAAGATGGTGGATTGTATATACCAGAAAGCCTTAAGAAATTTAGTTGTACAGAATTAAAGTGTTTGAGAGGTCTAAATTATCCAGAACTCGCATTTGAAGTCACAAAAGATTTTATATCTTCAGATATCCCACATGATAAGTATAAGGAGATTTGCTATAAAACTTATTCAAAAGTTTTTGGAAAGGATATAATTTCATTTAATAAACTTAGTAATAATGAATATATTGCAAACTTATTTCATGGTCCAACATTTGCTTTTAAAGATTTCGCATTACAACTTCTTGGAAATATATATGATTATATTTTGAAAGAAGAAGAAAAAAAACTTACAATTATAGGAGCTACGTCTGGAGATACCGGATCTGCAGCTATTTATGGTTGCTCGCAATCAGAAAAAATTAAAATTTTTATATTATTCCCAAAAGGAAAAGTTAGTGAAATTCAAAGAAGACAAATGACTACATTTAATAAATCAAATGTTTTTAATATAGCAGTTAATGGTAACTTTGATGATTGTCAAAAATTAGTAAAAGATTTTTTTAATATAAATAATAAAAAAAAAGAAGTTAATTTAGCAGCTGTCAACTCCATTAATTGGGTAAGAATAATGGGACAATTAGTCTACTATTTTTGGAGTTTCTTCAGGGTAAGTAATGACTTAAATCCAATAAGTTTTGTTGTCCCAACCGGAAACTTTGGAAATGCATATGCAGGGTTTATAAGCAAAAAAATGGGACTTCCTATTGAAAAGATAGTCGTTGGCTCTAATAAAAATGATATTTTGACACGTTTTTTTAAATCCGGAAAGATGCTTATAAAAAAACCAAAAAAAACACTCAGTCCAAGTATGGACATTCAAGTATCAAGCAATTTTGAAAGATTGTTATTTGAATATATTGCAGACGGAAAAATGATTTCAAAGTATTTTAAAAAGCTTGAAACTAATGGTGAATTTGAAGTTTGTTCCGAGAATTTAGAAAGGATGAAATGTATATTTAAATCTGGAAAACTTAATGATGAGAAAACTAAGGAAACGATAAAGTTTATAAAAGATAAATACAATATTATTTTAGACCCACACACTGCTGTAGGCATTGCTGTTGGGAAGAAGGAACTATCAAATCAAGATAAGAGGGTTTATTTAGCTACAGCCCATTATGGAAAATTTCTTGATACAATTAATTTATCATTATGTAAGAAAATAAAGTATCCAGTCAAATTAGAAAAATTAACTAAAAAAAAAGAGAAATACTATGAAATCGACAATAAATTGGAAGAATTTAGGAGCTTTGTATTGAAAAATAATTAATATATTATGCTCTTCCAAAAGATGAAGAAAATTTCGCTAGGTCAATTCCAGTAATTTTTAAAGCTTTATTCCATTTTTTTTCAGATTCTATATCAAATAATAAATCTAAGTGTTCATTCAAATTGATCCAGCTATTTTGTTTTATCTCTTCTTCAAGTTGGCCTGGGCCCCATCCTGAGTAACCAAGTGAGATAAAAAATTTTTCTGGTCCTTGATCTTTTGCAATATCACTAATTATACTAGTTGAACATGTAAGCTTTACATTTTTTGATACTTTTTGTGTACTATCACTCTTGTAGTCTTTTGAATGCAGAATAAACCCATTATTTTGGTTGAGAGGGCCACCAATATGGAAAGAGAACTCTTTATCTAAATTTTCTTTAACATCTTTAATTTTTAGCTTCTTAAAAAGATCTGAGCCTTTTATATTCATGACTTTATAGTTAAGAACTATACCCACTGCACCTTGTTTGTTATGGTGAGTAATGTAAATCAAGCTTTTAGAAAAAAAATTATCATTGAGTTGTGGTAGTGCACAAATTATATTTCCCTTTAAATAAGTTCTATTCATATATAAATTATTACAGATAATTCTTTTTAATTCAAATTTTACAATATGTTTTTTAATTTTATTTTTTTAATTTTTCTATTTTTCAGTAACGTGCTATCCGCATTAGAATTTAAACCTGAAAAAAACTCAATTGAAGTTGAGTTAATCCCTGAAAATGGAATATTGAAAAAAGGGAACGAATATTTCTTTGGAATTAAGTTTAAACTACAAAATGGGTGGAAAACATATTGGAAAAATCCAGGGGACGCAGGTGAACCACTGCGAGTTAATTGGGAAGATGAAACAAATAAATCAAAATTAGAATTATTATTTCCTTTTCCTGAAGAATTTGTTGAAAAAGAGGTAACAACTATTGGCTATGATGACGAATTAGTATTTCCAGTAAAAATTACTAATAATAATTTTCAGAAAATAAATGAAATAGTGATTTTAGATTATTTGTTATGCAGAGAAGTTTGTATACCCTTTAGTGAAAAAAAAAAAATAAATTTAGATTTTAGTCAAGTAGTTCATTCTGATAGTTTTTATAGAAGCCTTAAAATGGTTCCAAAAAAGTCTAATAATTACTTTAAAGTAAATGTCAGAGGTACAGCTTCAGACAAATTGACAGTAGAAATTAAAAAAAGTAATAAAAAATATAAGCTATTTGCATTTTCAGAGGAAACAGAAGCGAAGGTTGTTAGTAATAGATCGGAATCTGAATTTGAAATATATCTAGATGAAAAATTAAATCAATTATCAAAACCTATTCATATTTCAATCTCAGATGGTGAGAGATATGAAGAAATAAGTTTGAAATTAAATGAACTAACAAAAACACAAAACCTTCTTATGTTCGTTTTTTTTGCAATTCTTGGGGGCTTTATTTTAAACTTAATGCCGTGTGTACTCCCAGTTTTATCTTTAAAACTTTATTCTTTCTCGTCTATCTCAAGTAAAACAAGTAATCAAATAAAAATGAACTGTCTTTGGATTATTTTTGGCATCATTGTTTCTTTTTTAATTTTAGCATTTTCCATAATGATTTTAAAATATCTTGGACAAACAGTGGGATGGGGTTTCCAATTTCAAAACCAATACTTTCTATACTTTATGACATTCATAATATTAATTTTTAGTTTAAATTTATTAGGTTTTTTTGAAATAATTTTACCTAATAAATTTCAAAATATGATTTCAAATTTAACCATGAGGAATAGTGAGGCAGGAAACTTTTTATCAGGAATGTTTGCCACGTTACTTGCAACGCCCTGCAGTGCACCTTTCTTGGGAACCGCAGTCGGTTTTTCAATGTTGGCGTCAAATTCAATTATTTTTCTAATTTTTTTATCTATTTCAATTGGATTTTGCATGCCATATTTACTTTTTTTGCTCCTTCCAAGAACAGTCAATATTATTCCTAAGTCAGGAAAATGGACAATTAGTTTTAGATATTTTTTAGGAATCCTTCTATTCCTATCTTCAGTTTGGTTGATGATGTTATCAGGCTTAAACAACATAATCATTTTCTTAGTTAGTTCAGTTGTGGTAATAATTTCTAACATTAAAAATAGAATTTTGCTTAGCAAACTTTTTGTGGGTGTCTTTTTTGTTTTAAGTACAATTTATTTTCTGAAATATGAAAACTTTAACCAAGATCCAGTAAAATGGTCAGATTTCAATAAAGATACTCTAGAAAAACTTATTATTGAAAATAATATTATTTTAGTCGATGTGACTGCAGATTGGTGCGTTACTTGTAAGGTTAATAAGTTTACAACTTTAGACTCAAAGAAGTTAACGGATTTCATAAAAAAAAATCAAATTATTACCATTAGAGCAGATTGGACAAAAAAAAATGAAGAGATTTTGAATTATATAAAAGAATTCGATCGATTTGGTATACCGGTAAATATTATTTATGGACCAAATCATAAAAATGGAATTTTATTGCCAGAAATTCTTACAAGCGATATTGTAATAAATAAATTAAACAAGGTAGGCATTAATGAATATCAACGAGAATCAACAATTTCCTCAAACTGAGTTTTACATTATTTCAGATTCTGGGCCAGTAGGTGTTAAATCCTCTGATCTTTTTAACAAACCAAAAGTTCTTTTAATAGGTGTTCCAGGTGCATTCACGCCCACTTGTAATGACGAACATATACCAGGATTTATTAACTTGTTAGATGACTTTGAGAATAAGGGTATTGAAAATATTTATATTTTGTCAAGCAACGACCCATTTGTAATGAAATCTTGGGGAGAATCTTTAGGTACTAAAAAATTTAATTTTATATCTGACGGTAATGGAAATTTTAGAGAATTAAGTGGTCTTGAAATAGATCTTTCTGTAGTAGGCTTGGGTAAAAGATTGTCTAGATTTGTTATTTATATTGAAAATGGCAATATAAAAAAAATATTCAACGAAAAAGGACCAGGATTAGAGGTAAGTTCAGCAGAAAACGTTTTGAAATCTTTATAATTTCATAGCTTCTGATCTTGCTAGTTTATCAACTTCTTCATTATATTGGTCACCGCTGTGACCTTTTACCCATTCCCATCGTACTTCTCCATTAGACGTTGCTATATCAAGTTGTATCCAAAGTCTCTTGTTTTTGACTTGCTTTTTATTAGCACCCATCCAGTTATTTGTTTTCCACTTTTTGATCCAAGATTCAATTCCATTAATTACATACTTACTGTCAGTATAAATTATAGAGGATTTCCCACTCGGAATTACATTTAAAGCCTCTATAACTGCAGTCAATTCCATTCTATTATTTGTAGAGGATGCTTCGGAACCAACCCTTATTTCTTTTTTATTTAATTTATTATTAATAATAATTGCTGCCCATCCACCTGGACCAGGGTTTCCAAGACATGCTCCGTCTGTATATATTGTATAATCAAAATTATCCAAAATAAAAATTGTTTGAGTTAACAGACATATGAAAATTTAAAATATTAAAAAACTCCTTTGGGTCTTTTTTTTTTAAATATTTCCCTTCAGTACCAAAGATAGCATCATGTATTCTGGTAAAAAAAAATCGTAAAGATGCTCCCCTTAATAAAATGTTTAGACACTCTTTTTCTTCGACTTCTAGTTTTCTTATTGATTGATATCCAGAAAGTAAACTCTTAAAAAGATTTCTATCAAATTCTTTTTCAGGAAAACACCAGGCATTTATACAAATTGCTAGGTCATAAGAGAAGTAATCATTACATGAAAAATAAAAATCCAGAAAGCCAGAAATTTTATTTTTCTGAAAGAAAACATTATCTGGAAAAAGGTCAGCATGAATTACACCATAGGGGAGTTTGTTTGGCCAGTTCTTTGTAAGGAAA
>TARA_B100001057_G_scaffold499386_1_pt1 | contig 10249 bp, 8 predicted proteins | sample TARA_B100001057 | Tara Oceans TARA_B100001057 (sample SAMEA2621839) | marine metagenome | biome: marine biome (ENVO:00000447); feature: surface water layer (ENVO:00002042); material: "saline water (ENVO:00002010), including plankton (ENVO:xxxxxxxx)" | depth 5 m | reverse complement strand
GGAGCATCAATCAGCTGTAACATATGGGAATGGATTTAGTTTATACAATGGTGTGAGGAGTAAAAGTTGGCCAATGTATGGTGTTATAGATCCACTAATCATACACGAGACAGGCCATGAATGGTTTGGAAATAGCGTAACAGCTGCTGATCCGACTCATATTTGGATTCATGAAGGACTACAGGTTTATTCTGAAGCTTTATTTTTTGAAGATAAGTTTAATAGCTATGAAATTGGAGTACATTATTTAAACACTTTAAAAAACAGAATAGTAAACGAAATTCCCATTGTTGGGAGAGAAAATGAAAATCACTGGGCTCTTCACGGAGATACCTACATGAAAGGTGCATGGATAATGCATACACTAAGAAGTGTTATCAATAACGATAAAATTTGGTTTGAAATATTAAATGAATTTATGATTGAAAATGCTAAAGGTTTTGCTGACACAGAAGAATTTTTTAATAAAGTAAATGAGAAGACAGGAAATGATTATTGGTATTTTGCCGATCAGTACTTTTATTCACCAAACCAACCTAAATTAGATTATTATCAAACAAACTCTGATTTCTATTATAGATGGAATAATGTCAATGAAGATTTTAAAATGCCTATTGATTTTCTTGTAAATGGTAAAGTAAAAAGAGTTTATCCAGAAAGTGAATTTCAATCGTTTAAAATTTCAAAATTGTCCACAGTTGAAGTTATGGATTGGAAATTTTATGTTCTTCCAGAAAAAATAAAATAATTTTTTATCGTAATTTGTAAAAAAAATTAAAAATTGAGGATGGAAGCCTTGTAAGTATCTTATTTTTAAATACATGTTCATTCATACCAAGTGAACTTATTAATCCTGGATTTATATAAAGTAAACTATTTGATTTACTTAATTCTTTATGAAAAGTAACATGTTCGCAAATTGGAATATTATCTATGTTACCTATGTATTTAGCCTCACCAATACTTTTTATTTTATACAACCCCAATCCTCCAAAAGCTGATTGAACTTTTATAAGAGGTGATTTTCTATTAATCTTAATCATTTTACTTGATATAGAATCTTTGAATGCCTGTCTCGGATTATTATTTTTTTTTATAAGTTCATTTAATTTTAAAATACAATCATATTCAACCCAACCTTCACATCGTAATGCATAAATATCATAGTAAGCTAATGTTTGATTAGAAAATTGTGCATCCCATTTTTGTTTTATTGATAAGGCATCTACTATTGACTTGTAATTTGTTTTTTCGGATACTCCATCACTATCAAAAACTATTAAATAATCGTATTCTGATAATCTTTTAGATTTGAAAATAAGTTTTAAATATTGGTTTCTCGAAAATGCAATTCGTTCAGTTCTTAAATGTCCATTACTTAATGATTTTTTAAGGCATCCCATCCTCTTAATAATAATATTACTATCTTTAAAATTAGAAAATAGTTCTCTTGTATCAAATGAACTATCTGATTCTATGATTATAATCTTGTAGTTTTTAAAATTTTTTGCAATTTTGATGAATTGATTTATTGACTGTATAAATTTTCTACCAGGGTTTCTCGTCACAGTAGAAAAAATGATTGATTTATTCTTTATCATTAATACTTATTATTTTTTCTACATCTTTTAATTTCGGAGCGTATACTCTTTTCTTTGTCACAGATAAAGTTGCAATTTTAGAAGCATATTTTAAGCTTAATACTATATCTCTTGTACAAAAATGAAAAAGGGAAAGATAAGATATGAATGTATCTCCAGCACCACAAATATCTTCTACATTAACTTTATTTGCATTTCCTTTAGACATGGTGTTATTAGCGTCATAGTAAGTATAACCCTTTTCGCTTTGAGTTATAGCAATGCCATCAAAATTATATTTTTTAATTATATGATTAATTGAAGACTGGACATCTTTCTTATTATCTTTTTTTAGAAAAAGATTATCAGTTTCTTTTTGGTTTGGGGTAAGAAAATTTACTCCCATATAAACTTCTGGATTTTGTTTTGGATCAACATATACATTGATTGCATTTAAAGAAGCAAGTGAGACAATTTTACTCATAAATTGACTAGTTATTAACCCTTTGTTATAATCACTTACTATTATTATATCAAAATTGGAAATAATTTTTTTAATTGCGTTTGTTTCTCTTCTATTTATCGAAATTTTTTTAATATCTTGATCTAGTCTTGCAATGTGGCTGCCATTTGAGAGAACTCTAGTTTTAACTGTTGTAGATACATTTTTTTTTTTGAAAATATATTGGCAGTCTATATTCATTTTTTTGGCACGATCAATAATTTCATTACCATATTTATCGTTTCCAACTATTCCACAAACTGTTGTACTGACTCCTATAGTAGATAAATTCATTGCAACATTCATTGAGCCTCCTAAATCTATTTTTTCCTGATTTAATTGGATTAATGGAACCGGAAATTCCGGAGATAATTGATTAGATTTACCATCTATGTACCTATCTAGAATTATATCTCCAATAACTAATGCAGAAACATCTTTAAATTTGCTTACTATACTAATTAAATTTTTCATCAATTAACTGACATATCACATGATAAATAAATAAGTGAACTTCTTGAATTCTGGATGTCTTTGAAGAATTAGTAAGGATGTGTAAATCGACCAAATCTCCTTGTAGTTTATCTTTACCTGTAAATAAAACTGTTGGAAGATTTAATTCTTTTCCAGCTTGAAATCCTTTAATTACGTTTTGACTTTTACCGGACGTTGAAATGCCAACTAATAGATCTTCTTTGTTGGCAATGGCTTGTATTTGCCTTGAAAAGATTTCATCAAAAGATAAATCATTTGATATAGCTGTAATAATTGATGTGTCCGTTGAGAGTGCAATTGCAGCAATGGGTTGCCTTTTTTTTTCAAACTTAACAACCAGTTCAGCTGCAAAGTGTTGAGCGTCCGCTGCGCTTCCACCATTACCAAATATTAAAATTTTACCTTTTTTATCTATTGTATTTAATATCATATTAAAAAGTTCAATAATGTTTTCTTCAATGAAAGATAAATCTGAAAAAACTGAAATATGTTCTTTAAGTGCTTTCTTAAACATGATTATTATTATAATTGCATTTAATAAAAATTACCATAAATAAATTCATAAAATAAAGAAGGGTTTATTTTTTTACTTTACCTTGATTTTCAATTAATTTTTTTTTCATTTCTAATTCCTCTTCATTAATTAAATATTCTTTTGTAAACGTATTTGGTGTTGAGTTAAATGTAAAAACTAAAGGAACGCCAGTGGGAATATTAATTGAGATAATTTCTTCACTCGATAATTTTTCTAAAATTTTGATAATTGCTCTTAAAGAATTACTATGCGCAACTATAAGATGATTTCCACCTGTTTTAGAAATATTATTTATATATCTTTTCCAAAAGGGTCTTATTCTATCAGTAACGTCTTTCAAACTCTCTCCAAGTGGTAAATTTTCTATATGTTTAAATTTTTTATTGAATTTTGGGTGTCTTTCATCATCTATATCTAATAAAGGTGGTGATATATCAAAACTTCTTCTCCATATTTTTACTTGATCTTCTCCATATTTTGAAGCGGTCTCTGATTTATTCAATCCTTGAAGGCTACCATAATGTCTTTCATTTAGCCTCCATTCATATTTAATTTTTTCTTTAGGAAAATCTATAATATCTGAAACTATAATTGCCGTTTTAATAGCTCTTTCAAGTAGAGAAGTATAAATGCTACTAATTTTAATGTTAGCTGAATTTATTTGGTGTCCAGAAAAAGAAGCTTCTTGGGCTCCTTTTTTTGTTAGCTTAACATCTTTCCATCCAGTGAATCTATTTTGTAAATTCCATTCGCTTTCTCCATGTCGAAGAAGAATGAGTCGCATTTTTAATTATCATTACTATCAATAATGAAAATTATTGTAGCAAGATTTGTTAGGATTGAAACTAAATCAGAAGTTAGTGTTGTAGCATTAATCTTTTCTCTGTCTTCTTTTTTAGGTACATAAACTATATCTCCTGGATTCAATCTTTTAAACCTTTTTTGAAGAAAGTTTGGAGTGTATGATTTGCCATTCATTGCTTGAACATAGATTTTTTTTCTATTTGTTCTATCTAATAGCCCACCAGATACTTCAATTGTATTTTTAACTGTAGGTTGAAAACCGTCAATAGAAAAAGCGCCAGGGCTTTGGACATTGCCCCTTATTGAAACTACATTTGATTTTGGTAAAAGCTGAATATTCATACCATTTGAAATTTTTGATTTATAAGTAATATTTTGCACCATTGAAGTAACAACATTTCCATTTCCATCTCTTATGGGTACAGATGCAACAAGCCCTTCTTTGAAACCAAATATTGATAATCCTCCAGCTCTATTTATTGCATCTTCAATATTCATCCCTTCTTTAAACTGATAAGTTCCTGGATAATTTACAGCACCATCAATTGAAAAAGTAACTTCAGCACTATAATTACTGTTGGCATAAACAAAAATTTTATCTTTTGGATATAGTATAAAATTGTCTGCTGTTTCATAAGTCACAGTATACTCTAAACTATAGACGGATTCTGCGCTTCTTCTGAGTACAATAATTTTTTCATCTAAAATGGACTTTCTGTAGTTTAAATCCTCAAATCCTCCAGCGATATCTAAAATAGTTTTCAAAGTAGTTTTCTCATTGATAAAATAGCTGTCTGGCCTTTTAACCTGGCCAAAAACACTAACCTTATTTTCAGAAGTTAGGACTGAAGGTACTTGCACTGCGGCTTCATTTGTCAAAAATAAGTTTTTGTTTATTTCAATAATATCTTCACGATTAAAAATATCAATAGAACGTACATTATCGTCTGAAGTTCTATCCTCTGTTGGAATAATTTGATTTATTATCAACTTTTTACCTGCTTCAGCTGTAAATCCATTAGCGAAATTAATAAGTTCATTCAAATTTTCGTTAGGAAGTAATTCAAATTTATAGGAATTAATTACTTCTCCTGTAATTTCAGCTCTTCTTTTAATTACAGGAACATTTATAACATCACTGTCAATAATCTTAATATTGGAAAAATCATTGATCCCTTGAATTAAAAAATTATATAAATCAATTTCTTTGATAACCTTGTTATTTCTAATTATTTGAATTGTCCTAAGCGAGCCACTCTCCTTAACCCCCCCTGCTTGAATTAAGGCAGTCATAACATCTGAAAATGGATGTATCAGATGTATTCCGGGGTCATTAACTTGTCCAGTGAAGTAAACATTCATCGACTTTAAATTTGAAAGTTCAATTTTTAATTCGGTTGAATTGATTGAATCATTTAAAGTGGCATAAACTTTCGATAACTCTTTAAGCAATATGGACTCAGCTTCATCTAAGGTTTTATTGGCTAGATTTATGAAACCAAGATCTTCATAAAAAATTAATCCATCTTTATTGATGATAAAATTCTGTCTTGAGTTTGTTTCTCCCCATAAAGATAGGATAATTTCGTCACCAGGACCCAACTTATATCCAACAGGAGTAGGTATGTTGTCAAAAAAATTAATATCCTTTTGAAAAAAAGAGTAACCAAAATTTTCGCTATTAGGTTTATTGTTTGAACTTACTATTGAAACTGTCTTTTGTGTAAAATCGTTTACTTCATTTGATACTGAAGAGGTTGCGGTGTTATTTTTTAACTCACTCCTCAATATATCGAGCTGCTCATTTGCAATTGCATTGACATCTGATAACGTTACCTGTGCATATATAGATGCACTTAATATTAATAATATGAGTATGCTTTTTTTTGACATAAAATAATTTAGTTTCAAATATAATGTTTACAAATCATAATATAATCATAAAAAAATTGAAATAACTAAATATCTAACCATCTATCGTTTTTGAGGGTCCAATCAATTACATCCTCTAATCTATCATATGCAGAAGACGGCTCCCAGCCCATTTCTTTCATTTTAGTACCATCCAAAGCATATCTTAGATCATGCCCTGGTCTAGAAGAATGAAAATCAACCATTTTATATTTCAATTCTTTGGATTGGGTTTTTGCAATAAATTGTGCTAATTCTAAATTATCAATTTCATCTTTACCAACTATATTAAACTTCTGGCATTTTGCCCCTGTCATATCAGGAGCTAATGATGATAAATTACTATTAAATAAAAATAATAAAGCATCGGATACATCTTCAGCATGAATGTAATGTCTCGACCCAGCTACTTTTTTATTTGAATCAGCATGTACAGTAACAACTTCTTGATCTCTTACTTTTTTAATAACCATTGGAATATATTTTTCAGGACTTTGTCTTTCACCAAAAACATTCATTGTGTGAGTAATTAAAGATGGTATGCCATAAGTATTTTCATATGCCACAACAAGCTCTTCACCTCCAGCTTTACTTGCCGAATATGGATTTGTTGAATTATATCTATCGTTTTCTTTGTATGAAATACCTTTGGGCGCAGGTCCAAAAACCTCATCTGTGCTAAAATAAGCGAATCGCTCCAAATTATTTACATTTCGTGCAAAATCTAAAAGGTTTCCGGTTCCAACAACGTTATCCATTATAAACTCCATGGGATGGGTTATCGATCTGTCAACATGAGACCCAGCAGCTAAATGTGCTATATAATCAACTTTTCCAACAGATGAGCAAATCTCGGGGTTTAAAGCAGCTTTCAAATCATGATGAATAACTTTTACTCTTTTGCGCTCTTGCTCTGTGAATGCTTTTACTACTTCATTTAACCTATTTAAGTTTCCGCTAAAATCAAGCCTATCTAAGGTAATAATATGCCAATCAGTCTCAGATAAAATTTTATTTATTAGATGGTGTGCAATAAATCCTGCACCACCAGTAACTAATATTTTTTTGCTCATTATAAGATAATCTATTTAATTTTGTTAATAAGTTAATTTATATGCTAATTACACAATTACATTAAAGATTATTATATTAAATAGAAATGTTTAAAAAAATAACAATACTATATTTTTTCTTTTCAAGTACTTTTGCTCAAATCAATACGAAAGTTGAGCTAAATTTTTTTAGTAATGATAATCAATCCATATTAATTAATAGTCAAAATTTTGGTCTATATGAAGATTATCAATCATCATCTAATATTCACTTAAGTCACTATTTAGATTTTAAAAATTCTAATACATCAATTCTTTTAGATTGGTTTATAAATGATCATAAGGGAGAGATTTTGAAATTTGATATCACTAGTAAAAGAAAGTATGGACAATATAAGGTTGGGATGTTTTCAAAAAACAGAATTTATGAATCTCATATTTTCTCTACAGGATCAATGATTTTTTCAAACAATGCAAAAATAATACCTGGAGTTGGATATAATACAAATTGGATTGAATTTTTTAATTATTTCCAGTTTAAGGTTGATTTGTTCCAAGGAAAATTCCCTTCTCAAGTGGATAACAACGGTCCTTTTCTTCATTACAAATCAGTAATGCTTAAAAAAGAATATGATTATGCGAATTTTGGTTTTCAAATTCAGCATGCAGTTCAATTTGGTGGAGATGACCAGAATGGTGAAGTAATTCCAATAAATTTAAGAACTTTTTTTAGAATGGTGGCAGCACAATCAGGAGACGATAGTCAACCTGGAATTGATCAAAATTATAAAATTGGCAACGGATTAGGTGCATATATTTTTAGTTTCGAAAGAAAATTATCTTCTAATAAAATAAAACTTTATTATGAACACTTTTTTGATGATAAGAGTGGCGCTAAACTAAAGAACTTTAGCGATGGATTGTATGGTATAGAAATAAAGAAAAATAGAATCGGTCTTTTCTATGAAAAATTAGAAACTACTAATCAAAGCGGAAGTCAACATCCCCCCGGAGTAGATTCTTATTATTGGCATGAAGTTTATCAATTTGGGTGGACTAATAAAAATTTAAGTATTGGAAATGCTTTTATCAATCCTCTGAATAACAGAAAAAAAATTCAAAATATTTCAATAGAGTATAATTTTGACAACTTTGATATTTTTGCAAGAAACATTCAAATTAAAGAGTTTATCCCATATACAGATAAGAATAATAACAAACCTTATAAGGATACTACAATTTTGCAAAATTCATTCAATTTTTTTTCATATGGGCTTAGTTTTATGATGCTTGATGATAAAAATATTTCTATTATTTTTGCTGATGAAGAAGATAGAAGCAATATTAAGCTAAGTCTTTCGTTTAATATTTAAATAATTATTAATCCAATCAATAACATTTGTTGTTGGTTTCCATCCTAAAATTTTTTTGGCTAATCGATTGTCTGCAAGAGTTTCTTTTGGCTCAATTACATGTTCAACATGAGTTGTTTTACCTCCTATTGCTTGAGCAATATCATTTACGCTCTTGTTATCACCATTTCCAATATTTACCACTACACCTTGGAATTTACGCTTTGATTGAGCAGCGAGAATATTTGCATGAACAACGTCTCCAACATATGTAAAATCTCTTTTTTGACTACCATCTCCCCTTATTGTTATAGGAAGATTATTAAATTTTTGATACATAAAAATTCCAATTACCAACGCATAAGCTCCATCAACACTTTGTTTTTCGCCATAAACATTAAAATACCTTAAAGAGATTGTTTGAATATCATAGATAGAAGAAAAAGTCTTACATAAAATTTCCCCATAATATTTTTGGGCTCCGTATGGTGATAATGGATTTATTGGTGCATCTTCTTTTACTGGTAAAATTTTTGTATCTCCATAGACAGAAGAGGAGCTGCTGTAAACAATTTTCTTTACTCCTGCCTCTACTGCAGATTTTAAAATATTTAGCGTACCCATAGTATTATTTTTTTCATAAAAAATTGGATCTTTTATTGAGGGCTGAACTCTAGCAACTGCTGCACAATGAAAAATAGTATCAACCCCTTTAAATATCTCAATGAATTTTGGTATATTTTTTGAATCTGATATATCATAATGATAGTATTTAGCTTTGTTGTTACAGTTTTCTTTAGATCCTGCACTAAAATTGTCAATTACTATTACTTCATGATTGGTATTAATTAGCTCATCGACAATATTTGATCCAATGAATCCTGCCCCGCCGGTAATTACATATTTCATTATTTACTTTTAATTGACTCTATTATTTGATCAACATCGCTTTTAGTCAAATACGGATGCATTGGAAGGCTTACTATTGAATCTGAAAGTTTTTCAGATACGGGTAAGGATTCTTTACCATAACCCAAATATTGGAAAGCTTCCATTAAATGAATTGGAAATTTATAATATATAACAGTAGGAATACCTTTTGAAGAAAGCTTTTCGATTAAATTATTTCTCTGTGTGTTTGAAGAAAGAACAACAGAGAATAAAGCATGAGCAGATTGGTAATCCTTAGGGTGATATTGAGCGTTATTTAAAACATTCCTATAGTAGCCATCTACCTCTTTTCTTAATTCTAACTCTTCATCAAAAATGGTAAGTTTTTCTAAAAGCACTGCAGCTTGGATACTATCAAGTCTACCATTTAAACCAATCATTTCGCTATTGTACTTATCTTTTTTGGTACCATGAATACGAATTGCTTTACATTCTTCAGCCAAAGCATTATCATTGGTAAAAATAGCTCCTCCATCACCATAACAGCCTAGAGGTTTAGCTGGGTAAAATGAGGTTGCTGCCACATCTCCAAAGGCTCCAACTTTCTTTTTTTGAATTGACCCGCCAAAACTTTGTGCTGCATCCTCTATAACTTTTAGATTATATCTTTGAGCAATTTCATTAATCAATCTGTATCTTGCAGGCAATCCAAACAAATCAACCGGTATGATTGCTTTAGGAGTTAATTTACCTTCTTTTAAAACTTTATTTATCTCATGTTCAAGTTTTTCACAATCAATATTATAGGTTGAATCATAAACATCAACAAAAACTGGAGTGGCTCCTAGAATCGAAATTACTTCTGCAGTTGCAACATAAGTAAAAGGAGTTGTGAAAACTGCATCTCCAGGACCTATTCCCCAGGCCATTAAAGGTATTAATAAAGCATCTGTACCAGATGAACAAGATATAGCGTGTTTTACCCCACAGTAATCAGCTAATTTTTCTTCAAGTTCAAATACTTCTGGACCCATGATGTATGCTCCATGATCAAGAATTTTGTTAATTCTATTCTCTAGAGGTTTTCTAATTCTTTTTTGTTGAGTTTTTAAGTCTAAAAATTCCAT
>TARA_B100001057_G_scaffold175101_1_pt1 | contig 10250 bp, 4 predicted proteins | sample TARA_B100001057 | Tara Oceans TARA_B100001057 (sample SAMEA2621839) | marine metagenome | biome: marine biome (ENVO:00000447); feature: surface water layer (ENVO:00002042); material: "saline water (ENVO:00002010), including plankton (ENVO:xxxxxxxx)" | depth 5 m | reverse complement strand
ATGTTTGAGCTGATTGACTTACTGAACCATCAGCAACAGTTGTTGCTGTGAGAACATAAGGCCAAGCACTTGGCCCTGAGGTAAAATCGCTACAAGCACTTATCAATGAAGTGGATTGAGCAAACACATTTGTAGTGCTAACTGATAAGACAGCTAATAATAAAAGTGTTTTGATTTTTAATATTGTTTTTTTCATAATAACTTGTTTAGTTTCGTTGAATATATAAAAAAAAACAAGTTAAAACAAAAATTTAAAAAAAGTATTTACTAGAGTTGAATATTTAAAAAAATACAGTTAGTGTTTTAATTACACTTTGAATTTTAATTTTTAGAATTTATTTTTTTGTGTTTTTTTTATACTAAGAGCTTACTGACAATTAATGTGTAAATGATTTTTATTTAATTTTGATAGTATATTGTCGTTATATTTTTTGTGAAAAAAATATTTAATTACAAAATGTTAATTTTAGATTTCATGATATGCCCATTAAAAAAATTAAACTAATTATATTATTGTTTTTTGTTTCTAGCAGCATTAATGCAAATGTGTATTACGTCAGCAGCTCATTTGGTAATGACTCAAACAGTGGTTTAAGTATTCAAACACCATTCAAATCTATTGAAAAGTTGAACTCTATAAACTTCAATCCAGGTGATTCCATTTATTTTAAATCAGGTGATTATTGGGAGGGTATGTTTTGGCTTAAGGGGTCTGGCACATTAACAGAGCCGATTGTAGTTGATGTTTATGGTGGAAATGCTAGGCCTATCATAAATGGTTTTGGTTATCAAGCATCAATTTTAATTTTTAATGATCAACACATTCATATAAATGGATTAGAGCTTTACAATTCTGCTGATCATTTTGATTCTGCTAGCACAACAACTATATCCGCACAAACACCTAATTTATTTACAAATGGTCCAAACACCTCATGGACTAATGTTTACTCTGCTTGCATAATTGGTGATGGAAATAATGGAGCTCAACAAACCTTTGTGATTAATGTAACGAATCTACCTGCTCAAGGAGCAAATTACAGAGTTGCAAGAACAGTAGCTAACCAAAATTGGTATTTCGCTCCTGCACAAGCCTTATCATTGGGGCTGAATACAATAACAGTTAACAGTGTTAGCTTTGACAGAACTGTGAAATTTCAATTTAGTAATGGCGCAGTTGAATTTAGTACAATTACTCTTAATGGAGATTCTATTTATCAGGGCGTAGCTAAAAAACTACCCGGTTTTGGTGGAGTTGAAAATTCTTGGGGCTCAGGTAAAAACGTTCGTTTCGGTGTCAAGGTGGTTGCATCTACACAAGACCTTCAAAACTTTACTTTTAATGATCTATACATTCACGATATTTATCCGACACCGTCTAATACTAATAACATTCATCTTGGATATGGTATCAAATTTGAAACACAATCAGATTTAACTTCTGGATTAGTGAATATCATTTCTAATATAAAAGTCATTAACTCAACAATATCAAACACTGGACATTATGGTCTGTGGATCAAATCTTTGGGAATTGTTGGCATAGATTCTGTAAAGAACAACCAAATTCTTGTTGAAAATTGTGTTTTTGAACATACAGGCGGCTCAGGCTTTGTTCCAAATAAAAGTAAAAATGTGCTTGTTCAAGATTGTATTTTCAATCACACAGGCTCATCAATAGACAATAGAATGTGGAAAAGAGGAAGCGGTATGTGGCCTTTTGATTGTAAAAATGTAGTTGCTCAAAACAATAAATTCTTGAACGCACACGGTCCAATGGACTCTTATGGATCACATATTGACTATGGCAATGAAAATGTTGTGTTTCAATACAACTATAGTTGCAATAATGAAGGTGGATTTGCTGAGATTTTAGGAGATAACATAAATTGTGGTTATCGATACAATATAAGCGTGAATGATGGTTACAGAGAAGACCCCAATGGGACAACATGGGACAAGAAAGGTAAAATATTTTGGGTCTCTAACTATTGTGGTCAAAACCCAATTAGATGTCCAAGTGTAGGTACTTTCATTTATAATAATTCAGTGTTTGTAAGCGACACACTGAACCCTGAAATCTATTTTTGGCCAAATGTCGGTGATGTACATGTATATAATAATTTAATTGTCACAGGACAAAACGGACAAACTATTCCCACTTTAATTGAAAATGACCCCAGCGACCTTTACATTAGTCATAATCTTTTTTATGACTCCACTCGAATAGATTTAGACATTGAGCTAGAGAACAATGCAATTTACGGTGATCCTTTATTGTTGAATTCTTTTTATTATGGAGAAAATAATGACGAAGCATACAAAGTTCAAAGTAATAGTCCCGCAATTGGAAGTGGTTTTTTAATTAGTGGTAGCACTGATTCGATTAACTATCTACAGCACAATGGAGGCTTGGATTATTTTGGGAATAGTGTTTCTCATAACTTACCATCAAATATTGGCGCTTACAATGGTTCTGGTGCAACGAATATTTTGGAAATTAATAAAGATAAAATAAGACTTTACCCAAGCATAACTATAGATAATGTTAATATATTGATTGAAGAATACTCAGGCACTATAAAAACAGAAATTTATACACTTAGCGGTGATTTTATAGCAGTTCAATATGGAAATAAACTTTCTTTCGAGCAGTATAAGTCTGGAACTTACTTCTGCGTGATAACATATGCAAACAAAAATAAAACTCTTAGAGTAGTCAAGCTATAATTATCTTATTTTAATCTTGGAAGACTGATCATAAGATAATTACTAATATTTAGTAACTCTATCTACACTACTACCCTTTTTGGAGATAATTTTAATAAAGTATAAACCAGAAACATAATCAGAAAGATTGATTCGATCTTGGTCAATCAAGTCTGACTGTTGCATTAACACGTTACCATTAATATCAAGAATAAGAATATCAATAAATCCTATACCCTCCAATGAAATTACTAGATCATTAGTTGTAGGGTTAGGAAAAAACTTAACTTCATATTTTTTATAATTATCATTAATTCCTGTTGAAGTATTAATAGTAAAACAATCAGAAATTTCTGAACAATTGTTTAAACTTACTTCAACTGCATATGATCCAGATGTTTGAGTTGTAAATGTTGCATTTGTTTCACCTGTAATTGGTGCAAAATTATCGTTGCAATCAACCCATTGATATGTTGTTCCACCAGCAGTAGATTGAGCTTGTAGCGTAGTATCATTTATAATAACAACAACAGAATTTACAGACGTAATTGTTAAATCAACACTGGCAATACTATCACAACCATAAGCATTAGTACCTATCCAGCTATATGTTCCAGATGTAGTATACGTATTTCCGTTCCAATTTAAACTGTCACAAGATGAAATAGCAGAAAAGGAAGATGAGGATGAATTAATTGTAAGATTTAAAGTTACTACACTATCACAACCAACGCTATTAGTATCTACCCAAGTATATGTGCCAGATGATGTATATGTATTACCATTCCAATCATAGCTATCGCAAGCACTAACATTAGCAAATGAAGAAGATGAGTTATTAATTACTAAAATCAAAGAATCAGTGCAAGCTCCATTATTATATGTATATGTTCCCGAGCTGGAATAAGTATTTCCATTCCAAATATATAAGTCACATGATGTCACAAAGGAAGAAGTACTATTTCCTGTTATTGATAAAACTAAAATAGATGTACTATCGCAGCCAAACATGCTAGTACCAGTCCAGTAATAAGTTCCTGAGTTTGTATATGTATTTCCATTCCAATTGTAACTGTCGCAAGCGGAAATGGAAGATGAAGATATTGTAGAGTTATTTATTGTAAGATTTAAGGTTACGACACTATCACACCCCAGAGTATTAGTTCCTGTCCAAGTATATACTCCTGATGTAGTATATGTTGTTCCATTCCAAAAAAGACTATCGCATGATGTAATAGACTCAGATGATGATGAGTTATTAATTGTTAGGTTTAATGTTACTGTACTATCACATCCAACAGCATTTGTTCCTGTCCAAGTATATACTCCTGATGCAGTATACGTTGTTCCATTCCAATATAAACTGTCACATGATGAAATAGATACTGTAGAGGAGGATGAGCTATTAATTGTTAGGTTTAATACTGCTGAACTATCACATCCAACAGCATTCGTTCCTATCCAAGTATAGGCACCAGATGATGTATATGTATTTCCATTCCAAGCGTAACTATCGCAAGCAGCAACATTAAAAGATGAAGAAGATGAATTATTAATTGTTAAATTCAACGTTACTGTACTATCGCATCCAGCTGCGTTCATAAACAAATATGTGGCAGTGTTGTTAGATATATTGTATGTGTTTCCATCAATCCAAGTGTAGTTGTCACATGCTACAATAACGTCAGTACTAGATGAGATTGCACTACAAACACATGATGATGCTAGTCCATTTAAGCTCAAAGCATCAAACTCAACAGCTCCACTTGAAAATTGGAACTTAACTGCTCTATTAAATGTTACAGCAGGAACTGTAATACTATTAGACCCTAATGTAAGTACTGTTGCAGGTCCAAAGAACCAGTTTCCATTAGCTGTTGTCTTGGCAACCCTAAAATCTGCTCCACCAGATGGTAAAGTTGTAACGTTAATAGTAAATGTTTGAGCACTTTGACTAGCTAAACCAGAATCAACAGTTGTTGCAACAAGAACATAAGGCCAAGCTGCAGGACCTGAAACAAAATCACCACAATCACTAATTAATGATATTGGAGGTGTGGGTAATGGAGCAACACATGATGAAGCTATTCCGTTTAAAATTAATGCATCAAACTCAACATCTCCACTTGAAAATTGAAACTTAACTGCTCTGTTGAATGTTACAGCTGGTACAGAAATGCTATTTGAGCCAAGTGTTAGTGCTATTGCAGGACCAAAATACCAATTCCCATTCGCTGTTGTCTTGGCAACTCTAAAGTCTGCTCCTCCTGATGGTAAGTTTGTTACATTAATAGTAAATGTCTGTGCTCCTTGACTAGAAACTCCAGCAGCAACTGATGTTGCTTCAATTACGTAAGACCATGAGGTATTGGTACCAATAACAAAATCACTACAACCACTAATTAGTGATGAATTTGGAGTTGGCAAGGTAACAATACAAGATGAAGCTATTCCATTTAAGCTCAAAGCGTCAAACTCAACAGCTCCACTTGAAAATTGGAACTTAACTGCTCTATTAAATGTTACAGCAGGAACTGTAATACTATTAGATCCAAGTGTTAGTGCTGTTGCAGGACCAAAAAACCAGTTTCCATTGGCTGTTGTCTTGGCTACTCTGAAGTCTGCTCCACTTGATGGTAAAGTTGTCACGTTAATAGTGAATGTCTGAGCTCCTTGACTAGCTAATCCTGAATCAACAGTTGTTGCAACAAGAACATAAGGCCAAGCTGTAGGACCAGAAACAAAATCACCACAATTACTAATTAATGATGTGTTTTGAGCAGATACATTTAAAGAACAAATGATAAAAACAAAATAAAATAAAAACAATTTGGTTTTATGAAAAAGTAGTTTTAAAAAAAATCTGTTATTAAAGGTTAAGCTAGATATTTTCATAGTGTTTTATTAAATGTATGATCGGAGACAAAGGCTAAAAAAAATTAATTTTTGTTTTTATTTGACTCTTTATAAATTTTAGGCTCATTATAAACTCTTGAAATAACTGTATCTGTCATTCTTTTCATTTGTTCAATTGAACCATCATCCTTATATTCTGTTCTTAATTCCTGAAGCTCTTTTTTGAGATTTTCAATCAGCTCTGGTGATGCCTGAGCGTATATATTATTCACTTCGTTAGGATCTGTCTGTAAGTCATATAACTCCCACTCATCCATTGTGTAATAGAAGTGCATAAGCTTATAGCGATCTGTTTTGATACCATAATGTGGCTGTACTTTATGCCAAATAGGATATTCATAGTAATGATAATAAACAGATTTCCTCTGGTTATTATCGTCTCCTTCAAATGCCCCTTTGAAACTTTTTCCCTGCATCTCTGATGGTATTTCTAGACCTGCCATATCAAGAAGTGTAGGTGCGAAATCAACATTCATAATCATAGCATCAGATTTAGTCCCGGCTGTAATTGTTCTTGGATTTTTAATAACAAAAGGCATTTTAAAGGATTCCTCATACATCCATCTTTTATCAAACCAACCATGCTCCCCAAGGTAAAAACCTTGATCAGAAGTGTAAACTACAATAGTATTTTCGCTCAAACCACTTTCTTCTAGATAATCTAAAACACTTCCAACAGCACGATCAATACCTGCAACACATCTCAAATAGTCTTTAATATAGGTCTGGAATTTCCAGTACTTGAGTGCCTCTCCAGTTAATGTGTCATTTGGTGACCAATATTGCCCCTTATCTCCATAAGCAAGCCAACGCAAAGAATCTTTTCTTGACAGCCCAGGAGGAGCTACTTGTTTCATATCTCTTCTGTTTAAATGTCTTCCAATTTCCATCATGTTTTCACTTGCTGCGAGACGACCTTTATAATCGTCATTAAAAGTCTCAGGAAGTGGAAAATCAAAATCACTGAAAAGCTCATGATACATTGAGTCAGGTCTCCAATCCCTGTGAGGTGCTTTAAACTGATATAACAGCATGAAAGGCTTTGTTGCGTCTCGCTTAGACAACCAATCTAAACAATCATTCTCTATTGCTTTTGTTACATGAAGTTTTTTCTCTACGATAGTGTCTGTTCCGTTGATACAAAATTGAGGTTTGTAATAAGTACCTTGACCTCCCCAGTTTATTAGAACTTTAGAGTAATCAAATCCTGTTGGTGTTGTGCCTAAATGCCATTTACCAATCACTGCAGTTTCATAACCATTTTTTTGAAAGATTTTTGGAAATGTAAGTTGTTCGCCATTGAAATCACCTCCATCAACATTTTTATAAAATCCATTTACATGAGAAAATTTACCTGTTAAAATAGAAGCTCTACTTGGACCGCATATAGAGTTGGTACAATAAACATTATCCATTCTTGCACCTTCATTAGCAATTCTATCAATATTTGGCGTAGGAGCAAGTTTACTTACTTGTGAGCCATATGCACTCACAGCTTGGTAAGCATGATCATCGGCCATAATGTAAATCACATTCATGGGCTTATTTTCTTTTTTAGTAGATGAATTACACGCGCAAAGAGTGAATAAAAAAAGGCCTGTAATACTTAATATACCGATTAGACTATTTGATTTCATATATTTTATTTTGGTAGTTACTTGTAAGTTTAAAATCTAAAATTATAAAATAATTGGTTTAAACTTTTGTGTCATTTAATTCACTAATTTAATTATTTTAATTAAGTTAATTGTTGCAAAAAAATAAAACTTGAAGTTATATCTCTTTTCTTTTTTTCTGTTTCTGTACACCTGTTCTGTGGGAAAAGAATCTCCAAATTTTTTATGGCTTGTATGTGAGGATCAATCATTATTTTTTTCAATGTATGGAGATTCAAGTGCAAATACTCCAAACATCAGTCAGCTGGCAAAAGATGGGATTATTTATCAAAATTGTTACACTCCATCTCCTGTTTGTGCACCAAGCAGGAGCAGTTTAATTACTGGAATGTATCCTACAACACTTGGGACACAACATATGCGAGCTTACAAAGAATCTAAAGAAGGAAATAAAATAAATTCACACAATTCTCTTCCATATTACAGCGCCAAACCAAAAAAACCAGTTCGCTTCTTCACTGAAGATCTAAGAGCAAAAGGATATTATTGTACAAATAACTCTAAAGAAGACTATAACATGATGACCTCGCCATTAGCATGGGATGAAAGTAGTGAAAAGGCTCACTGGAGAAATAGACAAAATAATCAACCTTTTTTCTCTGTCTTCAATTTTAATGTAACACATGAATCTAATATTTGGAAAAATGAGACTAATTATTCAGCTGAAGAGCTAGAGAATGTTCAAATACCTAATTTTTTCCCAGAGAACTCGAAAATCAAAAGCGATTTCAAAACAAACTATAAAAATATTGAGAAATTGGATAAGCAAATTGGTATAATTATTAACCAACTCAAAGAGGATGACCTTTATGAAAACACTATTATATTTTTCTTTAGTGACCACGGAGGACCTTTCCCAAGATATAAACGATCCATTTACGAAACAGGACTTCGTGTCCCAATGATAGCCAAGTGGATTAATGACAAAAATAGAGGAAATAACTACCAATTGGTCAGCTTTGTTGATTTTGCACCAACCTTACTAGATGCTGCTAATCTTTTAAGAGAATTTCCATTTGAAGGTATTTCGTTCTTTAAAAAAGATAATCGAAGCTATGTTTATGCAGCATCGGATAGGTTTGATGAAAATACAGATATTCGTAGAAGCATAAGAGACAGTAAGTTCAAACTGATTTATAACGGTGATACATCATCACCCGTTTATAAATCTGTGAGATACCGCAAACAGATGCAAACGATGCATGTTCTAGATTCTTTAGAGAAGAATCGTGAGCTAAACAACTTTTTTTTAAACTGGTTCTCAAAAAGAAAAAACAGTTTTGAATTGTACGATGTTTCTAAAGACTATTATGAGCTTAACAATCTGGTTTCAAATACAAAATACAATCAAATATATGAATCATTAAAGCATCAATTATTTAAATGGATCAATGAATCTGATTATGGCAATATGAGTGAACCAGTCATGCTTGACTCAATGTTTTCTCACTCAATGTCCGTTCCTAAATTGAATATACCGGAACTTATCAATCTTGATGAAGGTTATCTAATTAAATCCAATAATTTATTCGCCTCTGTTGGCTGGAGAAATAAAAAAGAAAAGGTTTGGAAAATATACACTGAAGGTGAGTTAATTCAACCTAAAAATGATTTTGAGGTTTTAATTTTTAGGCCTGGTTATGAGGTGTTTGTTAAGACATTTAAAAAGTAGTTTTTTTCTGTTTATTGAATGAGAAAAGGAATATTTGCTACTGAGCTTTGTCCTTTTTCGTTTTTTACAAATGCAAATATGCGGTAGACACCTTTATTCTTTGGAGTAACGAAAGTCAACTCATTATCACTTTGACTTACAATATCAAACTCTATTGGTTCAGGAGATTTCTGAATATCTCCACCGATTTTGTTACTAAAGGCCTCAGGGTATATTACGTAGTTAACTATAACTTTTTTGTTATTGTACCTTTGATATTCAATTTTCAAAGTTGCTTGCGATGATGGGGCAAGAATATGATCTTTTCTCCATCCTATGTTTTCTAATGATATATCTTTTATTGAAGGAGCACGTGATTGTGGCCAATCTCCTGTCCAACAAAAATGCATAACATCAACTGCTTCAGTTGGATTTCCATTACTGAGAAACATACCATGCCAAGTAGCTGTTGATTCTTGTTTTTGTCCCCAAAGAAAACAGTAGCTTCCTAGGCAACGTTCATTATCTTTTTCAATTAACTCTTTATATCTTCTTAGCCTCTGATCTGCTTTTATTCCGTTTGGAGATTCAATCTTAGCTTTCCAAGATGTTGTTCTGGCTTCAAAAGGCCCATTTACTCCCCATTCGGTAACAATATAAGGCTTATTCCAATTGAACTTTCTGAGATTAGCACCAGCATTTTCTATTGAACCGTAAACATTAAGTCCTAATATATCTACACTTGGACAGTATTTTTTTATGTAATAAGCTTTTGCAGGATCAACTCCGGCAATTACAGTCATCGTTGGATGATTTGGATCTACTTCCTTAATAAATTTAGCAAGAATTTCAATGGTTTCCCAGACTTTAAAGTTACTATATCTTAAATCAACTTCATTTCCTATACCCCAAACTAATAATGCGGGGTGATCCTTATATTTCAATACCTCATTTTTTAGAAATTCAATCTGTCCTTTGACTGCATATTCATCATTATAATCCATACCACTTCTTTCTGGTCTGACGTATAGTCCAAGTGTTACAGTTAAACCATGTTGATGGGCAGAATCTAAAAATGCCTTATTGTTTGTACTCCATATTCTTATTGAGTTGGCTCCTGATTCAACTAAAAGATCAAAGTGGTCTTTTGCACCTGCTCCCTTTATGTAATAAGGAGCACCATTTCTTAGCAACTCAAAGTTTCCTAAAGAATTTGTTGTAACTTCAACTTTATTGATCTGAGAATGAGCTGTTAGTGCACAAGACATGCACAACATGAAACATAAAAGTAAATTTAA
>TARA_B100001057_G_scaffold451672_1_pt1 | contig 10253 bp, 9 predicted proteins | sample TARA_B100001057 | Tara Oceans TARA_B100001057 (sample SAMEA2621839) | marine metagenome | biome: marine biome (ENVO:00000447); feature: surface water layer (ENVO:00002042); material: "saline water (ENVO:00002010), including plankton (ENVO:xxxxxxxx)" | depth 5 m | reverse complement strand
CCCGGGGCCGAGCCGATGCTCGTCTCGATCCGGGGCATAACCGTATCGCTCAGCCATTCGTGGAAGTGTCGCAGGGCTGGCTGTCGACCGCTGGCAACGATCAGGTACTGAACGGTTCGGGGAATGTCCTTGAGATAGCCGTGCTTGCCATCGCGGATCGATAGCCGGGCAAAAATGCCGGCAGCTTTCAGGTGCCGCTGCATGCCCATCAGTTCAAACCACTGGCGGAAGGTCTCCGGGTCCGCACGATGCAGGCCAGCCTCGAGGCTGCTCTGGCGGTAGTCTTCCAGCCACTCGCAGATGCGCTTCTCTGGCCATTGGATGTAGCAGTCTTTCAGCAGCGAGACCACATCGTAAGTGACGGGCCCAGTAACCGCATCCTGGAAATCGATGACACCCGGGCGAGGTTGGTCTTGGCGAACCAGCAGGTTTCGGGAATGGTAGTCCCGATGGACCGTCACTTCGGGTTGAGCCAGGGCGCTTTCCCGCAGCATGGAAAAGGTCGTGTCCAGCAGGGCCCGCTCGCTGTTTTCCAGGTTCATGCCCAGATGCCTCTCCAGAAGCCAGTCCGGGAACAGCGCCATTTCCCGCTCAAGCAGGGTGGCATCGTAAGGCGGTAGCGGGTAATCACTGGGGGAAGTCTGGCTCGCGATCAGGGTCAGCTCTTGCAGGGCGTTCCTGTAGAGCTGGTCTGCGGACTCGGTGTTCAGTCGGCCAAGCATCAGCTGGTCGCCAAAATCCTCCAGTAGCAGGAAGCCCTGCTTCAGATCAGCCTGCACAATGTCCGGCACCGCAATACCTTGGCGGTGCCAGTGCCGGGCGATGGCCACGAAGGGCTCGCAGTCTTCATGTTCCGGGGGCGCATCCATCACGATAAACGGTGCACCGTCCCCGGTAGCGGTCGTCGGATTTGCGTGCTGCCAGACCCGGAAATAACGGCGAAAACTGGCATCGCCGGAAACCGGTTCGGCTTCGCACTGTTCGAAGCCGGGAAATTGTCTGACCCAGTTGGTCAGCAACTGCAGGCGGGTATCCATAGTTCGGGTTGCGATCCTGAAAAAAGTTGTCGCTGACAGCGAAAGTTAGCAGACGAGTATAAAGAGGGTAAATCGGTTTTGCAGCGGAGTTTCCGTTAACAACCCTTCAGGGCACGTGTAAACTAGGCGGCGTTTATTATTGCCCGTCCTCCAATTCACCCGGAACAGGATCCAGCCACCGTGCCATGTCCCGAACGCCCACTGCAATCGCCGGAAACCCGGTGGCAGAGCCGGTATGGCCGTGTGTTGCTGGCCGCGGTTTTTGGGTTAGGCGTTACGGATGGGCATGCCCAGACACCGCCGTCTGCGGCGGAAATAGATTGGCGGCCCAGAGCAGAGCTGCCAGCCGAGGCCCGGGCTTCGTTGCCCCTTTTCTGCGAAGGGGGGTATCTGCCTTCCGGTCGCGCCAATGGCGTTGGCAGTGCGTTTGCCGTTGGCAGCGATTCCGAGCAACCGTTGGAAGCCAGCGGCTTGAACGCCCGCTACGAGATTGACCGGACGCTGTTTCTTCAGGGTGATGTCCGCATTCGCCAGGGCGGTTTTCAGGTAACCGGTTCAGAGGCGCGCTACAGCCAGCAGGAGGGTGCAGTATCGGTGCAGGGGCCGCTGGTCAGTCGCGGCGAGGGTTTCCTTCTCACCGGTGAGAACGCGAACTACGACGTCGATAGCGGACGCCTGGACATCAACACTGCGACATTCCTGCTGCATGGTCCGGAAATGCGCGGTCGTGCAGGCAGCCTGTCGCGCATCAGCGAGGAACAGGTCGTCATTGCAGATGGCTTTCTGACCACCTGTGGCCCCAGCCAGAATGACTGGGCCATCGTTGCCTCGGATATCAGGCTGGATCGGGCGCAAGGATTCGGTACCGCCAAACACGTTCGATTGGAAGTCCTGGATGTGCCGGTGTTCTATTGGCCGTGGGCAAGCTTTCCTATTGATGATCGCCGCAAGTCCGGTTTCCTTTATCCGCAGTTCGGCTCTTCCAGTGCCGGCAGCGGTGGCTTTCTTGCCGTGCCCTACTACTTCAATCTGGCACCCCATTACGACGCGACGCTGACGCCCCAGTACATTCATGGCCGGGGCCTGTTCAACGAAGTCGAGGGCCGGTATCTCAGCTCTCTCGGGGAAACTACCCTGCAGCTCGGGTACATCGGCAACGATTCGGCGTTTCAGGAGGAAAACCCCGGTGAATCCGGTGAGCGCTGGGCCCTGGATGCCACAACCCGGGCTGCCTTTGGCCGTGGGTGGCGGGGCTACGGAGATTTTTCCGTGGTGAGCGATGAGGACTATCTCAGCGATCTGAACCGCAGCCTGGAGATCAATCAGGCCACTCACTTGCAAAGAAAGGGCGGGGTTACCTACCGAAGCGACAAGCAGTATTTCGATGCCTACCTCAACGATTACCAGACCATCAGTGATCGCATTGCCGACGTGGACAAGCCCTATGCCCAGTTGCCGGAAGTGATCTACGCAGGTCAGACCGGCGCAGGGATTGTGGAGGCGAACCTTGAAAGCCAGTACACGGTGTTTTACCGGGACAACGAAGCACTGACCGGTCTGGATCGGGCCAACGGGCAGCGTTTCCGGGCGCGGCCGGAACTGGCGTTGCCCATGCGGGCGTTGTGGGGGTTCAGTCGGCCGTCGGTAAGCGTGGATTACACCCGCTACACCCTGGACGACTACGTGCTGGGGGATGGCAGTTTCGATCGCACCGTGCCGGTTGCCGAGTGGGATAACGGGTTGTATTTCGACCGACAGAGCCGCCTGTTTGATGTGCCCTACAACCAGACTCTGGAGCCCCGGCTCTATTACGCCTGGGCCGATGCCGATCCGGATCAGAACGACATCCCGGATTTTGACACCGACCTCCAGACCTTCCGTTTTGAACAGCTGTTTCGACCGGACCGCTTCACCGGCGGTGACCGGGTAGGCGATGCCAACCAGTTGACCGTTGCCCTGACCAGCCGTTTCAATGACCTCCTCACCGGGGCGGAGCGTGCTCGATTCAGTATTGGGCAGGTACAGTATTTCGAGGATCGCGAAGTGACGTTGTTCGGTGAGGGTGCCGGTACCCGGAGCCGTTCACCGCTGGCGGGCGAAGTCGTGCTGAACCCACTCGATACCCTGGAAATCCGATCCTCCGGATTGTGGGATCCTGATACCGGGGATACCGAGGAAGGCCGCAGCCAGTTAACCTTTCACTCCACTGACTACCGGTATCTGGCCAGTGTGGGGCACACTTACAGCCGGGGCGAACTGGAACAGTCGGATATCGCGGCGGTTTTCCCGGTCTCGGACCGTGTTAGTCTGATCGGCCGCTGGGTCTACGACTCCGACCTTGATCGAACCGTCGGATCCCTGGCCGGGCTGGAATACAATAACTGCTGCTGGAGTGTTCAGGTGGTTCACCAGAACTATCTGACCGATGACCGGGAACTCGATAGCCGCATACTGTTCCAGATCCAGCTAAAGGGCCTGGGCGGCAGCGATGGTGCCTCATCGAGTATTTCCGAGGCCATTTACGGTTTTGATGAAAGGGAGAGTCGTCGTTTTGGAACTCCCTGACTGGATCCCGGACTAAGGCCCCCAAAACGCCAGAAAAGCTCAAATTCTATTTGTAGAGGTGATTATGAAGGCGACCCTTCGCCATGGTGTACAAGCGTTACTGGTTCTTCTAGCCGTCCTGGCCCCGTTGTCTGTTCAGGCCGAGCGTAAGTTGCTGGACCAGGTAGTGGCCATCGTCGATGAGGATGTCATCCTTCAGACCGAGTTGGAGGCCCGAATCAACACCATCACCAGTCGCCTTAGTGCACAGGGCACGGCGCTGCCGCCAAGGCAGGTCCTCGAAGAGCGTGTGCTTGACCAGCTGATCACCGAATCGATCCAGATGCAGATGGCAGATCGGGCCGGTATGCGCATCAGCGATAACGAGTTGAACGAAACCATGGCCAACATTGCCGAACGCAATGGCATGAGCCTGCCGCAGTTTGAAATCCAGCTCGAAGCCGAAGGCGTGACTTACAACCAGGCCCGCGAACAGATCCGCAAGGAAATGCTGACCAGCCGGGTTCAGCAGCGCCAGGTCGGCAACCGGGTTCGGGTGACTGATCGGGAAGTTGAAAACTATCTGGAAAGTCTGGAGGCCCGAGGGGGCAATAACGCTCAGTACCGGCTGGCGTACATCTTTGTGAGCGTAGACGACCCCTCTGATGAGGCGGAGGTGGATGCCGCCAGGGAGAAAGCCGAGCGGCTGCGCAGTGAGATCGCCAATGGCCGTGATTTCCGCGAAGTGGCTGTTGCCGAGTCTGATGCCAGTAATGCTCTGGAAGGTGGCGATATGGGCTGGCGTGCCGAGGGGCAGCTGCCGTCATTGGTTGCTCCGGTCGTGCCGGAGCTGCCGGTGGGTGAGCCCTCAGACGTCCTGGAAAACAACAGTGGCTTCCACCTGGTAATGGTGATGGACAAGCGCGGCGGCGAGCAGCAGCAGATGATCCAGCAGCACCGTGTTCGTCACATTCTGGTTCGGCCTTCCGAAGCCACGACGGACAGCCAGGCTGAAACCGTGATCCGGGATCTGTACCAGCAGCTTCAGAATGGAGCCAGCTTCAGTGCGCTGGCCAGAGAATACTCCGATGATCCGGTGTCTGGCTCCGATGGCGGTAATCTGGGCTGGGTAAGCCCGGGCCAGATGGTGCCGGCGTTTGAGCAGGCCATGCTCGATGCTGATATTGGCGAGTTGCGCGGGCCGTTCCGTTCCCAGTTTGGCTGGCACATTCTGCAGGTTCAGGAGCGCCGCCAGAAAGACATCAGCGGTGATGTGCGCGACGCCGAGGCCCGCCAGGCGATCTATCGCCGCAAGTTTGAGACCGAACTTCAGAACTGGCTTCAGGAGATCCGCGATGAGGCCTTTGTCGAGTTCAAGGGCGAGTACGCCAAGGACGAACCGGCGGAAGAAGAGCCAGTCTCCTGATGAGTAATCCCGTGGTGCTGGCACTGACGGCCGGCGAACCTGCCGGCATTGGTCCGGAGTTGTGCCTGCAACTGGCTCTTGAGGCCCGGAGTGCAGGTGTGGTGGTGGTTGCCAGCCGGCCATTGCTGGAGGCCCGGGCGAAGCAAATGAACCTGGCGGTTGAACTGCGTGCCTGGCAGCCCGGAGAGTCGCCGGAAATGGAGGCAGGCCTGCTGTCGGTTCTGCATGTGGACGGTTGTGCCAATCATGAACCGGGCACACTGGATACCGGCAGCGGTGCTTATGTGCTCAGAGCGCTGGAAGTCGCCGCTAACGGCTGCCTCAGCGGCGATTTTGACGGCATGGTGACGGCGCCTGTCCATAAGGGCGTTATCAACGATGCCGGCATCGCGTTCAGCGGCCATACCGAGTTCCTGCAGGAGCTCTGCGGTGTGGATCGTGTGGTCATGATGCTGGCGACCGAAGAGTTGCGGGTTGCGCTTGTTACCACCCACTTACCGCTCAAGGACGTATCCGCCGCCATTACCCCGGAGCGCCTGACTCAGGTAACGCGAATTCTCGATGCTGATCTGAAAAAGTTCTTCGGTGTTGCCAGGCCCAGGATACTGGTGGCCGGCCTGAATCCTCATGCCGGCGAAGGTGGCCACCTTGGTCGGGAGGAAATCGACACCATCGAGCCAACCCTGGAGGCTCTGCGTGCCGAAGGCATTTCTCTGACCGGACCTTTACCTGCGGATACCCTGTTTACCCCGCACTGGCTCGACCAGGCCGATGCGGTTCTGGCCATGTATCATGATCAGGGGCTGCCGGTGCTGAAGTTTCAGGGCTTTGGGCGTGCGGTGAACATTACCCTGGGGCTGCCGATTGTGCGCACGTCCGTGGATCATGGCACGGCTCTGGATCTGGCGGGAACCGGTCGAGCCGATGCCGGCAGTCTGCATACGGCCCTGAAGATAGGCGAGCAAATGGCTCGTTGTCGAAAATCTGCAATTGAAGAGACCCGTTCGTGAGCAACAAAGCCGGCCACCAGGCCAGAAAACGGTTTGGCCAGAATTTCCTCCATGATCCGGGAGTCATAGAGCAGATCATCCGCGCCATTAACCCGAAACCCGATGACGCCATCGTGGAAATTGGCCCTGGACTGGGCGCACTGACCGAGGAAATACTGGCGGTGAACCCGAAGCTCCAGGTTGTGGAACTGGATCGGGATCTGATTCCGGTGCTGCGCACCAAGTTCTTCAACTATCCCGAATTCCGGATTCACGAGGCGGACGCACTCAAGTTTGATTTCAGCCAGCTCATGGTGGATCGCCCCCTGCGGATCATCGGTAATTTGCCGTACAACATTTCCACACCGCTGATTTTCCACCTGCTGTCCCAGGCCGGTGTTGTGCAGGATATGCACTTCATGCTGCAGAAAGAGGTGGTTCAACGAATGGCAGCGGTGCCGGGTGACAACAATTACGGGCGTCTTGGCATCATGACCCAGTATTTCTGCCGGGTTCAGCCGCTGTTTGAAGTTGGGCCCGGCGCTTTCCGACCGGCGCCCAAGGTGGATTCGGCGATTGTCCGATTGGTGCCTCACAAGACCCTGCCACACCCGGCGAAGGATTTGACGACACTTCAGGCTGTGGTCCGCACAGCCTTTAACGCCCGGCGGAAAACTCTCCGCAAGGCACTGGGCGGCATGGTGTCGGCCGAACAGCTCCGGAGCCTTGGCATCAATGACGGTCTGCGACCGGAGAACCTCGCGCTGGCCGATTTCGTGGCGATTGCCGACCTGCTTTTTACCGAGAAGGGTGCAGCCAATCCGGCAAACGAGGTAAGTGATGACTGACTACGCGATCGGCGATATTCAGGGCTGTTACGAGCGTCTCAGGGATGTCCTGGAGAAAGTGGATTTCTCTCCCTCCCGTGACCGTCTATGGGTGGCCGGTGATTTGATCAACCGCGGCCCGTCTTCGCTGGAAACCTTGAGATATATCGAGAGCCTTGGGGATTCGGCGGTCGTCGTGCTTGGCAATCACGACCTGCATCTGCTGGCGGTGTCCCTGGGCGGTCATCAGACGCGTCGCAAAGACACCCTGTCCGATATCCTTGACGCTCCGGATCACGAGCGGCTGGTTAACTGGCTCCGGCAGCAGAATCTCTGTGTTCACGACCCGGCCCGGAATCTGGTGATGACCCACGCCGGTTTGCCCCATATCTGGACGGTCAGCCAGGCAATGGAGTGTGCCAGGGAAGTTGAAGCCGTGATCCGGGGCGAAACCGCCGAGGAATACTTTACCCACATGTACGGCAATCAGCCCGAGCGCTGGGACGAGTCCCTGCAGGGAATGGACCGCTGGCGGGTCATTACCAACTATTTCACCCGCATGCGCTTTATTGCCGAGGATGGCTCTCTGGAACTGGCGGCCAAGGAAAGCGTCGACAGCGCGCCGGAAGGTTACCAGCCGTGGTTTCATTTTCCCCGCAATGACGATGTACGGGTGGTGTTTGGCCACTGGGCAGCCCTGGAAGGAAAAACCGGTAGTGACCGTTTTATCGGCCTGGACACCGGGTGTGTCTGGGGTGGCGCACTGACCATGATGAACCTGGATTCGGGAGAAAAGATCCACTGTGACTGCTGAATCCGTACAACCGGCCAGGAGAGGGATTCTTCGGTTACCGCTGTTGGCAGGTGCTTTTCTGGCCCTGGTGGCAGTGATGGCCGGCGCTTTCGGTGCACACGGGCTGCGCAATCTGGTCAGTGAGCGGGGCCTTGAAGTTTTCCAGACCGCCGTCACATATCAAATGTATCATTCCATTGCGCTGGTTCTGCTGGCATTGCTGGCCGGACAGGGCCTGCCCAGGAAATTGCTGGGTTGGTCGGCGGGATTCTTTCTGGCCGGCATCCTGTTATTCAGTGGCAGTCTTTACCTGCTGGTGCTGACAGACATCCGCTGGATCGGCCCGATCACGCCCATCGGCGGGGTGTGTTTCATGGTGGGCTGGGCGCTGTTAATAACCTCCGGTCTCCGCCGGAACAAGTGAAGAATACAGAGGTTCAAGAGTCACGATGCAGGTTCAGGTAAATGGCGATCAAATGGAGCTGCCGAGTGGCGCTACCATTGCCACGCTGATTGAAAAGATGGCGCTGGCCGGCAAGCGGCTTGCGGTTGAGGTTAACGAGGACATAGTGCCACGAAGCCGGCACCCGGAATTTACTCTGAGCGATGGCGACCGTGTAGAAGTCGTTCACGCCATTGGCGGCGGCTGAACAGTCTGCCCAGCCCACCCATGACGACGGTTCCCATCCTCCCGTAACAAACGATTCAGGAACACTATGACAGAGACATCCGAACTCCAGCTTCCAGAAGACAAACCGCTCGAAATTGCCGGGCGGGTCTACCAGTCCCGTTTGCTCGTCGGGACCGGCAAATATCGTGACATGATGGAAACCGGCCATGCCATCGAATCCAGCGGTGCCGAGATTGTTACCGTTGCGGTGCGCCGCACGAACCTCGGCCAGAACCCGGATGAGCCGAATTTGCTGGATGTGATTTCCCCAAGCAGCTATACCATTTTGCCCAACACGGCGGGCTGCTATACCGCGAAAGACGCGGTCCGCACCTGCAAGCTGGCCCGCGAGCTTCTGGATGGCCACGACCTGGTGAAGCTGGAAGTTCTCGGTGAGGAGAAAACCCTTTATCCGAACATGACCGAGACCCTGGTTGCCGCCGAAGAGCTCATCAAGGACGGCTTCAAGGTCATGGTCTACTGCTCGGACGACCCGCTGCTGGCCAAGCGTCTGGAAGAGATGGGCTGTGTGGCCATCATGCCCCTTGGTGCCCCGATCGGTTCCGGCCTGGGTATCCAGAACCGGTATAACATCCGTCTGATCGTAGAGAATGCGAATGTTCCGGTGCTGGTGGATGCCGGTGTTGGCACCGCATCGGATGCCACCATCGCCATGGAGCTGGGCTGCGACGGCGTACTGATGAATACCGCCATTGCCCAGGCCAAAGACCCGATCCGAATGGCCAATGCCATGCGTCTGGCCATTGAGTCTGGTCGTGAAGCCTATCTGGCGGGCCGGATGCCCAAGAAGCTCTATGCCAGCGCATCCTCGCCCATTGATGGCACCTTCTTCTGATCTCGGGCACAATCCTGACTAACGATAACCGAGGGCCGGCGCTGAACGACCGGCCCCGACAACGATAAATCAGAGCGCTGCTGTCCTGCCATGACTGACCAGAAACCCAGTCGCCGCGAGGCGATTCTCCATGCTCTTGTGGAACTCCTGGAGACCGATCCGGGTGCCCGAATCACCACCGCCGGCCTCGCCAAATCCGTGGGCGTTACCGAGGCGGCTTTGTATCGCCATTTTCCCAGCAAGCGGAAAATGTTCGAGGCGCTTATCGAGTTCGCTGAAGAGGCCGTGTTCTCTCGCTGTCAGGTGATCCTGCAGGAGCAGGAGGACGTGCGGGTTCGTCTCCAGCAATTGGTGCACCTGGTGCTGGTCTTTGCTGAACGCAATCCGGGGCTGTGTTGTGTGCTGACCGGTGATGCTTTGATGGGCGAGAACGACACCCTGCGCAAGCGTGCCTCCCAGTTCTTCGAGCGCCTGGAAACCCAGGTACGGCAAACCCTCAAAGAAGGCGAAATCCGCCAGGGCCTGCGGCCCCGGACGACGTCTGCTCGCGGCGCGGACTTTGTACTGGTTTTTGTTGAAGGGCGGATCCAGCGGTTTATCCGCTCCTCGTTCTCGCGGTTGCCTTCTACTGACTTCGACGAGAGTTGGGGGTTGGTTGCAGAAGGTGTTTGGGGCTGAGCTTGGAGTTGGCCTCCTTTTGGTAGCCTGATAGATCCGGTGGTGAGGCGAAGGCAGGAAGGGCTTTCCCGAAACCGCTACGAGCACATCCATGTGCGCTTGGCGTCGGCCATCCATGGCCGCCGACATTTCGGGAAAGCCCTTCCTGCCCCCGCCTTTCCGGTCTTTCCGATATCTCTCCAATAATAGAATCACGAAGCCTGTAGGTTGGATTAGGCGAAGCGGTAATCCAACAAAACACTTTGGGAATACCTTCACTGTGTCGGATTACGACTTCGTCTAATCCGACCTACCAAATTTCCCAAGATGAATTCGCGATATCACCGTAGCGACGTCGGCACGGGATGGGAACCTGCTCCCCGGAATGTCGACGGCCAAGGATGGCCGGCGCCAAGCGCACATGGATGTGCTAGTAGCGGTTCCGGGGAGCAGG
>TARA_B100001057_G_scaffold32072_2_pt1 | contig 10257 bp, 6 predicted proteins | sample TARA_B100001057 | Tara Oceans TARA_B100001057 (sample SAMEA2621839) | marine metagenome | biome: marine biome (ENVO:00000447); feature: surface water layer (ENVO:00002042); material: "saline water (ENVO:00002010), including plankton (ENVO:xxxxxxxx)" | depth 5 m | reverse complement strand
TCATCTTCAAATCCCCAACCCCAATATTCATTAGAATAACCATTTACCTTTTTGAATAAATCAATTGGAAACATAGTGATTCCACCAAAATATGTTTTGAATATTTCTCTTTTGGAATTCGTGAAATTTGTAGCAAGATGAATTGGAACATCTGAATAAGAATAATCTACATCTACTGGCAACATATCAATATCGTGAAATACAACATAATCACATTGTTTTCTGATTGCTTGTTGAAACCCTATATTCAATAACTTACCACGATTAAATGGTAAATCATCATTTTGTTCAACCACGATTAATTCATAATCTTGGTCTTTCAAATAAGATTCAATAGATTCACGAAACTTACGAAGATGTCCCGGTCTTTTACGATACGGGACAATTATTCCAAGTTTCATTATTTCTTATCTGTTTCTTCTTCTAAGTATTTTTTGTGAAATTCAGCCAAATACCATTGTGTTCTATTTGACCATTCTTCTTTGTCAATATCTTCGAACCAAAGTGTTAAAGCATCAAGAACATTTGCAATCTTCTCAAGTGCTTTCACTTTTCTTTCTTCTAACATTAACTCTTTTTTGTTTTCTTGTGGCATATTAAAAACCCTTTTTGTTATAACTATAATAATAAATATATAGTTTTGTTAAATTTTGACTATTTTTTTTGACAAATCTTTCCAAGTAAATAGTTTATGATAATTTGACTTTTCGTGTCTTTGAAACATAAATTCTGGATTTGCTAAATCTATTTTAAAGTCATTGTCTTTTATCTCATCATACATCAACTGATACTCGTGTCCCCAAGATTCTCCTATTGATGATTTACCTACTTGTTGTAATCTATCCAATACTGATGAATCCCATTTAAAATGATGAACTTGTGTAAAATTCTTTTCTATTGGATATCTTTTGGGGTGTTCACTACCCCAAGAAGTAGTACCGTCTTCAAACTCTACATAATGTTGTCCATTAGAAACTTTTACATTACCTTTCATCAATGTAACTTTATTAGGACAAGCATTACTTAGTGGATACCTAAAAAAGCCTGCTTGTGGCATTTCTTTCCATACATCTGACTCCATAGTAATATTAGGAAAATCTCCGTTGTCTCCTATCCTATCTACAAAACCACCCGTAACAAAGTCGTATCCATATTCTTCACACTCATCAATTATCTCCCAAGTTGGTTTAGAATATAATTGTAATTCATCATCATCTGCTACTATCCACCAATCGTCTGGTTTTAGTAATTTGGTTTCGTTGTAATGTTGAGTAACTCTTGCCCAATCAAATGGTCGTTCGTAAACTATCTTGTGTGGTTTTAAATTGAACTTTTCTAATATGTGTAAACCTTGTTCTATGATTGGGTCTTTTTTATGATGTGCATACAAAACTACAAATATCTCGTCCATATGTAAATGATAATGATTTAACATATGATATAACATTGTTGTATTGTGTCCACAAACCGTAACTAAATTCACTTCTTCCTCACTATTGTTAGTCCTGATGATGTTGGGTGTTCTGATTTTTTTCTATAATTACTGAAACTCATAACCTCAAATTTTCTTTTATCTATTGTTTTTACAAATTCACTTGGTCCACTTAAATCATCTCCCTCGTGATTTTCAATCTCTACAAAATTGTCTACATAATTTTTATCTGTATCGTGTATTGTAATGATACCACCTTTGTTCATAATCTTTGAGTATAAATCAAAGTCATTTTTTACTCCGTCAAAAGTGTGGTCAGCGTCTATGTGTAATAAGTCTATTTTTATATCTTGTTTTACAAAAAATTCGTTATATGCTTTTTCTGTGGTTTCTTTAATAAACTTAGGGTGAAAGTGTTTTCTAAAAAAACTATCTTCGTCTTCCCAATCCACCACACCATTAACTTTATTACAAGCATCCACTACATAAGTAGAACCATTATCTCCCCACTCCATACCGACTTCTTTGTAAAAGCCCTCAACTGATAAATCATATCTTGCTTGACTCATTATTCTTGGAATAAATCCACCACCACTTCCTAAACAAACTAACGTTTTGTATTTATGAAATTGTATCAATGAATAAATTAGTATTCCGTCTCCAAGATGTTTATTGGTAGCACCGTGCGACCAACGATAAAGAACATCTTCTTTTTCGTTGTTTGTCGTTATGTGTTTTTTAATATAATCGTAATTTAATATAGTCATAACCTTTTATATAAGTATCATCTAACTTACGTAAAATTCAAAGTTAAATCTAAATCTGAGTTTGTTACTCCGTTGTTTGTAAATGATATTGTTGCTGAACCTGTTCCGTCTCCACTACTTGCGACAACTGCTTGTATTCTAAAGTGTAGTGTTCCACTTGTAAAAGATACTGAGTTTTGTGGGAAAGTTACAAATCCACTACCACTATTTCCTGTTCCATTTGTTCCAGGGTCTCCACTTGTTGAAAATGCAATCTTTAGTGTTACTGCTCCTGCACTTGTTTGTGAATTAGTTATCGCCGTATTACCACTACCATTTGCTAATTGTATTGTCATAGCCTCATCAACTACGATTGTATCTCCTAAATCACCTGCAATTGTTCTATCGCCTGGTGCTGTTGAGAATTTAGTTGAGGGATAAGTTGGTTCGTCATCACTTCCTTTGTTGTGAACTAAAAATGTTTTACCAATATAGAAGTCATCTGGCTCTACATCTAATTGAACAACTTCATATCCGTCCGGGTCAACGTGTTGTTGTATTGAACTTATTGCAACTTGATTACCATTTTTATCCATAAGATAATCGCCGACTTCAAATGTAGGTGCAGTTTTCCAAACCCAATTATTACTACCTGCTTGTCTATATAACATATGATGTTCACCTGTAATCAGTTCTTGTCCGTTGTTAATGTCATAATAACTATTTGAAAACTCATACATAACTCTTTGGACACTTGACGAGTGTGGTGTAAAAGTTCCGTCTTTATCAAACGTATCATTTTGCCAGTTGCCTGAACTCTCATCAGTAGAACCTTGTAAAGATAAAGTTAGTATTTTATCACCAATGTTTAAATCTTCAACATTGACTACACTTCCGTCAGATTTACTGACTTGACTACCAAACAATAGACAACTTGGAACACCACCATAAGTATCTACAATTTCTATTGACTTGGAAACACTTGTGTTATATCGTGTTGCGTGGTCGTTAAATCCGTCTGATTGTCCGTCCTCTGCAAATTTTGCTTTCAAACTACCTGATTGATTAAATGTTCCAGCGATTGCTCCGTCTGTATTGGTAATTGAACCTGCTGTAACTTGTGCGATATAATCTGCACTACCAATAGTCACATCAAGGTTTCCGTCAAAGGACCAAGAAAGGTTTTCAGTTCTGTTTGCTATCCTTTTGTTAAATAAACCACCCTCATTACTAAATTCCATTTCATAGTTTTCAGCTGTTTGTTCAAACAAATACTCAAATCCACTTAAACCCTCGTTAACCGCACTAATAGAAAAGTCCGACATCTTGACTGGCGCCGGTGAAGTAGCTGAACTACCACTCATTTGAGACATACTTGCTGCGGCAGTATATGAGTTGTTTCCGTCCACTGCTCTACGAAGTTTTCCTAATGATAAGTTTTGTTTTGTAGATGTTGCCATACTAATAAATATTACCCGTTGTATATTTCAAGTAATTTATCTCTCCATTGTTCTTTGTTGTCCCATTGTTTTAAGTGTTCTCGTAATGGGAACAATATATCTCTTTTTTCTTGTAATGATAATTCACAAATCTTCTCATATTGTTCTTTAAATTGTTTTGGTGTTGAAGCTCTAAATGGATAATCATATTCAGGTATCCAATCTTTTGATATGATTGGTATTTTACCCCAATCAACTGCTTGGAATATTGAGTATCCAAATGGTTCGTAAATATGTGCTGAGTGTGATATACCCCAATCTTGTTTCATAAACATATCTAATTGTTCGTGTCGATAATTATACACTTTCCATTTTGAAGTATCGGTGTTTAAGTTTTTTTCCCACCACTTAACATCATTGTTGTTTGTAAAAAACAAACTATCAATACCCTCTAAGAAGTGTGGACATTTTCGTGTTTCCATTCTGGCGGCGAAACCTACTCGATTATTGTCCACGACATCTTTGTTGTGTTTGAATTCATAAAAATTTGGTATATGTTTCATATTACCCCACTCAGATAATCCAATCCAAAATGGGTGCTTTGCATATTCAATAATTTGTTTTTCCCAATCTGGCGTCATATTGAAATGAAATGATTTATCTAAATTTAAAATAAATGATGCTTTCATATTTTTTTCTACTGAACAATGTATTCCAACACTATATATTTTATCTTTGTTATCTGTAATGAAAACGTGTGGTGAATAATATCCGTGTAGAATATGTATTCTTCTGGCATTATCCATTAATTCTTTGAACTTTTTTCTATCGTGTCCTTGCCAATGAACTTCCATAGGACAATCTGGTTGATGTCCTGGTGGTCTTGTTCTGTGAATCAATAACTTGGATTCAGTTTTCAAATGTTGTGGTATCAATTCTAACCAACGATTTACCCATACATCAGCTCCACCACCAATCATATTTAAACCACCTGTTGCGTAATAAACGTCGTATTCCATTATGTTTCCGAGTGAACTAATATTCCATCAACATAGAAGTTATCGTTCTGTGTTATTATGGTATAAGTTTTATGAACTCCATTGTATTTTCTTATTTGGTTTACAATGAGTTCTTCGTTATTTAGTGTCTTTAACTTGTGTCCTACTTCAAGTTTATGTGCTTCAAGACCATATCGTTCTTTTGATAGTTCTGGACTTATTGATAATAGTTTTCCATTAATATCAAATATCGGGTGGTCTTCTGTTAGGATTAGTCCATTTACTTTATATAAATTTTCGTGTGTTGGTTGTATAATTTCTTTGATTGGAACACTTTCCATAGTATCTAATTCATAATTATATGAATTGACTAAATCACCTATGTTTAAATCATATATTGACTTTTGTCCCATAGGTGTATCTACTAACATTAACTCGTGAATACATCTTCCAAGTCCTGATGTAATCTGAGCATTAATTTCAAAAGTTCTTGTAACACTATTGTTGGTAAAAGAAATTGTGCAATCCTCTGCCGCATTAGTTTTAGTTGCTATTTGTGTTAATTTAAACTTCATAAAATACGTTCCTGTATTTGTATTTTGTATTGAGCCTGGCGTATCCGTAAATGAATTTATTAAATTGTAATTGGTATCAGAACGACTTATGGTTCCAATTATCATTTCAAGTGTTGGTGGTGGATTTGAATTATTTGGCTGCTCAATGGTAACTAAAGAATTTCCACTACCATTAGTTAATGTTAATGACTTTTCATCTGATTGAAGTGTTTCACTACTTCCGCCACTAACTAAGTGCATATTAAATCCTGATATTGCTCCCCAAGTTGTTCCTGTTGAGGTCGCATTTATAATTGCACTTGTAGCTGTTCCTCCGTCGTTTGTTGCCGTCAACTGATAAAACTTTTGAGTAGAGGGACTTAAACCTGTTTGCGTATGAGTTCCATCATTTACAGTGGTTAATTCTGTTGGACTGCTCATATTTGATGCGTTTGAAACTTTTAAAGATATTGAGTCTGGTGAATTGCCAATTGTCCAATTAATTACAATTTGACCATTTCCACCTGTGGCAGTAAAGGAATTAAATGTAGGTTCAGACGTTGCTGACAACCCTGCGAGTTCGTCCATACCAAATGGTGCAGCATCTTCTCCGAGTGCAATTGACGCTGCTCGTAAATCTACGGTATCAAATTCTCCATCGCCTAATTCTGTATTTAACATAGACATTGACATTGGTAATCCAGCAGACGGTAAAGCCATTATTTAACCTTCTTTTCTAATTCTTCTATTCGTTTTGTTAATTCTTGTATTGTATCAACTAAGTATGGTATAAGTTTAGGATATGATATTGTTTTTCTATTCATATCCTCATCTGTATTGATAAATCCTTTTGTGGTTTCAACCACTTCAGGTATAATTTTTTCTACTTCTTGTGCTATAAATCCAACATCTTCTTTTTGTGTTTCTTTCCAAGTGAATTTTGTTGGTCTTAATTTTGATACTTTGTTTAACGATTCACTAATTTGATAAATATATTCTTTTTCTCTTTCGTCTGAAACTGATAAGAAAGATGTTCCAAATGCAGTAATGTTTCCTTTTGATACAATGTCTCCGTCGTGTTGTATTTGTAGTCTAATTGATTGACTATGTTTTGCTTGTAAGAAAGTATATTCGTTTTGTCTGGCATTTGCAAGACCTGATGTATCTGTTTCTAATCCTAATATGTTAAATTTAGCATCACCAAAATTGACGTCGTGGTCTGCTATTGAACGAGACATACGAGTTGCGATTGTAAATATATTAGAGCCAGTATCAGAACTCGATACAAATCCATATAAAGCTCTTGTTTCTATATCGGAATCAGTAAAGTAGTCTGCATTAAATACAAATTCAGGTCCGAATAAACTACCTGTAAGACCACTATCACCTGCCGTTAGGTTTCTTGATACACCAAAGAACACACTTGATGTTGGATTACCACCATTGTTTAATCTGGCATTTGGATTTAACGCTGCTCCACCTGCCACATCTTGATAATAAAATGGTGTATTACTAATACCTGCTGCTTTATGAATATATTTATCAAGTTCAAAAAATTTAGTTTTTAAAGATTCAGTTACAACTGCATTACCCATTGTTGATACGGGGTCTGTTTGTTGAAGTGATGATGATATATTTTCTTTGACTGGTAAATTTCTTCTAAATGATGGCGGTTCAATTATTATAAATCTTTCAAATTGTTCAGTTCTACCTGAATCAAATACACCCTCACCAGATTGAGATACTTGAATAACACCATCGCCTCCGTCCAATATAACTGAATTTCCGTCAGTAATACTATTTGAACCCGTAACTTGTATTAATGAACGAGCAGAGTCCATAAGAATACCTGCGTCTGATGATGTGGCTACAAGATTAAATGTTGTCGCTCCTAAACTTAAATTACCATTACTACCACTTACAAAGGAAGCATTTAAATCTCCTAAAACAAAAGCAGGTGTTTGTATATCAACACTTGAACCACTAATCTTGATGTTTCCATTTGAACCACTTACGAAAGAAGTGTTATTACCCATTAAGAAAGCTGAAGAACTAATAATTGCATTAGTTCCGTCAAATGTTATTCTTTCTCCATTAGATTTACCAATGTGTGCTCTTGGTGTTCCTGAATTATGTTGTAATTGGATACCTGTATTTCCGAAATTTGAATCAGAAATTATTAATGCTTTTGAGTCTTTGTTTAATGTAATCGCTCCATCAGCACTTCTTATTTGATTTTCTGTTAGAGTAAATCCACCGATAGTTCCGTCGGCAGCATTTATACTACCAGACATTGTTATACCGGCAGCAGATGCTGATAATACAGTTTTGTTCGCTGCTGTTTTTATAGAAATTGAATCTGGTTCAATACTAATATGTTGTGCAGTCGTATCTCCAATAGTCGTGGTATTACCAAAGAAAGAAGCAGTTGTGCTACCCGTTACGATTAAAAATCCTTTATCGTTTACTTCCGAGTAATTTACCGTACCATTTGCACTAGCTGTAACAAGTGCATTAGAAGCACTTCCAAAGAATTTTACTCCCTTTCCAAAACTTGACATTATTCCACCAGTAGTGTTTACTAAATTAACTTTTTGGTCTCCGGCAGTTGAATTATCAAGAACTAATTGTGCTCTTGTATCGGCAACATCAGTTGTAACTGCTGCTGACGCTGATTCATTTACTGCAATACTTGCTGTTGCTGCACTTGCACTTGATGCTGCTAAACTCGCACTTACTTCAAAAGAACCAGAAGCAAGACTTAAGCTGCTAGAAGCATCTTGTAGAGTATCTACTGAACTTGTTAATGATGCTGTTGCAAAACCCAATGCGGTTATTGATGTTGCAGTAGTTCCACTTGAAGCATTAACCTCACCTGTAATTGCAACTGATGTAGCTGTTAATGCACCTGCTCTTGTAACCCTAAATGGTGCAGAACTAAAAGTGTTATTACCTAAATGAATACCAGCTGCTGTATCTATTGCAACTCTTGTTGTTCCACTACCTGCTATTAAAGATGTTGAACCTAAAGTAAAGCCACCTATTGTTCCTTCATTCGCCGTTACACTACCAGACATTACGATTCCGGCAGCAGACGCTGATAATACCGTAACATTGTTAGCTGTCTTTATAGAAAGTGAGTCTGGTGCAATACTAATGTGTTGTGCAGTCTTATCACCGATTGTTGTAACATTACCGAAGAAAGATGCGGTTGAACTACCTGTTACGACTAAAAATCCTTTGTCATTTATTTCTGTATAATTTACTGTGCCGTTATCACTTGATGTAACGAGTGCATTAGAAGCACTTCCGAAAAATTTTGCGTAATCACTAAAACTTGATAATATACCACCTTTTGCATTTTGTAAATTTAGTGTGTCGTCATCTACTAAAACGAATTGTTTTTGCATAGATTCTGATGCTATTGTTAGTGCACTACCTGTAAGTGCGGATAATGATGCTGAATCCCTAAATGAACCACTTGCTATTAATAATGACTCGGATACTACTCCTACCGCATTTAGTGAATCTTGTTGTTCTGAACCTGTAAGTGCTGCTAATGATGTTGATACCTCAAATGAACTACTTGCAAGTGATAATGAACTACTTGCGACTTCTAATGAACCTGTTTTAATACCTAATGATGTCAATGAACTACTGACTGGTCCTGCCGTAGCAGTTATATTACCAGTAATCGTAACTGATGTTGCGGTTAACTCTCCGTCCATATTTACTCTAAACGGCGCACTTCCAAATGTTGCGTGTCCTAATTGAATACCAGAACCTGAACCTGCTATGAATACATCATCACCACTACCTAATGTTATTTGTGAGTTTAATGTGTCTAACTCAAATTTACTTGCGGTTAAAGTGTTTGTTAAAAATGCAAACCCAGCGATAGAACCAGATTTAAATATTGCATTACCATTATCATCAATACTTGCTTTTGCATTTGCGATAGTGGTTGCACTACCGTCACTTTGTGATGCTGGAACCAATATTGAGTTAGCTGCAACTGAACCAAGAATGGTTACATCACTTGTGATTGTTCCACCACTAAATAATACATTAGAACCTGTAATTTGTCCACTTGACTTTAAATTTAATCCTGATGCTGATATTTCAGTATCGGTAAGAGTAAACCCACCAATAGAACCAGATTTAAATATTGCATTACCATTGTCATCAATACTTGCTTTTGCATTTGCGATAGTGGTTGCACTACCATCACTTTGTGATGCTGGAACCAATATGGAATTAGCTGCAACTGAACCAAGGATATTAACATCACTTGTAATTGTTCCACCACTAAATAATATTTCTGAACCTGTAATCTGTCCATTTGAGTTTATATGTAGTTTACTTGAACTTATTTCAATGTTTCCATTTGAACCACTTACAAATTGTCCTTCACCACCTAAAAAGAAATCATCAGTTTGAACTTTAAATATTGAAGGGGTATCACCTGTGTTTGTTCTAAATTGTAAAAACCTATCTGCTGTATCACTTCCTTTTGAACCACTAATTATTTCTATACCTACGCCGTCATAACTTTCACTTGTGTTTAATGATTTTGAAACTGAACCACTAAATATTAAAAATCCAGAACCTCCCTCGTCTCTTGCCCTTTGAAATCCATTATATCCTACTGAACGAATATATGCTGAACCACCGTGGAACTCAATACCAGTATCTTCAGTATTACTTAAAAATACTGAACCTGTTAGTATTCCGTCTCCACCATCTCCAAGAACTTGTCTTGGACCGGCAAATACAACATCATCTGCAACTGCGACTGCCTCTGCTAAACTATTGTTTGCGTCGTAAAATTCAACGACAAAGTCATATGGTTGTCCTCTTTTTATCGCAGGTGGCATTGGAACATTTGCTTTGAAAAATCCAGGACTAAAATTAGTTTCACTAAAAGGTCTTAACCTTACATCAGATAATATAAATTCACCTGAACTAACTCTAAATCCTAAACTACCACTCGGTGCATTTGTTTCGTTATGAGTTAAGAAATCACTAATTTGTTTTTTCTCAACTATTGTAAATGTATTTATTTTATTAAAATCATATTCATCTAAT
>TARA_B100001057_G_scaffold416209_1_pt1 | contig 10258 bp, 5 predicted proteins | sample TARA_B100001057 | Tara Oceans TARA_B100001057 (sample SAMEA2621839) | marine metagenome | biome: marine biome (ENVO:00000447); feature: surface water layer (ENVO:00002042); material: "saline water (ENVO:00002010), including plankton (ENVO:xxxxxxxx)" | depth 5 m | reverse complement strand
CCACTTAAATCATAAGCTATGTTTCCTACCCCTTCTTCAAAATTCCATAAACCAATTAAATTACTTTCACCTACAGTAGGTGGGCACATTGAAAATTCAAATATCTCTTGACCACTAAGTTTACGTTCAAAAATACATGCATTATCAATTAGTCCAGAAAAATATCTATTTGCCCAAGTTCCATTAGAATTTGTACCACCAATACAAATTGGATAATCATCTTGAATGTTTAGATTATATGTTGGTGCTGAAAAGACTAATAAGCCATTAAGATATAGATACAATGAGTCACTATCAGTTGTGAAAGCAACTTGATTCCACTCATTTATAATTGGCATTATTGGATTTAAACCATATTGAGGGTCAGTAGTCCATGGTTCCCAATCACCTTGTTGATTGTATAATTCTCCTTGTAAACCGTTATCACATAAAAGTAAGAAGAAGCCATACTGTTGTCCAATTATCACTTCACTTCCATTACTGTAATCATTATCTTCTACAAAAATGTTTGCCATTACAGTTAGCTCATTAGAATTTTGTTGAAATGGAGGAATATTGATAATTGAGTTTTGATTTTGATCAAAATTTATTGAGAATTCATTATTGTTTGTTTCTGAGTATAGGTATGTTCCACTTTGATTATAAGTGTTGCCATTCCATGTATAGCTTTCACATGTTGTAATATCAATGACTGATGTATCAGCCTGATTAAAAGTAAGATTTAAAATAGCAACGCTATCACAATAGTTTGTATTTCCACAATTTGATAATGGAGTATTTGAAATAAAAATTGCGCTATTTATTATTCCATTATTTTCATTTGGTGATAAGTCATACACTGTATTACCAGAACCCTCTTCAAAATTCCAGTAGCATACCAATCCGGTTTCATTACCATTTAATCCACATCCAGAATACTGTTGTATTTCATCTTCTGAAAGAGGGTGATTCCAAATTGAGAAATTATCAATATTTCCTTTAAAAAATCCATTTGCAGAAGAGGTGCCACCACCATCAGCTCCAACAATTAAATCTAAATTGCCATTATAAGAGGATGGAGCTACATCTTGTATTACAACTATTCCATTTTTATATATTTTTCTTTCTAATGTAAGAGAATTATAAGAAAGAACCCAAATGTTCCACAATGTATCTGAACTTGTTGATGAAAATATTTCGTTTGAGTAAAAATCCATTCCCATACAATTTCCACTTGAGCAACTATATCCATTAGCGGCAACTCCTTCACATCCTCTAAATCCATAATGTAAGTTTTCATTTTGGGTATATGGGGAGTTTTGTGAGCCTATTATAGAACCATAATCGCAGGCATCAGTAAGATTTTTTACCCAAAACATAAAGGTATGGCTACCAGTGGGAGAAATACCGCTTGGAACACCCAGAGTTACATAATCATTTAAGCCATCAAACTCAAGAGAAAAGTTATTTGCTTGAAAATTATTTGAATACGTTCCACTTTGAGTATAAGTGTTATCATTCCAAGTGTAACTATCCCCGCAAGCAGTAACTTCTGTAATTGATGTGTCAGGCTGATTAATAGTAAGATTTAATACAGCTACACTATCGCATAAGTTAGGGGTATTAAGATTATTTGTAATACTGTAAGAATACCAACCACAACCATTTGCAGAGTATTCAAAATTATCTTGATAATACCAATTAACGTTATCGCTTGATCTTTCAATTGAAAAAATAGCACTTCTACAACATCCAGTCCAAGGTGAATGAAGAGCAATTGAATCTATATCAGTTGCAAATGAGAAATCAAATATAATTTCACCTCCTATCTGCATAATCCAGCCATTATCTGAACAATTTGCAGATGTTCCAAATGAGGCTGGTGAAGCAAAGGGAGTGTGAGAAATAAGAATCGAATTAACCTCAGTATTATTATTAAAAAACTTAACTTCTGTTGTTCTAGGAGCATGTGAAAATCCTGTAACGCTATCTAGTTTAATTTTTAAATATCGAAAACTACTATTATTTAGAAAATTTGAATAAAATAATCCACTTTCAGTGTATATGCTATCATTCCATGTATAACTATCACATGCTGTAATATTAGTAAATGATGTATCTGGATTATTAATAGTAAGATTCAATGTAGCTATACTATCACAACCATTAGCATTAGTAGTTGAGAACGTATACACTCCACTAGTTGTGTAGTTAGTACCGTTCCAATCGTAACTTTCACATGTATTAACTTCTGTAATTGATGTGTCAGGCTGATTAATAGTAAGATTTAATACAGCTACACTGTCACAACCATTGATGTCTAATAGATTACATAACAGTGGTGGTGTGTTCTCATCAAAAATAGGACCGTTAATTATTGCGTTATTTCCATAATTTGACAAATCATATGAAATAGATCCACTTCCCTCTTCAAACGTCCACAGTCCAATTAAATTTGTTTCATTTCCGCTAGGCGGGCAATTCATGTATTGAATTATTTCAGATTGACTTTGGGCATCATTCCAAATTTGGATGTTATTAACTGTCATATCTGGAATAAATCCTGAATTCCCCCAATGACCTAATCTTGAAAACCAACTTGGATTTATATCCAAAATATTTCCAATAGTATTTTCATCTCTATCTAAAATGCCGTTAACGTATGTTTTTAAATTACCATTTTGAAACGTAAATGTTAAAAAATGCCAATCACCATTAGAGACAGTATGGATCCCCCCATTAAAACCTTGCTCGTTAACATTCCCCTGTGAATCAATAGTATTAAGATGAAGATGAAAACTAGATTGTAACTGCATAAAAAAGCTATAATCACCCTGCTGACTTTGCCCATTTGAATTAATAAATAAAGGTCCGGTTGAACCAGGGCTATCGCTCTTCACCCATACAGAAACTGTTAAATCATCATTTGGAATTAGATGATTGTCTATTTCTACATAATCACCTGTATTTCCAGATGTATTTGAATTAGTTAATTTAATTGAATATTGTCCATTATTATTTGATCCATCATATGAAAAATTACCGCTTTCAGAATATGTTTCTCCATTCCAATCATAACTCCCACAAGTAGTCACATCTAAATAGCTAATCGATTGATTGTTAGATACTGATGGGGTATTTACATCATAAGTACCGCCATTTAGAATTGTTCCATCATATGAGTTCCCTGATTGATCTAAAATAGTATTTCCTGAACCCTCATTGAAATTCCAATACCCTTGAAGATTTTGAATTGGTAAGATAGAATTACATGAATATATATTACTTATTTCACTTGCAGTTAACGCTCTGTCGTATATAAAAACCTCATCTAAGTTACCCTTCCAACTCCATTCAAATTGATCAAAAGGATTCCAATTAACATGAGCTCCAATTAAAAATGGAGCATTGTTATCATTTAGTCCAGTAAAATTTGTTGATGCACTAGCCTCCAATTGTCCATTTAAATAAATAGATATGGTAGAATTTGAATCAAAAACCCCAACAACATGTACCCATTGGTCAAAACTAAAATTATTTGTTTCTATTCTTTCATTCACACTACCTTGTCTAACACTGAAAACTAATTCATTATCGTTATTATTATATCCAATTTCCCAACCCTGATATCCTGAAGTTATTTCTTTTTTGCTAGCAAATGTAATGTGTTGATCACAACTTGAATTTGCGTAATACCACCCACCGATGCTAAAGCTTGAGCTAATATCTAGAACATCTCCAAAATCTATTGCAGGACTTGTGTTAGTTCCTGATTCAGAACAATTTACACCTAAATTTATTGAATAATTATTTTGGGAAAAAGTAGACTCGTTTAATAAAAAGGTTAAAAAAACTAAAAAAATAATTTTTTTAACAAACTGACCATTTATGTTTTTCATTTTAATTTTCTTCAAGATTAATGCAAATGTATCAATTTGAATAGTTTAGAGTATAATTTGTCGAAAGAATAAACTTTAAAATTATTTAGGACATAAATCACAAGTAGTAAATACGATAGCTAGAGAAAGCGAAACAAAAGTAAGGAATCTATTATCTGTACAGAAGAATATGACACTGTTTGTGGTTACGATGGGAATACATATAGTAATAATTGTTATACAGATAGAGCTGATATTACTTCTTATGTTCCTGGAGAATGTTCTGATTAAACTATAAGATATTTGATTTTCTAAAAAAGTTCGAAATAAGGACGCTTAGATCCACCAAAAAGAAACCTACTCATTGAGTGGGTTTCTTTTTATTCAAGAATTATTTTCTTTTCAACCGTACCATCATCATAATGATAAAAAAGTGGAATGTTTGTTGCTTCCTTTATATCTCTTGCTAAAACATCTGTTATCCTCAGAAGCTTTCTGTTTTGATTATTTTGAATTATATCAAATTCATAGCTGGTCGTAACTGTATTACAATCAATTAATCCATTTATATCATATTTAGAAACAAAATTCCATATTTCTTCAGATGCATTAATATCCATATTACCAAAAGTACCAGGCCAATCATGTCCACCACCAATTACTTTTAATTCTTCCACATAAGCACATCCGTTTTCAGTAGACCAGGTGTTTCTTTCAACTGTTGAGCCATCTGTAGTATTGGTATTTGCAACATTTGTTGTTACAGCATTAGTGTCACAATTATTGTGGGTAGCCCAATAATTGTGCATATCATCTGCGGATTTATAATATTCAATACCTTGATAGATAACACCATCATACAATGAGTTGTAATCTTCTGTTCCTAAAACTGTCATTAATCCAGTTGGGTGAGTTGGAGTACAGTTGTTATATGCAGAAACCCCCATTGTTCTAGCAACAACTCCAATTGCAGCAATTCGGTTATTCAATCTACAGCCTAATTCAAAAGTAAATTCACCCCCTAGCGAATATCCAGTTGCGTAAACTCTAGTCGTATTAACATTGTAGCCCGTAATTATAGTATCCAATAATGCATCTACAAATGGTAAATCATCAAATTCGGGTTGGTTTTTTCTTATCCAATTGGGTGATCCGGGAATATCATCTGTAGGATCTCCAAGCGCCTGAGGATAAACTAATATAAAGTTAGCTGTATCTGCAGTGGATCTAAAGTCTGCAATTTGTATAAAGTCTGCAGCGTATCCACCTCCACCATGAAATGCAAATAATAAAGGATATGCAACATAGCCGTCATAGCTAGCTGGTATATATATAATATATTCTCTGTCTTCGCTGTCAAAAGTTAGTGTTTCTGTAATTTGTATTTGTGCATTACTTATACCTGCAAATGCAATAATTGTAAATACTGAAAGTAATAGTTTTGTTTTCATAATAAACTTGTTAAAGGGTTTATATATAATTATAATGTTTTAAGACTGAGTTACCCTATTACAGTAACTCTTAATTCATCTCAAATATAATTTAAATAAATAATTTGATAAAAGTTCGAAATAAGGACCGAGAGGCCCACAATATTTAAATCCCTTACATATTGAGGGATTTTTTTATTTGGGTCATTAACTCAGTTGGTTTAGAGTGTTACCTTGACAGGGTAGAAGTCACTGGTTCGAATCCAGCATGACCCACCAATAAAGAACCCCCTTAATTGAGGGGGTTTATTATTTCAGTAAATCATCATTATATATATTTGCAAAAAAAACAATGAGACTAGCAACTACATTTCTAATACTAACTTTTTTAATCATTGGATGTAAAAAAGAAGAATCAAGTCCAACAGAAAATGGACCTACAATTAATATCATCTCACCTACTTCTCAAGATATGCCTGCTATAGGTTCTATAGTTGAAATTAATGCTGCTATCACAGATGATGATGAAGTTCATGATGTTACAATAAATATAACAAGTGATTACTCTACAGATCCAGCATCAATAGAAATAATTTTTGATCACATCCATAATGCAGTATTTAATGTTGATACATCATTTATCGCAGACATTCCATCTGGATCAATGGCAAATTACACTATACAAATATCTGCTGAAGACATGTCAGGAAATTCTAATTCTGAATCCGTAACATTTCATGTGATGGATTAATTATAAAAAAACTTATTAAAAAAGTTCGAAATTAGGACCGAGAGGTCCACCAAAGAGGAATCCAACTCATTTTGAGAGAGTGTTCCGTTTTTTTATACTTTGCATTTTTTAAAAAAACATAATTTTAATTTAAAACTTTCAAATATTCTCTGTAGGTTTTTTTATCAACTTTCTTTTCTTTCCATATTTCCAATACAATTAATTTGTTTCGAGATTTAATAAACTCTTCTATTTCAGATCTAAATTTTTTGTAAGAATCATAATCTGTTGAAGTACAAGAATTCCATATATTTTGCACAAATGAAACAGGATTAAAAAAATATGTTGATCTAATAAGACTATTTTTATCTTCATTTTGTCTTTCTATCTTATTAGCTGCTTCAATATTCATTTGATTAATAATTGAACTTATACTTCTTCTTATTTTTCTTCTCTCTAAACTTTTATCAAAATCGGTATCATTATTATTAATTTCAGGATGAATTGCTAGTAGCTTGTTGTATAAATCAGAGTTTTTTAATTTAAATGTATCATATGTTTGTTTTCTATTAACATCCAAAAAATCAGTCATGTAATTTATTGGGTATTTATAACTTACATACTGATGTACAGACCCTGGTATTATAACACAAAAAAGTAACCAAAAACTGATCATTTTTAAAGCGTTAGAGCTACTACTTTTACCATTCGTAACTATAAAATAAAAAACAATAAAAAAGAAAATTATATAGAAGCTAGAAATTAAAATCAAGCTCAAAATTGATTGAATATTATGTAATCCACTATTAAATAACCCTACAGAAATTATTATTGTAGAAACAGTAAAAAGAATTAATAATAAATAAAATAATAATCTTGTAAAAATCCAGAGTTTTAATCGATTACTTTGGATTAAGATTAATTTATGAATGCCAAAATCTTTTTCAAGCCCATTTATATTATAAGTAAATATTATTAGTATTGTAGGTAAAAGGAAAATTATAATAAAGGAAAAATCTATATTACCACTAATTAATCTTTCATAATTAGAAATTTCCTCTACCATATCATTGTCATATGTTGAGCTCCATCTATTTACCTTCTTGTAAAACCCAAATTGTTGCGATTGTCCCAAGCCGAGAGGCATAAGAGATGATGGCTCTTTAAAAATATATGAAGAAGTAGATCTTATTGCCCAGTATGGATCTTCTACATTAATCCATTTTTTATTTTCCGGTCCCTTATTAGTGCTATCAAACCAATTCAATACTCTTTCATGTTCAATTCTTTTTTGATCATTTATCTTTAATATTGTTTGAGTTTGTTTGTTAAACATTTTATACCCATTAATAATAGACATCAAACATAAAAGCACAAAAAATAAATATGAGTAAATTTTCGCTTTAGATTTGAAAAAATGTCTTGACTCGTATAGAAAAACACTAATATTCATCACGTAATTAACTTTCTTGATTTAAAGACAATAAAAAACATCAATGATATCGTCCAAACTATAAGAAATAATAAGTCAAATAGGTAATAATTTAATGAATTGAAAAATTTTAATCCCTTGTAATTAAAATCATTTATTGACTTAAAAAAACTATTATTTGACAAATATGCATTCTCACCATCAGTAGAAACAGTAGTATATTCATCATTTAATGCTTTAACAAAATATCTTCTGTAAATTTCTGCTTTACTTAAAAAATCCAAATGATGAATTAAATCGGTACCACATGAACCCATACTTAGACTTTGTAATGAAGCAAATGGGTTGATGAAGCCGCTAAGTTGATAGTTTCTTTTTTGGTTTTTCAGTTGTGAATACATATGCCCAAAATGTTTGTCCCAGACCTTGTTACCATATTCTTCGTCAACTTGTAATAATATACCTGAGAAATTTATTGGTAGTTGTGAGAGGCTATCAACGTTATATTTTAGTAAAGTTTCTTTTTCCAACTGGGACCTTCTTTCATCGGAAGGATTATGACCATCAATACCTTTAGATCTATCCTCTTTCATATTTGAATTTAATTCAAATCTTGTTGGTAAAGGAGTTAAACTCTCTGTAAGATTTCCTATTGTTTTTGGTAAAAGTATAGTCCAAAATAACCAAATTATAATTGTTGCTGATAATGCTGAAGTACTATTCTTAAAAATGATAGATAATAAAATTGTAAGTTTAATTATAATGAGATAATAAAATAAGTAGCCCAAAAAGAAAATTATCAAACGAAAATATTCATCAATTGATAAATAAGAAAAATTAAATAAATATTGTATTAAAATACATGTCAACAATAAAATAAATGATAATGAGAAAAAAGCAAGAATCTTTCCAAAAACTATATATAACGAACTTCCACCTTGAACAATAAGTAGCTTTAATCTACCACTAGAAATCTCTGATGTATAGCTGTTAAATGTTAAAAAAATTAAGATTAATGGAATTATAAATTGAAAAAGTAAAGACGGTTTTAATTTTCCAAACTTAGAAGTTTCTATAGATTGAGATATTTCTGAAAAAGCAACATCATTTTGTTTATGTCCTTCTAATCTTAACACAACGCCTGTTACAGAATTAACCCCTTCATCTAAACTATTTAGAATGTTATTTGATTTAAAAGCGTAAGTGCCATAGTGTGCTGCACTGTGAGCATTTGTAGAATCTAATTCATTCCATTGTGATCTAATATGATTATGAGCTTCTGACTGACATTTAAGTTGTTCATTATTCTGAATATTTGAAAAGTATGTTACCAAAGCCAGCAACATAATGAAAAAAGTCATGAAAAAAATAAATAACTTTTTTCTTAAAAAATTCTTCCATTCATTATAAAAAATATCTATCATTTAATTCTTCATATAATCAAGATAAATACTTTCTAACTCTGATGAACTTACATCTTTCGAAAACATTTCACTAACTAATACCCCTTGTTTTAAAATACCTATTTTATCACAAGTTTCTCGTACTCTAAAAATATCGTGAGAAGCCATGAGAATAGTGGCCCCCTTTTTACTCATCTTTCTGAGCAAAATCGTTAATTCATTACTACTGAAAGGATCTAGACCACTTGCAGGCTCATCTAGAAGATATATTTTTGCATTTTTAGCATATGATATTGCAATTCCGATCTTTTGCCTCATGCCTTTTGAATATTCAGAGACAGGTTTATTAAAGTCTAAATCACTTAAGCCACACTCCAAAAGAAAATTATGTAACTGATCTTTCGTAAATTTTATTCCAGCAATCTTTGAAAAATAATCTAAATTCTCAACTCCAGTTAAGTATGGGTAAAGATTGATGTTTTCTGGTATATAACCAACACTATCGTTTTTAATTTCAGTATTTTGGGTACTATCCTTAATATTTACTATCCCACTATCTTGATTTATAAATCCAAGTAATAAATTTAAAGTAGTAGATTTTCCCGCTCCGTTAGCTCCAAGAAGACCATATATTTCACCACTTTTAACTTCAAGAGAAAGATTATTTAGTACAGTATTTTTGTTAAAGGTTTTGTAAACATTTTTTATTTCAATCATATTTATAGAATTTATAAATTATCCTCAAAAATAAAATAAATGCAACGTTGTTGCAACATTAATGCTGTTAATTTATATTTAACATTTAATAATTTATTCAAAATAAAATATGGTTCAAAACAATATGATGATTGAAAGTAAATTACCTGTTACAGTATTAAGTGATGAGGAAATAGAAAAAGAAAAGTAGAAAAATGGCTTTGACGATAATTGGCCCGTTCAAAGAATAATTTAAAATAGACAAAAGTTCGAAATAAGGACGCTTAGGTCCACAAAAAAAACCCACTAATTTGAGTGGGTTTTTATTTATTCAAGAATTAATCTCTTCTCAACTGTACCGTCATCATAAATGTAAAAGATTGGCTCTTTCTTTCTTTCTTTTGTTTCTCTTCCTAATATGTCTATTATTCTAATAAGTTCTTTATCAAAAGATTTTTCATCTATTGCTGTACTATTACAAAATTGAGAATAAGTGATTCTATTGGAAGATTTTAAAGAGTCGTTAAAAATTGAAAAAGAATTTTGATTTGATTTAAGATAAAAATTTAGCCAAATTTTTAAAAAATCATTAGTTACACTTTGTTGCTCGGTTCTTGTAATATTTAAGTTTGGGTTACAAGAAGATTCACCAAAGCTACATAACGTATTTTCATTAGCGAAGTAGCAATGCCCTCCATTTATAATGTTAA
>TARA_B100001057_G_scaffold60032_2_pt1 | contig 10259 bp, 17 predicted proteins | sample TARA_B100001057 | Tara Oceans TARA_B100001057 (sample SAMEA2621839) | marine metagenome | biome: marine biome (ENVO:00000447); feature: surface water layer (ENVO:00002042); material: "saline water (ENVO:00002010), including plankton (ENVO:xxxxxxxx)" | depth 5 m | reverse complement strand
TCCGTTAAGAAAAGTAAAAAAGGGCCTCTTAAGCAGATTGTTCCGCAATATACTACATTAAAGAATTACTATACACTACTTTGGGATATGCCAAGCAATGACGGCTATATCAATATAGTAGCAGTAATGCAGAAGTTTTTCGATCAAGCCATTAGTGGTAACTGGTCATACAATCCAACACACTTCGAAAACAATGAAGTACCTATGAGCGTAATGTTTAAGGACTTATTGAACACATACAAGTACGGTTGGAAGACAAGTTATTATCAGAATACTTATGACTTTAAAGGTGCTGATGAAGTAGAAGAACCGAAAGAAGAGATAAGTACTCCACTTGTCAACGCAGAAGTTTCAAGAGATCAATTTAACGGTTCTGATAAAGAATACGAAGAATATTGCGACTCTTGTGCAATTTAAGGTTGACAAAAGTAAATAAAGATAGTAACATATAAAAGTACATAGAGAGAGGCACATAAAGCAAATGTCAAAAAAAACAGTGTTCAATAAGAACAAAGTAGATTTCACGAAGCAACACATGTTCTTTGGTGAAGACCAGAATACTCAGAGATATGATGTATTCAAATACCCAGAATTTGATAAACTTAACCAAACGATGTTAAGTTATTTTTGGAGACCTGAGGAGGTTTCCCTTCAGAAAGACAGAGCAGACTATGCTCAGTTTCGTCCAGAGCAGAAACACATCTTTACTGCTAACTTGAAATATCAAACGTTACTTGATAGTGTGCAAGGAAGAGGACCATGTCTTGCTTTCTTACCGTATTGTTCTGTACCAGAATTAGAAAGTTGTATTGTAGCATGGGACTTCTTTGAAACTATCCACAGTCGTTCGTATACACATATTGTTAAGAACGTTTATCCTGATCCAGCCGAAGTGTTTGATACAATCTTAGATGATGAAAAAATTATTGAACGTGCTGAAAGTGTTACAAAAGAATACGACAAATTTTATAATATTGCTACTGATTACTTTGAAAGAGGTAAAGGCAATGTATATGAAGTTAAGAAGCAACTGTACAAAGCAATGATGACTGTAAACATCTTAGAAGGTTTACGTTTTTATGTTTCATTTGCATGTACGTTTGCATTTGGCGAACTTAAACTTATGGAAGGATCTGCAAAGATCATTTCATTGATTGCAAGAGATGAAGCAACACACCTTAACCTTTCAACACACATTCTAAAGCATTGGGCAAAAGGCGACGATGATCCAGAATTTGTTAAGATTGCAAAAGAGTGTGAAGAAGATATTTACCAGATGTGGAGAGATTGTGTTGACGAAGAAAAACGTTGGGCAGATCATTTGTTCAAAGACGGATCAATTATTGGTTTGAATGAAAACTTATTACATGCCTATGTAGAGTTTATTGCTAACAAGAGATTGAAAGCACTTGGTCTTAAAACAATTTATGATCGTCCACTTAATACTAATCCTTTACCTTGGACACAACATTGGTTGTCAAGTGCAGGATTACAAGTCGCACCACAAGAAACAGAAGTCGAAAGTTATCTAATTGGTGGAATTAAACAAGACGTAGAAAAAGATACGTTCAAAGGATTTACTCTATAAACCAAAAGTAAAGGAAGTACAATGAGCAAACAACCAACAGTCGTTTATTCAAAACCATCTTGCCCATCTTGTGTAAAAGCAAAATCATTATTGGACAATTTGAAAATTGAATACACAGTAAGAGAAGTCGGAACAGATATAACACGTGAGCAACTACTTGAAGAATTTGAAGCAAATGGTATGCCACAGCCAAGATCGGTGCCGCAAATTATCCTTAACGGTAAGTATATAGGAGGCTATGAGGCTTTGGCTTCATATGTCGAAGAAACCGGAATGGAAGGAATCAAACAATAATGCTAATTGAAGCACCATATAAAAAAGGCGACACAGTATCAATCAAACTCATATCAGGAGAAGAGATAGTTGCTCGTGTTGAATCTATTGGTGACAGTTCTTTCAAATTGCATAAGCCGTTAACACTGATGCAAGGTCCAAAAGGTCTTGTATTAGGTTCCTTTATGATGACTGCTAATCCACTTGCAGATATTACACTACCAAGATCAAGTGTAATGGTTATTGCAGAGTGCGAGAAGGAGACACAGAAGAAGTATATTGAAGTAACCACAGGGATTAAAACATTATCATGAGCAACAAACTAATTTTAATCGATATTGACGGTACAGTCTTAGACTGGAAAAACAGTTTCTTACAATTCATGGCTTTGGAAGGTATTGTCGAAGTAGACAATACAAAGTACAAAGTTACAGAATGGATGAAAGAGAAGAGCGGTAAAGAGATAAGCAAAGAACAAGGTAAGTTCTTAATCGAGTATTTCAACAGAAGTGCTTGGATTGCTTTCATTGAACCGCACAGAGACAGTGTAGAGGTTATGAAAGCCCTTAAAGAAAAAGGCTATGAATTTAAGGCTATCACATCATTACACACGGACAGGCCTGCACAAGCACTACGCAGAATGAACTGCGAAGACGTGTTTGGTAAAGGCACTATTTCCGACATTACCTTTCTACCTACAGGTGCTGATAAAGATGAAGCACTTGCAAAGTACGAAGGTTCAGGGGCCTGGTGGATAGAAGATAAGGTGGAGAACGCACTCGTTGGTAAACGACTTGGTTTGAACCCTATCATTATCGAACACGAATATAATAAGAACGAATTCGTAGATGAGATTCCACTTGCAAAGTTCTGGAGCACCGTTTATAAAATCATTACAGGAGAAAGATATGTCAACAATTCATGAGCAAATTATTGCTGAATATGAAAACTATTTAAAAGAGTCAGAGTCGTTTGATACAAAGAATGTCAAAGCGTCAGCGGCAAGAGCAAGAAAAGCCTTAGGTAACATGGGTAAACTTGCAAAGTCAAGACGTGCTGAAATTCAAGAGAAGAAAAACGCTCTGTAATTTCTATAAACTTTATACAAGGAAACAGTACGTTTTTGTACTGTTTTCTTGATAAATAAATTCCTATAACTAAATATAAGTATAAATTAGAGGGTACTTAAAAATATAATGAACAACGGAAATTTAAAATGGTATAATCCTGTAAAAGGATTTGGTTTTATTACACCACAAGGTGCAACCAAGGACATATTTGTCCATATCACAGAATTCAAAAAAGCAGGCATAGTTGAAGACTCTATCGTTGAAGGTATGGCATTAACATACGACGAAGTAGAGTTTAGGGGTAAAACTGTAGCCGGCAATCTCAAAAAAGCCTAATCCTATGAAGTGTACTCAAGGCGATGTAGCCCACATCACTTTTTCCATACGACCACAAAATGTTGGTTTGATAGTAAAAGTAAAAGAGTATATAGGAAAGTTTGAAAAAGGTGAGCAATTCCAATTCAGAGGTATGCCTTGCCAATGCTTAATATCTGACCATTACTGGTGGATAGAAGCAGAAGACATCACAACATTACTTGGGCCAAGTCCCCAAGCCTACATAGCAGATAGTTGGTTAGAACCAATTAAACAGCCTAAAAAAGCAATAAAAGTTAAAAAAGAGGTTGACATCTTAGCCTAAAGATGTTTAAATAGTATTGTAACGTTGAAGCGTGGCGACAACGAACTGGACCCGGGTGCAATTCCCGGCACCTCCACCAATCACTTAAAACACATCATCGGTGTGCTTTGAGGGGGTGATGTAGGATCGACAGGCGGATTAGGCATTGTGGAGTTACCGGTAGGCGATGACCGTAAATCAAGCAAAACTATAGACGCAAACGAAAACTTTGCTCTTGCGGCCTAATTAGTTAGGCTACGGGGTTGGCAACTTACCTGGCAACAGAAAAGTTGCACTTAAATTGAACTGTAGAAGGAAAAACAAAATGGCTACATATATCACAATTTTAGGAGCCGCATTTATTATAAATGCAATCCATGTAGCAATCACAGGACACCAAGTTATGCTCTGTGTCTCTGGCTGTAATTAATCAATAGGGGTAAAGTGTTAATGGTTGCACGTCAGACTCCAAATCTGAAAGACAGGGTTCGATTCCTTGTTCCTCTGCCAATTCTGGTTGACATTATTAACTAAAGAAAGTATAATAGTAATATGAGAATAATAAATCTAACCGTGCCTTTTAATCATACCATTATATATGATTACTATTCGCCACGTGATGAAAGTTTAATTTGGAAAGAACTTAATGAATTAAGTCCTGTTCTTGCAGACAAAAGAGCAACAGGTGATCCGCGAAGTAATGGAATGCGTGGATTGAGTTTGGATTGGCATTACAAAGATGATAGATCCAAAAGTCATACACTTCAAGCAAACAGATTAATTTATAATATCACAGATGAACTAAAAGAAAATCCTTTTATGAAATATTTGGATATGGCTAATGAGGATTTAACACAGGTAAATTACTATCCAGATGGCAGTTCATATGCACATCATGCCGATCATGCAACAATTAGTGCAGTAACTACATTTTGGAAAGTACCTAAAGAATTTACAGGCGGAGAACTAAAGTTCCCTGAGTATGAATATAGTCCGCACATGGATAACAATACTATTATCCTATTTCCAAGTTTTGAGCAACATGAAGTATCCACAGTTATTGGTAAAGGGCGGTTTTCGATCAACCAATTCTACTTCATTAATCGTTGACAAACACCAAAATATATGTTACATTATTAATACAATTTTAACTTTGAGGTACTAATTATGACGATGCATCTTGAAAGAGGACTTACAACACTTAACACTCGTAAGCCTAAGAAGAAAACAAAATTCACACAAAAGCAAATCGAGAAGTGGTCTGTTGAAATGCGAAAGCATAACAAACAGATGCGTAGGATTAATTGTCATCATATGCAAATGACACTTGATGACTACATCGATTACATTCACGGACGTTACAAACGTAAGACTCCAGAAAGAGCAGTAACAACTCCTTGGCATGATTCGGGTGTATATCGTAGAGAAGCAGAGTTAGACAAGGCTCCAAGTCTAAGAACAGAGCAGTCTTTTTCTCCTTGCACAAAGAAAGAAGTTATGCATTACACAGGCGAACGTAAACTTGTAGGCATCGCAATGATGCATAAGTCTAATCTTGTTCCTGTGTTTGCTGATGACGATGATAAGACTGGACAAAAACAAGCAACAGAATATGCACAAATGCGAAGGAACTAAATGGGGAAGACTGTTAAACACTTTTGGAATAGAGTACGGAAACCTGTACTTGTAATAATATTAATGATAGGAGTTGGACTTGGTAGTTATGGAGCCGGTACTTTCTTTCCTAACTTTTGGGTAGAGAATAATATTGTACAAAAAGCCAAGGCTTCATTTCATAATGAATGGAAAGCATTTGGATTTCAACAGCCAAGTATTGAATATACAAACGATGTTGAATTCATTAATGGCATAGGACGTTGTGTAGACTTTTTAAACATGACTATTGAACATGAAAAACGTGTTCCTAAAATGATTATTATAGCAATGGCTGTTTTGGAAACTGGCTATGGTAAAAGTAGATTTGCAGTAGAAGGCAATAACTTATTTGGTTACAGAACGTGGGATCCAAAAGCACCACAACTGAAACCATTAGAACTTCCTGACGCAGAGTTTGGTGTAAAGAAATACAAAACCAAATGCGATAGTGTGAAGGATATGATTCGTAATGTAAATGAATATCATGCATACGAAGAATATAGAGTTGAACGTGCAAAACAGTTTGACTCAGGTAAGATAGATTTGGATAAGCAAATTGATTTGCTTTCTGAATGGAGTACAAATCCAGAATATACTAAACTTGTTAAGATGAAAGTTAAGAAGATCAAAGACATTTTGGCTAAGAATAAATTGGCAAAATAGTGGTTGACTTTTTATATAGAGTTGTATATACTGTTAAGATAATGAATAGGCTAACAAGGAGACTAAAATGAAAACATTGGCAACGTTGACCGTAGCAACACTAATTGTTACTGCTGTCGCAACACAGGCAAATGAAACTAAGAATCCAATTATTAAGGATGTTGAGAACGCAAAAGAATTTGCGGTAAACAACAAGGTATCACAGTTTGTTATTAACGAATATAACAAAACTGTTGCGTTCCAAAAAGATAGTTGGCAACAGGCTAAAGATCAAACGGCAAATAACAAACAACAAATAGTTGGCATCTTTAATAACATCAAAGACGCATTTACACAACATTTTGTAAAGGAAGGCAAGTAGATGAAAGGCGTATTAAAAAATGCAGTATTAGGAATTGCTCTCGTATCCATGTTGGGTGCTTGTAGTACAATGACTACTGTTGCTGAAAGAGACACTTATGCAGAACCTAATTGGTATGCAAAGTGTAAGCAGATCGGATCAGAAGGAGGCTTCTTGTTCTGGTTTGGTACAGACTATGTATATTCTTGTGGTAAAGGCGTGTCATGGAATGACCAGGCGGCTGTAGCACAAGCAAAATCTTTCGCATACAAAGGCGTTGCTGAAAGAATACACAGTAATATAAAAGCATCTACAAAAGTAGATATCAAAGACAACGGTAAGGTTACACGAACTTATGTTGAGCACATTGTAGATAAAACTGCAATTAATCGTCAACTCGAAGACGAGAAGTTTACTTTTAAAATGGGTGATACGTTTCACACATTTATGAGAGTGAAGATGACTAAAGACGTATTTGAGTCTTTAATTGCTCAAGCAAAAATGTCAAAGAGTTAGACTATGTATAATATCTTTGTATATGCACTCGTAATCTGTTTTTTCATCATGCTTGGGGCCTGTAGTTCGGCACCCAAGAACTTGGCCAAGGCTCCTCAGTATTGTTATACTGACGAAACTATTGAGACCACAAACGGTGAAACAAGCAGTTCAACCAAAGTCGAATGTACTGATAGACCCAATCTAAAAAATAATATGATTGTGAAAACAGGCGTTGCAGACTCTTGCAGACCACACTATTACTATGTTACTATTGCAGGTAAGCAAGAACAAAGACGTGGCTTTGTATGTCGTAAACTTGATGAGAATGGAGAACATGGTGGTTGGGAGATTATTAATCCTAAGTTTATGTATTAGTTTAGCGGCCTGTGGCACAACTAAACGTACCTACGTAAGCGACTCTGTAGGCAGTAGTGCTAACACAAGTTATTCACCTAATACTTCATACATAAACATGGTAGCAAACTTTGCCAAATGGAAGGCATACAAACTTCCTGAGCATGATCAAATTCTACAAGAACAAGCAGTATTCTTTGCATTAGACAATCTACAAGAAGGTGATATCACCGAGTGGATTGGAGAAAGCAATTCAACACATGGTAAGGTCAGTGTAGTAATGACTTATCCGATGGGTGGAGGGTTTTGTAGGGTTTTACTTTCACAAATAAACTATAAACAAAAGGTTCGTAGTTTTAAGGAAACCGCATGTAAGAACGGAAGTTCGAAATGGCAATTTGTTAGATAAAGTAGCATAAATGTTGTGGTTATAACTACGATAAATATTACGTTAAGGAGATAACTATGATATTTGGATTCATTACCTTTTTAACTGCATTAACAATTAGTGCAGTAGCAATATACTATTCCGTAGCAGGACTGGCGGCTATCTTTGCCGCGGCTGTTATCCCCATCATTGTTATGGGTGTATCACTTGAAGTTGGTAAACTTGTAACGGCTGTATGGTTGCACAGGTATTGGGACAAGGCCGCTTGGTGGCTTAAGACTTATCTTTCCATTGCGGTATTTGTTCTTATGTTTATTACAAGCATGGGTATCTTTGGTTTCTTATCCAAAGCACATATCGAACAAACAAGTATGTCGCAAGAACAAGTTGCTCTTATAGAAACACTTGACGACAAACAGAACAGAGCATTAGCAAAAATTGAAAGATGGGAATCAGAACTTGATCGCTTAATGAAGGGCGAAGATGTTAGAGTAGATAGCCTAATTGAAAAAGAGCAAATTGCACTCAAAGAACTGTATGCACAAATTAAAGACGAAAAAGATACAGCCAGACAAGATTCAGACAAACAAATACAACTACAAAACGATAGATTAGAACAAGCCAAAATACGTAAAGAAGCAGATATTAAAGCGGCCAAGGATAGATTCGAAGGTAGTTTAGGTGGCGGTTCTAAATATGACCAAGCAGTTGAAAAAGCAAAAGCAAACGAATTAAGTGTTGCCAGTTCAGCACAAAGAGAAATTAGAAAGATTAACGAGAATCTAACAACTGTACTTGCAGATATTGATACCAAGTATGTAGACAGCATTAAAAAGATTAACGATAGAATACAAACGTTACGTAATCAAGCAAACACTAAAACAGTAGATATTGACAGTCGAGTAGATGAACTTGAAGGCTTTATTGAATCAGAACAATCAAAGATTGATGAAGTACGTGAAGAAAAATTTGTGTACGAAAAAGAGTATCGTAAATTAGAAGCAGAAGTAGGTCCAATCAAATACATTGCAGAATTTGTTTACGGGGAGAATGCTGATAACAACTTACTTGAAGAAGCAGTACGTTGGGTAATCATTGTTATTATATTTGTATTTGACCCACTTGCAGTATTACTACTAATAGCATCACAATATACATTTAACTGGGCAAGAGAGAAAAAGGGCGGAGGTAGTTTGCCCCCAAAGTCCGATCCAGATAATTCACCAACCAGTCCCACTCCTGGTTACACAGATGAAGAATGGGACCAAGCACACAGAGAAAATTACGAGTTAGATCGAGCAAAGAAAATCGATACTAACGAACCACCTGAAATTGTTAAACCTGAGCCTAAAGAACAAACTCTACACGAAATGGCTATGGAAGGATTCGAAGAAGAACAAAAGCAACGTGCAATGGAAGAACAGAATGAAGAATGGGCCGAGATGTATGCACAGGCGGACAATGCACTACCTAAAGAAAGTGTTGCAGAACAAATTGAAGAGGAAACACTTAAAGAACTTTCTAATTTGGACAAATGGAACGAGTGGGTAGAGAAAGCAAATGAAGAAGCAGAAAAGAATCCAGAAGAAGAAGTTGCTAAAGAAGATGACACAATAACAGGCATTGGTGCTGTCAAAGGATCATTTAAAAAAGCAGAAGAAGAACTTCAAAAAAAAACTCCGGAAGGAATCAATTACATGAAAAAGGAAGGCACCAAACAGGTCCGAAAAACCAGTACACCGAAGTCATAGAGCCTTACACTCAAAACGCAGAACAAGGCGATAAATCACTTTTCAAAGACATCCTTAAAAGACGCTAATAAGTACTTGCATGGGAAAAGAATTAAAAATGAATCTGATCACTGCTCCGGATACATTGCAAAATGATAATCCAAGCATACTTCTTGTCAACCCAAGTGACATAGATAAAAACCAATTTAACGATATTGCAAAAGACTTTAAGAGCGATATCAATTTATATCTTTATCAAGAAGACGTACCAGAGGATACCGACCAGTGGCTAATAAATGCCGCTAACATAGTAGATCACATTTACGTGAATTTAGACAACTCAAAAAAAATTGAGTGGCTAAAAGGGTGGTTGTTGAAGTTTAACAAAACTTTTTACTTGACAAACACCGACCATATGCCGTATAATATTATTAATGTTAACAAGGTGTATGATATGACCCAAGTAGCAGAAGGAGTAAAGTACTTTGAGGTATGATAAAGGTGAGAAGAAAAAATATAGAGGATTACACGTTGAAGTTAGAAATGGGGACTTTAATAGTGCCCTACGCAAATTCAAACGTAAGGTCAGTGAAGACGGTGTGCTACTTACACTAAAGGATAAACAGGCTTATACAAAGCCAAGCGAGAAACGTAAGATGGAAAAGGCCGCAGGTCGAGCAAGACATCTTAAGAAGATCGCAAAAAGGAAAGAGGAATATGGCTATTGAACTAAAAGCAGATTTATGGTTCCCAAGTATAGTTTGGGCAACATTAGAATTAGGTGCAGACATTCCCTGGCTTAAACAGTATGCAGATCAAATGCGTAATGCAAATCCAGATGGCGTAAGAATTAGTAACTCCGGAGGTTGGCAAAGCAATAGCATTGAATGGCCTTTCTTTAATGATAAAACATGTCCACCTGAAATGATGAAGTTACAAAAACAACTTGATGAAGCAGTTAATATTGCATCTAAACAAGCAGGCTTTCCACCATTGCATATGAATAATATGTGGTTCAATATCAACGGACATAAGGATCATAACTTACTACATGATCATCAAGGAAGTTTAATCAGTGGC